>Ga0302326_10000586_pt1 | contig 99627 bp, 73 predicted proteins | sample Palsa_T0_3_FD_202264 | JGI IMG/M metagenome (GOLD analysis project Ga0302326, IMG submission 202264) | Peat permafrost microbial communities from Stordalen Mire near Abisko, Sweden - Palsa_T0_3 | ecosystem: Environmental > Terrestrial > Soil > Palsa > Peat permafrost | place: Sweden: Abisko... | reverse complement strand
GCTCCGTGCAGCGCGTTCTCGCCCTTAGCGTTGGTCTGATTCAGATCCAGACCTTGAGCGATGCAGATCTCGAGCGCTTCCAGCGCCTCGGCTTCGGTTCCACGAGTGTTCTTGTCGCGATAACCAATTCCCGCGGAGATCAGCAGCGCGTTGTTACCGTCCTTGGTAGTAAGCTTGGCATCGGCGCCGGCCGCGAGCAAGAGTCGCATGGTGGCCGCATCGCCCGATCGGGCAGCGCGCATGAACGGCGTCGTACCCTCGTCCAGCCCGGCATCGCCGTAGTCCATTCCACTGCGGCCGGGAAGATTATGCGTCAACTTCGCATTCACATTCGGATGGTGCGCCAGAATTGCCTGGATCAATTCGAGGCTCGGAAGCGGGTCCATCTCTTTGCGCATGGGCAGCGCGGACCAGTCTTCATCCCGCGCGTCGATGGCGGCATACAGCGCCGCGCGTCCCTTCACATCCGACACGTTCGGATCCGCGCCGCGATCCAGCAGGAACTTCGCGAACGTGTACTGCTTGTTCATGATCCCTACCACCAGGCCGCTGGTGCCGTCCACGTCGGTCTGATTGATGTCCACTCCGGCATCCAGCATCACCTTGGCGGTTTCCATATCGCCCTCGCGCGCGGCAAATAGAAAGGCCGTCAAACCGCCCCGGGAGATGGGAGAAATAGACGACGCAGTGCTGAGTTTGGGAATCTTGGTCTCACGGAACGAAGATTGAATCTTCCAATCGGCGCCGTGTTCCAGCAGCGCCTTCACCACCTGGGGATGGTGTTCGGACGCGGCCCACATGAGCGCGGTCTGGTTCCTATACGCTTCCCTGGCGTTGGCATCCGCGCCGTGGCTCAGCAGCAGGTTCACCGCATCCAGATTGCCCGCGCGGGCGGATGTCATCAACACCGTTTCGCCATCGGCCGTGGTGCGCGTGTTCGGATCGGCGCCCGCTTTGAGCAACTGTTCGACGATCGCGGGGTTGCCGAGGGCCGCAGCCTCGGAGAGCGGAGTGGCGCCGTATCGATTCACTGCCTTCGCGTCAGCCCCCGCCTTGAGCAGCAGCCCGACGGCTTCGGCATCATTCCAGTGTGCCGCCCAGTGCAGCGCCGTGGTCCCGTCCCTCTGACTGGCATTGACCGCCGCGTGTTGCTTCAGCAAGCTCCGCAGCGCAGCAGTATCGCGATTTTGAACTGCATCGGCGACTTCGGTACCCGCGGCGAAGCTCGCTTGGCCGGCTAACGTTAAAAGCAGTATGCCGTAAAGTGTTTTCATGGGTGATCCTCCGATCACAGCTCAGTCAACAGCCCGGTGCTATCGCCAACGCGCTCCTCGGGAACGCCGGCCTTGTCGAGGATGGTCAGCAGCAGATTCGCCATCGGCGTGCCTTCCGGGTATTTCAGGTGGCGTCCGCCCTTCATTCTTCCGGCCGCTCCACCGGCCACCATCACCGGCAAAGGCGCGTGATTGTGCACGTTGCTGTTGCTCATGCCGCTCCCATAGAGAATGAGCGAATGATCCAACAAGTTGCCGTCGCCATCCGGAGTGGCTTTGAGTTTTCCGAGGAAATAGGCCATCAGGCTCACGTGATAGGTGTTGATCTTGGTCAAGTTTTCCAGGCGCTCCGGATTGTTCTGATGATGTGACGCAGGGTGGAAACCTTCCGAAATCCCGAGCATCGGGAAAGTCCGATAGCTGACCTCGCGAGCCATCATGAAGGTGGAAACCCGCGTGATGTTGGCCTGGAAGGCGAGCGCCATCAGATCGAACATCAGCTTGGAATGTTCCTGATGATCGTCGGGAATACCCATGGGCGAGGTTGGAACAGCCAGCGTGGAATTCGCATTCTGTTTTTCGGCCAGCTGGATGCGCCGCTCGATTTCCCGAACGGTGTCCAGATACTCAGCCACGCGATTGCGGTCGCTCGGTCCCAGATTGCCTTCCAGATGACGAACCTGGCCCATCACCGCGTCCAGGATACTGTGCTGTTCTTCGATACGCTCGAGGCGCTCCGCGGAGTTGGTGCCGTCGCCGAAGAGGCGCGTGAAAACTACCCGCGGGTTAATCTCCATCGGAAGCGGAGTGGTCGGAGTGCGCCACGAAATCGTATTCATGTAGGCGCAACTGAATCCCACGTCGCAAGAGCCCACCAGACCGCTGAAGTCTTCGGTGGCCAGTTCGAGCGATGGCAGCGGCGTCCGCTGGCCGATCCTCTGCGCCGCGATTTGATCGATGGTTACGCCAGCCTGGATATCCGCGCCGTCGGTGCGTTTGGGGTGAACCCCATTGAGGAAAACAGCGGGAGAACGGGTATGATCGCCTCCGTTATCGCCGGGACCTCCGGGCGCCGCCATCTTGTGCGCCAGATTGGTGACCACCACCACCTGGTCCTTGAAGGGCTCAATGGGAGCCAGCGTCCGCGAGATTTTGAAATCGGCGCCCTCACCCTCCGGCGTCCAGTTGGCCATCACCGCGCCATGCGGAATGAAGCACAGCCCCAGCTTTATTTCCGGATTCGCCGCAGTCTTGGCCAGCGGCGTTTGAGCGGGAACCATCGAATCCAGCAATGGAAGCGATAGCGCCGTACCCAAGCCTCGCAACACTGTCCGGCGGGAAATATGTTTCTTGGTGATCAGTCTCATATTGCGGTTCCTTATCTCGACGCGTCGCTGTTTGATGAACTGCCCACTGCGCCCGCGGTCCTGGTTTTCATTTCGAACGGGACGCTCTCGACAGTTCCAAGAACCAGCGATGAAAAACGGAAATCGTGAGCGCCTGCACCCTGCACGATCTTGCGGACGGCCGGCATGTCGTAATACTGCACGCCCCGGCCGAGCGCATAGGTCAAAAGCTTCTCGGTCATCACGCCGACGAACACGTCCGGGTGGTCCGCCAGCATCTTGCGCAGCGCCACCGGGCCATCTACCTGCGTTCCGTTGTACAGCGTGCCGGAAGGGTCGATCCGAGTGCCATCGTCCATGCTGCGCCACTGACCTACGGCATCGAAATTCTCCAGCGCGAATCCGATCGGATCCATCACTTTGTGGCATCCGGCGCAGACCGCATCGGCGCGGTGCTGCTCCATGCGCTCGCGCAGCGACAGCGGTTTTCCATCGCCATTCTCCTTGAGCGCTGGAACGTTGGGCGGCGGCGGAGTGGGCGGAATTCCGAGCAGATTTGTGAGAATCCACTTGCCGCGCTGCACCGGCGAGGTGCGATTCGGATATGAGGTCACGGTAAGAATGCTGCCCTGACCAAGCAGCCCGCGCCGGTCTTCGGACGTTAACGTCACGCGCCGGAACTGGCTACCGTAGACGTTCGGAATACCATAGTGGCGCGCCAGGCGTTCATTGACGAAGGTATAGTCGGCGTTCAGCAAATCCATCGCGCTGCGATCCTCCCGCACCACGCTCTGGAAGAACAGCTTGGTTTCCTCGCGCATGGCCTGGCGCAAGTTGTCGTCAAAATCGGGAAAGATTTGCGGATCGGGCGACGCGTTCTTGAGGTTCCGCAAGAAGAGCCACTGCTCCGCGAAATTGTCCACCAGCGCGTCGGCACGGCCGTCCGCCAGCATTCGCTTCACTTGTTGCTCCAGCACGGCGTGCTCGTGTAACTTGCCCTGTTCCGCGACTCTTAGCAGTTCATCGTCGGGCGGGCTGCTCCATAAAAAGAATGCCAGGCGCGAAGCCAGAGCGACGTCGCTCAAGCGATAGACCGCGCCCACCGCGACATCCTGGGGATCCGGCTCAAAACGAAACAGGAATTCAGGACTGGTCAGAATAAACTGCAGCGCCGATTCGATTCCGGCGTCAAAGCTGCCATTGCCATTGCGACGCCGTTGATAAAAGCTGAGCGGCGTTTCCAGGTCGCCGTCTCGCAGCGGCCTGCGATAAGCATGCCGCAGCAGCGTGCTGAGGATCTTGCGCGCACAGGGCAGTTCGTCCTTTTGATTTTGCGGTGTGCAAACGAAAATCTTCGCGCGCGATGGCGCATTACCAGGGCCGGTTGGATTGAGCGGTCCTTCTACCGTCAGGCGGTCCACCGAAGGATCGCCCATGATGTCCAGGCCGTCAATCGTGGTTCGGAGGAAGGGCTTGATCAGTTCGTCTTTCTCGGCGTGGCTCCTAAGGATGGTCGATGCGGTGATCACATGCGGGCCCGCCTTCAGGGGAATGCGTACAGTGAGCTGCTTGTCGAGTTCGGCTCCGAAGACCCCAGGATTTGCGGTCATCCTGAGAAATTCGTCGTGCCCGCCCGCCGTTACCAGCCGCGCCTGATTCCCGTCCACACTGATCTCGATCTGATGGGCGTCCTCCATGCCCCGCATGAGGTCGAAAGTATTGCGCCACAGCCGGAGCTTGATCACGTATTCAGCATCCAGCGGAGCATAATGGTTTACCAGGATACCGCCGCGCGTTCCGAGCGGCAGCCCCTCGATGTGCTGATCCTGTGAAAGATCGGGCCGAACTCGGTAAGTGGTGGTTGCCGGAGCGATACTCATGTCGCCGACTGCTTCGCGGCTGATGTTCCATGAGGCTGAAAGATAGCGCTCCATGAGCGAAGGCGACATGCGAAGAACGTCGGCGATGTTGTCGAAGCCGCTGCTCTCGTCATCGGGAGGGAGCAACGCGCCGGCATCCACATCCAGCGCCACCAGGTCGCGCATGGCGTTGGCGTACTCGGCGCGATTCAGCCGGTGCATCGCCGAATGCCCGGGGTTAGGCTTCGCAACGGCCGCGCGATCCAGCGAAGCTTCGAGAAAAGCCGCCAGATTGTTGGCTGTCGCTGTGTCCGGATGCGGCACTCCCTGCGGCGGCATGGACCCGGTGCGCAGTTTGCGAACCACTTTTTCCCAGGTTTCGGCGGCGGCGGGAACGTTATTCAGGTCGGCATCCTGCAGAGAAAGGCCGCCTGTACGCAGCTTCGCGCTATGACAGGTGATGCAATATTTGTTCAGGACGGCTTGCGCGGCGGGAGTATCCTGCTGCGCGAAAGAGACAGCTGCGCTCGCGCCTACCGTCATCGCCCACAGCAGTAGATCGCGAGATTTTCTCACGTTTGCCTCAGTAACCCATTGTATCGCTTGGCTGCATGCAAGAGAATGGCTAGTTTTGATCCTTATTATCAGTTACGCTGATTGGCCTTGGCTTCGTCATTTCGGATACGGAATCTTCACCAGCCGGTCGCCCTGGAATGCGCCCAGGTAAATAGAATCGCCGACCCTCAAAGCCGAAGATACGCCACCGATCAACGGCTCATGGGTGGCGGAATCGAAGATGGGCCGGGCGGACATTTTCGCCGGGTCGATCTCCGCAACGCCGAATCCTTGGATACAAGGTCGGCCGCTGCCTTCCGGACAATCGCCTCGCGCGCCCTTCACTCCAGCGGCAAGCAGAAGGCCATTTTTCGTCCAAGTGAGATTGTCGGGCAGGAAGTCGACCTTTACCATGCCGATCACTTTGCCGGCCTCGAGGTCGTACTTGAATACCTGGCGTCCGGCGAATTCATTGATGTAGATGTAGCGGCCCTTGGCGTCGGCCACAACGCCGTTGGGATAGCGGATGCGCGTCTCCGCCAGTTCCGATTCGCCCTTGCCTGGAGTCCAGCGCACAACATAGCCGGTTACCGTACCGCCGAAGGGACCTCCGGTTCCACCCGACGACAGTCCGGTCGGATAGGTGCCGACAAAGCCGCCATCGGGAAGAATGGCGACATCGTTATAGTCATGCGCCGCAACCTCGCAGCCATGCCACACCAGAGCCCAACCCGCTTGAGACGCGCGCTTCAGTTCGTACATCTCGATGGATTGCCGTCCGCCATGGTTGACGACATAAAGCGCCCAGACGCCGTTCTTCCTTTTAGCCAGCGATTCGCCATGCGAGACTAGCGCGTCGCCAATTGGGCCGGGGCAGGCAGGATCGCCCCAGGATTTGTCCGGTTCATTCGTCACCGTCATTTTGCTGAACGTCTTCTTCGCGATATCGAAGAGCGCCATGCCCGCGCCGGTGGTACCGCTGCGGCCCTGATTCACAAATTGAGTGGCGATCAGGTATTTGCCATCGGGCGTCACTTCCAGGTCTTCGGGATTATGCGTCCCGCACAGGACCTCGATGTCGCCGTGGACGCCACAGGACGCCAGCGGTGGTCCGGTGGGTTGGGGTGGCTGCTGTGCGCCCGCCGCGCCAGCCAGCGCAAGCACAGCTAAAAAGGAGAAGGCTGACTCGATTTTCATAGTTTCCGCAGGGCTGATTCTATCAGCACTGGAGATTTTATCAACTTAAGATACAATCACGTTCGGCATGCTGCGTCGCAAACTCCTTGCACTGGCTCTGGTCGGTTTGGCCGCGCCACTCGCGGCGCAGGTGCAGAACTTCAAGCCGGTAACGCAGCAAATGCTGGAGAGCCCCAGTCCGGGCGATTGGCTGATGTACAGCCGGACTTATGACGCACAGCGCTTCAGTCCGCTGAAACAGGTGACTCGCGACAACGTCGGCCAGCTTCGAATGGCCTGGAGCCGGGGTTTGCCCTCGGGACAAACAGAGACCATTCCTCTAGTCCACGACGGCGTGATGTATGTCGTGGTGCCGGGAGCCATCGTGCAGGCATTGGATGCAGCCACCGGCGACCTGCTCTGGGAATACAAGCGCAAAGTTCCAGCCGGCGTAGCGGCCGTCGCTCGCACCAAGAATCTGGCTATCTTCCAGGATGTCGTGCTCTACACGGCGCCGGATAGCTACGTGATTGGATTGGACGCGAAAACCGGCGAACTGCGCTGGGAATCGAAGACCGATGGACGCGGGCACACTTCAGGCCCAATTGTCGTGGAAGGAAAAGTGATTTCCGGCGGGGCTTGCGCGGGAAACAGAAGTAACTGCTACATCGCCGCTCACGACGCGTTGACGGGGAAAGAAGCGTGGCGATTTTATACCACGCCGGCGCCAGGCGAACCGGGTGATGAGAGCTGGGGCGGCGCTGCGATCGACAAACGCCAGGCATCCACCTGGGGCTTGCCGGGCACCTATGATCCGGTCCGCAAACTCACCTATTGGGGCGTTGCGAATCCAATGCCCGACCAGCGCATGTCGCGGCACGACGGGAATCCGGATGCTGTTTCGCGAACCGCCCCTTCCGACCTCTACAGCAATTCGACGGTGGCGCTGGATCCGTCGACGGGCAAGCTCGCCTGGTACTACCAGCATCTGCCGGGCGACGATTGGGATTCCGATTACACGCACGAGCGAACGCTGTTGCGGACAGCATTCAATCCCGATCCAAAATTCGTGAAATGGATCAATCCGAACATCCAGCGCGGCGAGGAGCGCGACGTCGCGGTTACGGTTGGCGAGGCAGGCGGCGTTTTCGAACTGGATCGCGCCACCGGCCAGTTTCTTTGGGCCACGCCATTCCCATTTGACGATCCCAAGTTCGTGATCTCCGATATCGATGTGAAGACCGGAAAAACCACCATCAACTGGAGCCAGGTTTTCCAGAAGCCGGGCGAGCGTCACGTGGTCTGCTACTGGAACACGCGCAGCTATTGGCCAACCGCCTACGATCCGGAAACCAACTCGCTCTACGTTTCCTATATCGACAATTGCCGCGATCTGACGCTGGATGGTCCAGCGGGGCGAGGAAGTTGGAGCGTTGTTCCGCGCCCCGGGTCCGATCCAAACGCGCTAACGGGTTTGGCCAAAATCAATCTCTCCAGCGGTGAGATGTTGCGCTTCGATGTAGGCCGTGCTCCAGGTAACGGCGCCATGCTGGCCACCGCGGGCGGCTTGATTTTCCACGGCGACATGAGCCGCCGGTTCCGGGCGTTCGACGCGCGCAATGGAAAGCAGCTTTGGGAGGCCATCGTCGGCGGGAACGTTTCGGTGAGCACCATCACCTACTCGGCCAAAGGCAAGCAGTATATCTGTGTGATGACCGGCGACAACCTGAAGGTGCCCGAGTTGTCGAAAGAAGTGCCGGAGTTGAGAGTGCCAACCGGAAACAATGCCATCTATACTTTTGCGCTGCCCTAATGCGCGAGGCAAAAGGAGGAAAAATTGAATCGCCGCGGTTTTCTTAGCGCCAGTCTGGGCGTGGCCGGCAGACTCGCTCTGGGCCAAACACAAGATCTGGCCGGCATGACGCTCGCTCAAGCGTCCGGCGCGATTCGCGCCAAAGCGGTAACCTCCGTCGACCTCACCCAGGCGTGCCTCAAGCGCACCGAAAAATTGCAGCCGCTGTTGAACGCTTACATTTCTGTTACCGGCGATGAGGCTCTACGGGCGGCGCAAATGCTGGACGCCGAACTCCAGCGAGGCAAGTGGCGCGGCCCATTGCACGGCATCCCTCTGGCGCTCAAGGACAACATCGATACCGCGGGTGTTCGCACCACCGGCGCCAGCCAGTTGTTCAAAGATCGAGTCCCTGACCAGGACGCAGAGGTGGCCCGCCGGCTCAAGAACGCTGGCGCCATCCTCTTGGGTAAGCTGAACCTGCATGAATTTGCCTACGGCGGCACATCGGCGGTTTCTTATTTCGGTCCCGTTCACAATCCTTGGGACCCGATGCTCACTCCCGGCGGATCGTCCGGAGGGCCGGGCGCGGCGGTCGCTGCCGGCATGTGTTTCGCAAGCATTGGAACCGATACAGCGGGCTCTGTCCGCATCCCCGCCTCTTACTGCGGCATCGTCGGACTCAAACCCACCTACGGCCGCGTCAGCATCCGGGGCATCATTCCGCTCTCCTGGTCGCTCGATCACGCGGGTCCCATGTGTAAGACCGTGGAAGACACCGCGATCCTGCTGAACCTGATGGCTGGTTACGATCCACTGGACACCACCACGGTTGACATCCCCGTGCCGGATTACATTCACGCTCTCGCCAAGCCTACCTCGAAGCTCCGCCTGGGACTTCCGCGAAAGCCCTTCTTTGACGATCTGAATCCCGACGTCGGCAAGGCGATCGAGAACGCTCTGGCCGTTCTCGCCAAGTTGACGGCCGGCATGACCGACGTGACGCTCCCACCCACCGCGGATGGGGCGACCATTTTTGGCGTTGAGGCCTACACGTATCACGAACAATGGGTCACAAAAACTCCCGAGCTCTATGACCCGCCGATCCGCGCCGCGCTGCTGCGTGGGGCCGACATCAAGGCCGACACCTACGCACGCGCACTGCGCGATCTGGCCCAGGCCCGCCGCGATATCAGGAAAGTCTTCAGCAAGGTTGATCTGCTGGTGCTGCCCACCATGGCCGACCCGCCCTTCAAGATCGAAGTTGGACTCACGCGTAACGTGAGCGCCCGCAACACATTGCCCTTCGACATTTATGGCATCCCGACGATTTCGATCCCTTGCGGGTTTACCAGCGCGGGACTTCCCATCGGGCTCCAGATCGCCGGAGCTCCCTGGGCCGAGCCGGCGGTTCTGGCCCTCGCGCATGCCTATGAGCAGGCCACCGAGTGGCACAAACGACACCCGAAGCTCGGCTAGCGAGCCCTCGCGGTATACTGGCTCAGACAAAATGCCCGAGCCCCTCGATCCGTCGCCTCTGCTCGCGCCCTTTACGATCAAAGGGCTCACTCTGCCGAACCGCTTCGTGATGCCCGGCATGCAGCGCCAGTGGTGCGATAACGGAACACCGCAGCCGCGCCTGGCGCAATACTATCGGCGGCGCGTGGAAGGCGGGGTAGGCCTCATCATCACCGAGTCTTGCGCCGTCGATCATCCCTCCTCAACGCAGGTTCCCTTGTTTACGCGCATCACGGATGCCACTCTGGACGCCTGGGCGGAGTGCTTCGCCGCGGTAAAAGGCGCCGGAGGGCGCATGTTCATGCAGTTGTGGCACGAGGGCGCCATTCGCAAGGAGGGTGGCGACGGTCCTTATGCGCAGTACCCGACGCTGAGCCCTTCCGGGTTGGTTCGGCCCGGCAAATCCAACGGCCGCGCCGCAACCGCCGAGGACTTGGAATCCATTCAGGACGCCTTTGTACGCGGCGCCCTGGCGGCCCAGCAAATTGGAGCGGACGGCATCGAAGTTCATGCTTGCCACGGTTACCTGCTCGATCAGTTTCTCTGGGCCGGGACCAATCGGCGCACGGATGGGTATGGTGGAGACGATATCCGCGCGCGCGTGAGTTTTCCGGCCGAGATCGTGCGTACCATCCGCGCAGCCGTGGGCCCGGAGTTCATCATTTCTTTCCGCTTCTCGCAGTGGAAGGAAGTGGACTACGAAGCCAGGATCGCCCCCACCTGGCAGGATCTCCAGGTCATGTTGTCGGAGCTGCGCGCCGCCGGCGTCGACATCTTCCATGCTTCGGCGCGGCGGTTTTGGATCCCCGAGTGGCCGAATTCCGACCTTGGAATCGCCGGCTGGACCAAATCGATGACGGACGCGCCTGTCATCGCCGTCGGGAGCGTAGGATTGGACACTGACGTTATGGAAAACTTCTTTGGCAAGGAAGCCCGGCCGACGGGCGAACCGGGACTACGGGAGTTGCTGCGGCGTTTCAACAATCAGGAATTCGATCTGGTGGCCGTCGGCCGCGGCCACATTGGTGATCCCGATTGGGTGAAAAAGATCGCTCAGGGCCAATGTGACGATATTCGCCCGTTCACCAAACAGGATCTGCTGGGAGATTTGGAATTCGAAGGTAGTTTCATCGAAGAGGCACATAGAAAGTAGTTGAGGCAAATCGAAAGTAGTTGAGGCACATCGAAGTACGTAATGACTCCGGGAGGAAAAGTCGTGTTTAAGAAATTTGCGTTGTTCGCAATCTGCGTCGCGCTGGTAGCTGGGAGCGCCTGTGCGCAGGATGCAAAAACTGTGATCGCCAATGCGCAAAAAGCATTGGGCGATGTGAAATCCATCACTTATTCCGGATCGGCGAAAGATGTCGCATTCCAGCAGTGCGGCGCCAACTCCACCGACATGACCTGCCGGGGAACGCATGATCCGATGCGTCCGATCAACAATTACGTCCGCGTGATCGATCTCACGGCCCCGGCGTCGCGCCATACCGGAGCAACCAACAATATTGGACCCGGCGGATCGACGACTCTAACTCCTGGGACGTTTTTCCAGCAGGTGACGCCGCAGCAGGCGGATGTCTCGCAACCCTGGGGCGGCTCGCTTGAGTTCTACCTCACACCCTGGGGTTTTCTGAAGGGCGCCGCGGAGAACAACGCCACAGTGAGCAAGAGCAAGGGCTATACGGTGCTGACCTGGAGCCCAACGGTGAAAGCGCCTTCGGGCAAGAGCTATGTCATCAACGGATATTTGAACAAGCAGAATCACGTGGAGCGTGTGGAAACCTGGCTCGGTGAAAACATTATGGGCGACATGCACATCGTCGCCACGTACTCGGGTTGGAAGGATTTCGGCGGAGTGATGGCGCCTGCCACCATTGTCCAGACGCGCGGCGGATGGCCGTTCTTTGAGGTGAGTGTGACGGCAGCGAAAGCGAATCCTCCCGACCTCGCGACATTGGCGCCGGCTCCCACAGCACGGCCGGGCGGACCAGGAGGCCCTCCGGGTGGTGCTCCCGCTCTCAATGTCACCTCCGAAAAGCTCGGCGATGGCCTCTACCGGCTCACCACCGGCCCCGGCAGCTACGATTCAGTGGTTGTCGAATTCAAAGACTACGTCATGATGCTGGAGGCCGGACAGTCTGAGGCGCGCGCTCTAGCCTACGTGGCGGAAATCAAGAAGCTCTTTCCGAACAAGCCGATCCGTTACGTGATGGATACGCATCCGCACGCCGATCATACCGGAGGGCTGCCGGTTCTGGTGGCGGAAGGCGCAATAATCATCACGCAGAAGAATAACGAAGCGTTTCTGAGCAAGGCGCTCAACACTCCCCGCACGCTGATGAATGACACTCTCGCCAAGAATCCCAAAAAGGCGAAGTTCGAAACCGTGGAGGAGAAGAGGGTGTATAGCGACGGCACGCGAGTGGTGGAGATGTACCACATCTTCCCAGCTCCGCACTCCAACGGATTGATCATCGCGTACATGCCCAAGGAGAAGGTCATTCTGCAGGGCGATTTCTCGGTGAATCCGGGCGAACCCGCGAACGACCACGTGGCTGCCATCGTTCCGGTTTTGGAGAGGCTCCATCTGGACTATGTCCGCTACATCAACGTACACGCTTCGGCTGCTCCGCAGACCAAGGCGGATGTGATGAAAGCCATGGAAATGAGGAAGGCCAACCACAGCTAAATGCGAGGCAGCGGCCATAAGATCCTGACCACACACGTCGGCAGCTTACCGGCGCCGGAGGGGCTTACCGGCGAAGCCGCCGTCCAACACTTGATCGGTCGTCAACGTGAGATCGGCCTGGATATCGTCAACGAAGGCGAGTACACCAAAGGCGGCGACTGGCTGTCTTTCGCCGACGACCGGTTCGCAGGATTCACCACGGGTGAGCGCAAGGGACCGCCCGTGGTCGCGACCGGCAAAGACCGCGAGGAGTTCGCCGATTTCTACAAGTGGGCCGCCGAACGGGGATCGCTGTTTTTCGCGCCCGGCAATCAGATTCAAAATGTGCGTAAGCATTCCATCTGCACCGGCCCAATCACCTATACCGGACAAGCTGCCTTAGCGCGCGAGATCGAACTGCTGAAATCCGCCGCTCGATCAGACGATGAATTGTTTTTGACCAGCACCGCTCCGGCCAGCCTGGAAGTCTACCGATCGAACGAACATTACACGAGCGAAGAAGATTTTCTGGTTGCGCTGGCGGAGGCTCTGCGTGAGGAGTACCAGGCCATCGTCGACGCGGGTATCCTGCTGCAAATCGATGACGCGTGGCTGCCCGCGCTGTGGGACCGCATTGGAATCGGGATGGGACTAGCGGCTTTCCTCCGCCGTTGCTCGCTGCGCGTGGAGGCTTTGAACCACGCGTTGCGCGGCATTCCCGAGGACCGCATCCGTTATCACCTTTGCTGGGGAAGCTGGCACGGTCCGCATGCGTACGACCTGGAGCTGAAACATTTGGTCGATATTCTGCTTTCCGTGAAGGCGCAGGCTTACTTGATCGAAGGAGCGAACGCGCGGCACGAACACGAATATGCGGTCTGGGAAACAGCCAAACTGCCCGCTGGCAAAATCCTGATCCCCGGAGTGATTACCCATTCCACCGACGTGGTGGAGCATCCCGAGCTGGTTTGTCAGCGTATCCTGAGGTTTGCGAAGTTGCTGGGCAAAGAGAACGTGATCGCGGGAGCGGACTGTGGATTTGGCGGAAGAACTCATCCGCAGATTGCCTGGGCCAAGCTGCGGTCGCTGGTGGATGGGGCGAAGTTGGCTTCGGCGAGCACAAATCTTTGAGATGAGGAACCAAAAGATGAGGACCCTGATAACCCTGGCGATTCTGTTCAGCTGCGCCGTGGCAGCTAGCGCGCAATGGGATCCATATCCCTGGAAGAGAGTGCCGCGTACCGCCGACGGCAAGGTGGATTTGAACGCACCCACGCAACGCACCTCTTACGGCAAGCCCGATCTTTCCGGCTTCTGGATGCCGGAACCCCAAACCAAGTACTTGCTCAGTCTGGCCGCCGATATGAAAGACCAGGACATTCCCCTCACGCCATGGGGACGGGACATCTACAATGCCCGCATCGCGAACAACGGCAAGGATCATCCCGGCGTCTCCTGCCTGCCATCCGGCATTCCAGAAAAAGACAATATCCCGGACGGCCTGAAGCTGGTGCAAACCGAAGACCTGACTCTGCTGCTGCACGAGTCGCGCACCATTTACCGGCAGATCTTCAGCGACGGGCGGCCGCTCCCCAAAGATCCGCAGCCCACTTGGATGGGATATTCGATCGGGCACTGGGACAAGGACACCTTTGTTGTGGAAACCATCGGGCAAAACGGCAAGACGTGGCTCGATATGCGGGGGCTGCCGGGAACCGAATCCCTGCGCATCACCGAACGTTTCTCTCGCCCGAAAATCGGACACATGGACATTGCGGTGACCATCGAAGACCCGAAGGCTTACACCAAGCCGTGGACCGTCAATCTCACCTGGCGACTGCTGCCGGATGCCGAGCTCATCGAGAGCATTTGCGAAGAGAACAACCGGGACCCGGCGCACATGGTTGGGAAGTGAGGTACTGATGCGGCTTTTCCCTTTGTTACTGGGCCTCATCGGCGCGAACCTGTACGGGCAATGGATCCACTATCCCTCGGCAGGCGTTCCCCGGACGCCGGATGGGAAGCCGGATCTGGCGGCAGCCTGTCCGCGCACCGCCGACGGTAAGCCGGACCTTTCTGGCCTGTGGATCAATCCATCCACGCATCCGCCCAATCCGGAATTTCCCGGTTGCGCGGCCATTTCCGACGAGTTTGTCAACATCGCCGTGCACCTCAAGGGCGGCCTGCCGTATCAGCCCTGGGCGGCGGATTTGGTGAAAGCGCGGCGGTCTGAGCAGCGAGTGAACGATCCGATGTCGCGCTGCATCCCCATCGGACCGGTCCGCTTGCACACCTGGAACGGGCCGAGAAAACTAGCGCAAACTCCTGGGCTGCTCATCATCATGAACGAGCTCGATACCAGCTTCCGGCAGATCTATACCGACGGGCGTCCCCTGCCGGCGGACCCCAACCCCTCGTTCAACGGCTATTCCAGCGGCAAATGGGAAGGCGACACGCTGGTGGTTCATTCCAACGGTTTCCGCGACCACATGTGGCTGGATGCCCTGGGCGATCCGATGACGGATGCGGCGCAAATCACGGAACGTTTCCGGCGCATCGACTTTGGACATTTGGAAATTGAAATTACGGTCGACGATCCGAAGGCCTACACCAAACCGTGGACCGTCAAGATCGCCCAGGTCATCGATCTGGACACAGACTTGCTGGATTTTGTTTGCGACGACAACGAGAAAGACATTCCTCACCTGTCGAGCAAATAAAACGTTCTTTGACGAGGATCACGAAGTACTCAGGCGCCGTGCCACGCGGGTCAGCCAGACACTCAATGGCTGCAGGCGGGTGTTCTGAAAAGACCGAATCTGCCAACCTCCCTCGCGCCGAACTACGACGTAAGTCTGACGCGATTTCTTGCGCCCAGTTCCCAATGTGTGAACCAGGGCTACGTCATCCGAGAGAGACGCAAGACTTTCAACAGCAGCCGCAATTCGCGTTCCCTTCAGCACACCGCGAAACAAGGCGGCGTGCAACTCGGCGTTTTCTCGTCTGCCCCGCAGGCGAATTCCGTTGAATGTAACGTAGTCGGAGTCCTCCGTAAAGCAGGCGGCGTAAGCGCTCCCGTTTCCCATGGCCCACGCGTCGAACATCTTAACGAGAAGTGCGCGGATGGCCTGGTCGTCCTCAGGCAGCATGATTGCAATGTATCAGCGCACGGCCAAAAACCGAATCGTGAATCGGCGAACGCCGTCTGGAGATCGGCGAAAGCTACCCTGCTCGCAACAACCCAGGCCGGTTTTAATCCTTGATCGACAAGGCCAGGGAATTCGCGGCCCAGCCGGTGGCCATGGTCGAGATCCATTGGTCGTGCCCATAGGGGAAGCCGCTCTCGAAATATTCCTGGAACTTGGTAGCTCGGCTGGCGACGTGCCAAGCGCCATCCGTGCTCTGGGTACCGAGCAGGAACTTCACGCCCTTTTCATCGGGCCGCATGACGCCGGCTTCGCTCAGAGCCCACAAGGTCATGCCCGTGGCGTAGGCATCGCTCGGAAATCCTTTGCGTTGCGCCCAGCCGCCGTCGGAGCAGCGCTGTTTCAAAATGGGCTCGGCGAGGTTGCGAAGCTCCGCGGGGCTGGCTCCGGCCGCGGCAACACCCACCAGGCGCATGTCCATATCCTCCAGGATCACCGGATCAGCGTGCAGCAGGAATTGCTTGCCGAGTTCGATGCGCTGCTTCATTTCATTCCCGCGTCCAGCAGTCCCGTAGGTTTTCAACGCTCGCATGGCCATAGCCGTTCGCGAAAAATCGCTGTCCTGGATGGGGGAGCGCGAATACCCGGGCAGATGCCATCCTCCATCGCCGCCTTGCGCCATCGCCAGGTTCGCCGCCAGAAAATCCGTGATCCGATTCGCGGCATAACCGGCGCGGACCAGCGCCTCAACGGAATACAAGTTGTTGTCCGCGCCACCTAAGGCGGCTGCTCCTTCCAGTGCGACTGGATTGATGGTGGAGGTGATCTGCAGAATCCGTTCGTGCGACGCTTTTTCATCCACCGGGATGCCCTTGGCGCGCGCGGCCGCCGCGGCAAACTCGGCTGCGGGCTGTTCATGGCAGGCGAAGCATGCGGCTTTGTGGAAGAACTGATCGTTGGTGCGGTCCAGCAATTGAAGGCTGCGAGTGACGGCCGTCCGCGCGTCCGACGTTTCTTCTGCTAACCGGACCGGCTGGGCCAGGTCCTTCGGAGTCCCTCCCAACGCGCGCACCACTTCCGGATCTGAGAACTTATACGCCCAATCGAGCGCGGTCTCGCCCGCGTGATTGGTCAGGTGCTGGTCGGCGCCGTGAGCCACCAACATGTTTATGGTCCGGTGATCGTATCTGTCCGTCCCGATGGCCAGCATCAACGGCGTAAAGCCGCGATAATCCTGTGCGTCGATTCGTCCGCCTGCATCCAGCAGCACACGCACCGCTTCGGGCGGGCCGAATGCCGCGGCCATCCCTAAGGGAGTCCAGCCCCCGAATTCCACCGTCCCGGTCTGAATCTTCGGCAGGCCTTCCGTTTTCGATACGGCATTCACCTTCGCGCCCTTGGCCAAAAGCAACTTCACCGCCTCGACGTTTCGATTTCCCGCGGCGTTCATCAGCGGAGTCAAGCCGATGAACGTGTCGGCCGTTTCGATATCGGCGCCGGCATCGAGCAGCAGCCGCACGGTTGCAGTATCGTTCCCAAACGTGGCGGCATTCATCGGCGTGACGTGCCGTTTGTCCATTACATCCGCTTTAGCGCCTTTGGCAAGCAGAAGACGCACCACCTCCGCCGACGGGTTGGTGAATCCGGCCACTATCAGCGCCGTGCGCCCGCTTCTGGCGGCCAGATTGACCTGCGCGCCGTGGTCCAGCAGCAAGCGAACCTTGGAGGGATCGGAAACCGACCACATCAAGGCCGTGGAACCGAAATCGTTTTGGGCGTTGACATCCGCACCGCGATCGATCAAGACGCGCATCGCGTCCAATGAGCCAATCTCAGCGGCGTACATCAATGGAGTGATTCCATGATTGTCCGGGACATCCGCTTTCGCCGTTGGGCCCTCCAGCAGCGCCTTCAATTGCGTCAGGTTGTTTTCACGGATGGCGGAGTAGAATTTCTCCGCATCTTTCTCCGAATCTTTCTCCGCATCCCAGGCCACAACGGGGGCCATGGCGGCTACGGCCATCAACGCAAGCAGACACGCTTTCCGCATGCAGGGATTATATCGCTTCGGTCTATTTTTCCGCGCGCAGAGGCGGCGCGGTCACGGGGATGCCTTTGGCCGTCATCAAGGATTCGAGCAGCGCGACGGTTTTCGGAAACGCGTCGGCCCCACCGCGCACACCGCCCGCGCCGCGTGCAACGTCCAGGGGCGTGCGCCCGTTCGCATCTTTAGCAGAGAGGTCCGCGCCATTGGCGACCAGAAACTCGATGAACTTATCGAAGCCGTGTTCTGCGGCGCCATGCAGAGCGGTCTGGTTCGGGACGGCATCCGCGCCCGGCATTTGACTGCCGCGGCGGAAGCTTTGTGCGATGCGTGCTCCAACGCTCTCACCAGCGCCAAAACCGGCGCCGCGTCCGAGCATATTGCGATCCAGAACCGAGCGGGCGTTCACGTTCGCGCCGGCCTTGACGAGAAGATCCATGGTGGCGAGCACGCCGTCATCGGTGCGATTTCTTCCGCGAGTGACGCGTGCGCCGTAATCCACTCCGGCCGCGGCCATCAACGGCGTGATGCCTTCCTTACTCGGCAGATCCACCAGCGCCTTATACTCCAACAGCAGCGCCGTGAACTTGGCGTCGCCGGCCCGGGCCGCACGCAACAACGGCGTGGCGCCCTGGGCGAGCATGGTGTCGCCGCCGCGATCCTGCGGTACGTCGCGATACGGTGGACGCCGCTTCAACTGAATGTTCGGGTTCGCGCCCTTTTCGAGCAACATGCGGCCCACATCGACGGCGCTCAGCTTATCCGGACTCGGGAGCACGGCCACCGCTCCATTCCCTTTGGTCGGGAGCGTGCTAACATCGGCAGCCATGTAGACCGGCGAGCGGCCGAAGAGATCCCACTTGTCGAGATTGGCGCCGCCTTGAATCAGAACAGCCGCGGTGTCGAAATGCAGGTTCTCGAGCGCCAGCAGAAGCGGCGTCTCGCGGTCCGGATCTTCAGAGTCTGGATCGGCGCCGGCAGTGAGCAGGTTCTGAACACAGGGCGCACAACCTTCCCGCGCTGCATAGTGCAGGGGCGTAAAGCCACCCTTGTTCATGTCCTTGGGCCGCGGTTCCTGGATGATCTTGCGCTCCCATTGATTGACCTTGCCGTGATCGTTCAGGTTCGCGCCGTTGGATGCCAGGAACTTCACCATGTCGGCCTGGCTCTGCGCGGCGGCCCACATGAGCGCGCTTTGCTCGCCCCAGGTTTCCTTGGCGTTGATGTCGGCTCCGGCAGCCAGAAGCGTCTTTGCTGCATCGATCTTGCCACTTCGAGCGGCCGCCATCAGCGGAGTTTCGCCATTGGGAGTTTTGAAGTTGGGATCAGCGCCCGCTTTGAGCAGTGCAGCTATGATGGGCGCATTGCCGATAATCGCGGCTTCGGTGATGGCCGACGTGCCGAGCTGGTTCGCCAATTTGACGTCGGCGCCCGCTTTGATCAGCGCACGCACCAGTTCCAGATCGCCGTTCGCCGCAGCGTACATGATGGCGGTAGCGCCGTCCGCGCCTGTGGCGTTCACGTTGGTGCCCTTGACGGCCAGCAAACGCATGGCTTCCATGTGCTCGCCGGACGCCGCCGTATCCACCAGCGACGGATCACCGGAAAATGCCAGCGAGGCGCCGGCCAACATGACCGCAAATGCCGTTACGAAGCGGCGCATGGCTACACCTCCGAGAGGCCGTCGACGCCGTCCCCGATGGATTTCACGGGAATCTCGTTGCGCTGCAGCAGCGTAAGGAGCAACTCACCGTGACGGGAGTCTTGCGGGTACTTCAGATGCTGCCCGCCTTTAATCTTCCCGTTGGCGTGTCCCAGGATGGCCGACGGCAGCGGATCGTTATTGTGGCGATCGCTGTTGCTCATATCGCTGCCAAACAGAATGGTCGCGTGATCAAGCACCGTGCCGTCGCCTTCTTTCGAGGCTTCGAGCTTCTTGATGAATCCGGCAAAAACCTGCGCGTGGTAATTCTGAATCTTCACCAGCTTGTCCATCTTTTCGGGATTGTTGCCGTGATGCGAGAGCGGATGGAAGCCTTCCGAGATGCTCAGGTTGGTATAGGTGCGCATGCTGGCTTCGTGGTCCATGGAAAGCGTGATCACGCGCGTAATGTCGGCCTGGAACGCAAGCGCCATCAGGTCGAACATCAGCTTGAAATATTCCGTCAGATCGTTGGGCGTGCCGATCGGCGCATCCGGAATCACCAGCTCGGTGTTGTGGGCCTTCTCGGCCATCTGCACGCGGCGCTCGATCTCGCGAACCGAATCCAGATAATCATGCACGACGTTGCGATCCTGGACGCCGAGGCTGGCTTGCAGGCGCTGGGCTTGTGCTTGTACCCGATCCAGGATACTGCCGGTTTCCGTCAGGATCTGGGAACGTTCCTGATCGGTGTCGCCTTGTCCAAAGAGCTTCTGGAAAACCGCACGCGGGTTGCTTTCCTGCGGCAGCGGCTGAGTGGGAGTGCGCCATGCCAGGCGGGCGCTGCCCTGGCCGACGCTCATTTCAAGCGACGGCAGGCGCGTGTCTTGTCCCACGTAGCGGACCGCAATCTGGTCGGCGCTCACGCCATAGTCCGGACCGTTCTTGCCGAAATCAAAAGGCTTCACGGCCGTCAGCCAGCCTTGTTCGATGTAGGCGTGCGGCTCGGGCGTTTCCGCGGGCTTGTTACGCAAGCCGGAGACGATGGTGAGATGCTTGCGAAACGGCTCCAGCGGTTTCAGGATGGGAGAGACAGTGAAGTCCGTACCAACTTCCTTGGGCGACCAGCGATCCATGATCGCGCCGTGCGGGAAGCCCACAAACGCGAAGCGCTTCGGCGTTTTTCCGGCGCCCGTGGTGGCAGCCGCGGATGTGGCGGGAAACATGGCTTCGAGCAGCGGCAGGCCGATGGCGGCTCCGGCTCCCTTCAAGACTGCGCGGCGGGGAATGTGCTTTTTGAAAATGAACATGACGTCTCCTGACTATCTGCTGGCACTCTGCACCGGCACCGGCTCTGGCACGCGGCGCATCTTAAACTGGTCGGTTGAAACCACCGCATCAACGATGGCCGAAAACTTGTAATCCTTGGCTGCCGTGTCGCGTACGATTCTGCGAACGGTCGGCATGTCGTAATACTCGCGAGTGCGGCCCATGGAATAGGTCAACAGGGCTTCGACAAAGGTCTGCACGAATTGGTCGGGACGGCGTAGCAGCGCGTTGCGGAGATCGTCGGGGCCGTTGATCTTGGTACCGTCGGGCAGCTCGCCGGCCGAATCGATCACGGTGCCGGCAAAGCGGTCCTTATCTCTCCACATTCCCGTGCCATCGAAGTTTTCGAGCGCGAAACCCAGCGGGTCCATTACGGCGTGGCAAGAGGAGCAAGTTGGGCTGGCGCGATGCTTCGCCATCAACTCGCGAACGGTGAGCGCTTTGGTGGTGCCGATATCCTTATCGTTCAAGGTGGGGACGTTGGGTGGAGGGTTGGCCGGCGGAACGCCCTCGAGCGCGCTCAGGATGAACTTTCCACGCAGCACCGGGGAGGTGCGGTTGGGATACGCCGCCGCCATCAGGATGGCGCCTTTGCCCAGCAACCCCCAGCGCGCGGAATCTTTCAGTTCCACGCGGCGGAACTCATCGCCCTTCACATCGGTGAGGCCATATTGCAAGGCCAGGCGTTCATTCACGTAGGTATGGCTGGCGCGGAGCAAATCCACGACGTTACGGTCTTCACGGAAGATGCTGTCCGCAAACAGGGCGAGCTCGGTGCGGAAATCCTGCCGCGGGTCCAGGCGGCCGGAAGCATACGGGAACACGTCGGTATCGGGAACCACTTGGTCCAGCCGCTGCATGTCCAGCCACTCGAACACGAAATTGGTCGCCAGGGTCTTCGATCGCGGATCGCCCAGCATGCGCCGGACCTGCGCCGAGAGCGTCGCTGGATCGCTGAGTTTGTTCTTGCTCGCGACATTGAGCAGTTCGTCGTCGGGAATGGAGTTCCACAGGAAGAATGAAAGTTTCGAGGCCAGTTCCAGATCCGTGATCGCGTATTTCTCGCCCGGCTTCAAGCCTGCTGGAACGCGCTCGCCGCGATACAGGAAGAATGGGCTGGCCAGCATCCCGGTGATCCCGGAGCGGATACCGGATTCGAACCCGCCCTCCTTGACCCCATCGGCGTAATACTGCATCAGCTCACCGACGTCCTGGTTGGTAACTGGCCGGCGATAAGCCCGCCTGGCCAGCGTGGAGAAAATCTCCTTGGCGCAGACTTCCGGGGTTTTATTCTTGTCCTTGGCCGGATTGCAGGAGAAGATGCGGTCGCGGCTGGGCGTTGAGCTGAGGCCCGTGGCATCGAAGGGACCAAGCAGCTGGAACGAACTCACGCGATAGGAACGATCCTGTCCTCCACCGGGCGCAAACATCTGCAACTGATCGTCGGACTCGGCGAAGCTCTGGCGGCGGAACGAGACCGCGATCTTATGAGGGCCAGCCGTGGTCTGGAATTTAATGTTCTTCAGGCGGGCATTTACGCGATCGAGCGCGCCGCTCTGCACCTGATCGTAAAGCTTGGAATCTTCTTCGCCGCCGACGACGGTTTGATAGACGATTTTGTTGTCGACCGTCACCACCAGGGGATTTTCATACTCCATGCCATTGCCCCAGATGTGCGTAGCCATGTCGGCGATGTTGATGTGGTATTCGCCGTCGGCAGGGAGATCCACTTTCGCGAGAATTCCGCCGCGAGTGCCCAGAGGCAATCCGGGGACGTGTGTGAGCTGATTGCCGGGACTTGCCTTGAAGGTCCAGCCCTGCGGCCGGGAATCCGAATTGCCGAGCGCCGCAAGCGCGACGTTGTGGGCAGCATGGACATATTGCTCGACGAAAGATGGCGAAACCTGCAAGGCCGATGCGATGTTGTCGTAGCCCTGCGCGGTATCGTCCGGGGGCAGCAAATCCGCGCCGTTTATATCCACCAGAAGCAGATCACGGACCGCGTTTTCGTATTCGTTGCGATTTAACCGGTGCAGCACCTGGCTATCCGTGATATACGCCTGGTTGGGGAGCTTGTCGAGCGATTCTTCTAGCCACGCCACCAAGGAGTCCACCGCTTTCGCATCCGGCTGTTTCGCGCCCGGCGGCGGCATCACGCGTCCGCGCAGCTTCCTTACGGCTTTTTCAAAGAGCTCAGGATTTTGGGCGATGCTCGCGGCCGTGGCGCCCTGGAAACTAACCCCGCCGATTTTGGCTTTGTCGTTATGGCACCCAGAGCAGTATTGCTTGACGGTCGCGAGGTTTCGCTCGGCAGGATCCAGCCCCTCGGTGGCGGGTGCGGCGGCCAGCACGCCCGCGAGGCAGATCAGTGAAATCGCAATTCGAATCATCTTATGCATCTGGTGACAGATATGCCCACTGGCTCTCAAAGGCACGGCGAATGAACTCGTCCGAGTTGCCCATCTTGGCTTCGTATTGCTTGGCTACCTTGGCCTCGACGGCTTCCGAGGGACTGTGCCCTTTGTTGATCATCTTGTTCAGAGTGTCGAAAATTGTGCCGTACATGTCGAGCTGAGCGGTGATGTCGGCAAAGCTCAACACGGGGCCCACCGCGGGAACAATTTTCGTGTCTTTGTTCGCAACGGTCTGGATGCGTTGCAGCCCGCCGACGATGCCGCCAATCCAGCCGCCCGTCCACCAATCCATAACTGGCCAACCTTGGCCATAGGCCGCGTCCCCCACGGCAAGAACGTTCTGCTGCGCGAAGTAGACGTAGAGATCGCCATCCGTGTGCGCGGCGTCGGAGATGTAGCCATATCGGATCCCGGAATCGAGCGTGCCCTGGTCGTAAAAGGTTTTGTTCGGTTGGGCGACCTTCGGGAGTTTCTGGAATTTCCGACCGTTCCAGGGCCACGTGATGTCTTGCTGCAGCCAGAGGCGCGTATTTTCCTGAGCGATGATGGTCGCGCCGGCCGTACCGAGCGATTCGTTCGAGCCGGTCTGTTCGGGATGCCAGTGCGTATTGAAAAGCGTCCGAACCGAACCGCCATTCGGCAACGCGGCTACGACCTGCGCGAGCGCCGAAGCGTTCTGTGCGAGTCCGCCATCCACCATGACGACGCCGCTCGATCCCGTCTCGACGACGACGTTGCAACCCGCGCCGGTGAGCATAAAGAGGCGGTCGCCCAGAGGCGTGGCGGTGATTTTGGCGGTTTCTGCAAAAACGAAGCCAGCCGACACGCCTGCTGCGGCGGCAGTCTTCAGAAATGTCCTGCGCGTTGAGGACGACATGGCTCTACTGTATTAAAGTATACTTCGGCAACCCCTTGGTTACACGAGATCTTTGCTCAGTTCTAGGGCTCTTTTTCGGGCGCGGCTGCCTTCGGTGGGTTGTTAGGGGGAGGAGGCGGCGCCGCTTTGGGCAACTCAGCCGTGCCCTCCAGCGCGAACACAAACATAATAGGCGGGTTGTCCACCTTCGCGTCATTCGGACCCTCGATAGTTGCCAGACGCCCCAATCCACCCTGGAACGCGACATATTGCTTCCCGTCAGCCTCATATGTAATGGGAGGCGCCATGCCCGTGCGCCCGGTCTTGATCTCATAGAGGATTTCGCCCTTGTCGGCAGTCACCGCCCGGAAGCGCCCGTCGTTGATCACGTGGAATACCAGGTTGCCCGCCGTAGCAACCGTTCCGCCGCCGATACCTCCGCCGCCTTCGATGCGCCACATCAGTTTCTGATTCACGGGATCCCAAGCTTGCAACGCGCCCCGCATGCCTTCGGCGGTCGGTGGACCAATCGCCGGACTATCGATTAGTTTCGGGTCGACGTTGCCACGCGTATAGCCGTTACTGTTGGGCTTAACCTCGTCCAGGGCTGCGTAGGTGAACGGCTGGAGGAAAACGGGAATATAGACCCAACCCGTGGCCGGACTGTAGGACATCGGCGACCAGTTATGCGCGCCGCCGCCGGTGGGGAAGATCGAGATCGGTTCTTTGTCGTAATAAGCCGCGGGATTCACGATGGGACGGCCCTTGGCGTCGAGCCCGAGTGCCCAGGTGGTCTTGACGTATGGCGCACCGGAGATAAACTCGCCAGTGACGCGGTCCAGCACCCAGAAGAAACCATTTTTCGAAGCCTGCGTGATCACTTTGCGCGAGCGGCCTTGGATCGTTAGGTCGAGCAGCATGAGCTGCTGGACACTGTCGTAATCCCAATTGTCGTTGGGCGTGGTCTGAAAATACCATTTGAGCTGGCCGGTGCTCAGGTCGACGGCCAGGATGGAGCAGGTGTAGAGGTTGTCCACGTTCTGCGCGCCGCGGAACTTCTGGTGCCATGGCTCGGCATTGCCTGTGCCCACATAAGCCAGGTTCGCCTCCGGATCATATGCGAAGCCGTCCCAAACCGCTCCGCCGCCACCCTTGGTCCAGAAGTCGCCGCCCCAGGTTTTGAGAGCGGCCTTCATCGCGTCATTTTCCGGCGGATTCTCGGGATTTCCGGGAACCGTGTAGAATTTCCAGGCGGAGCGTCCCGTTTTCGCGTCGAACGCGGCGAAGAAGCCGCGCGTCCATTTGTCGCCGCCCGACGCACCGATAATCACCTTGTCGCCCGCGATACGCGGCGCCATGGTGACGGTGTACCAATCCTGCGGATACGCCACGCGGGATTCCCACAGCGGCTTGCCAGTGACCGCGTCGAGCGAGACCAGCCGTCCGTCGATTACCGGCGCGATGATCATTCCGTTGTAGAGAGCCACGCCACGGTTCACAGTGCCGCAGCAGATCTTCGGACGCACGGCGGTCTGGTTCACTTCCGGGTCCCAGCGCCACAGCTCTTTGCCGGTCTTAGCGTCGAGTGCGTAGACCACGCTCCAGGTTGTGATGCCATAGAGCGTGTTGTTCCACACCAGCGGTGTGCCCTCTTGATTGCCGCCGCCCGCACCCACCGCGTACGTCCAGGCCAAGCCCAGGCGCGTCGCATTGCTATCGTTGATCTGCTTCAGCGTGCTGTAGCGGGTTTCGCTCTGGTTGCGTCCGTAGCTCAGCCAGGAGCCGGGCAAAGGGTCGTTCGCCGCGCTCCCAACGCTGCGCAAGACCTTGCTGTCCACGGTCACGGGTTTGGTGGCCTGGGCGAGACCCAGGGTAGTCAACGCCAGCGCGGCGAATGCAGTTTGTCCAAAAATACGCATGGAAATATCACCTGCCAAGAATTCAGCAACAATATCACAGACCAACCCTTGCGCAACCGTCAGGGGCCCGAACCGGGTGGCGCCCGTCCTCGCACAAGTTCTACCAGAGCATTTTGACAAGTGTATCTTTTTTGGTACATACTGGAGTCCGTGGGGAGGGATGGACAAAAACCCGGAGGTACCTGTCCGGTTTTACCGAACCAAGGCAGGCGGATCCCCGGTCCTCGATTGGCTGCGCAGCCTCGACAAGGAAGACCGGCGAGCTATCGGGCTCGACCTCATGCGGGTGCAGTTCGGCTGGCCGATTGGTAGGCCGCTGTTGGGAAGCCTCAAAGATGGTCTTTGGGAGGTGCGCTCATCGCTTCCGAGCCAGCGGATAGCACGGCTCATCCTGTGCTTTCACGACGAGATGCTCGTTGCGCTGCACGGATTCATCAAGAAAACGCAAAAAACGCCGACCGCTGACCTGGCCCTGGCGAAACGGAGAATGAAAAGAGGTTACGAAGTGAAAAAGCGCAGCAAGCATATCGGCCCGTCTCTGGAGGATTTCCTGAAAGAGGAAGGCGTCCTCGAAGAGACTCGCGCGCTGGTGCTGAAGGAGACGCTGGCCTGGCAAGTTCAGCAAGCGATGGAAAAGGACAAGATCAGCAAGGCAGAGATGGCGCGGCGCATGAACACAAGCCGCGCGGCGCTAGATCGTCTTCTCGATCCTGGCAATGCCTCGGTGACTCTGCAAACCCTGACGCGCGCGGCACACGCTATCGGCCGTGATCTGCGCATCGAGCTGGTTTGAAAGATTAACTTCGCCTATAGTCAGCCACGTTCACCAGTTGATTCAACCCCGCTTCAAGAGTCGCGAAACAGCGCCAGGAAACCTTCCTGTTCAAAGTGTCGGTCGTTGGTAAGAACCTCGGTTAGCCCTTCCTTGCGCATCGTCTGCATTGAAATGCAATCCGCAAGGCTGTAGCCCTTATCTGGCCTTGATTCGTACAAGGCCATGCCGGACAGAAAAGATTCTCAGCTCTGCGGAACCACACGCACTCCAGGGTTCTCCAAAATACGTTGAGCGTTCATAACGGCTTTGCGCCGCATCTGCTCTGGAGCCATTGCAAAAAAGGTGAGATATTCCGCCAACACTTCATCAGTGGTGACGATGAGAGAATCTTTCCGCTCGACTGTCAGGGCCATTGCCCGCCGGTGCGCGCTGTCGGTCAGGTCCGCCAGAGCAATCCAGTAAAACGTGTCAGCAAAGAGAGCACTCATGCCTCTCTTTTGGGCCAACCGTAGATATAGTGATCATGCTGGCTCGCGCCATCCTTGGGCATGCTCGCCATGATGTCAGGAGGGACGTTACTCATGTTTTCGACAATCACGTCGGCAATATGTCGGCGCGGTTGGCTAGGTGGCCGATCTTGTTCGGCGAGTTTCTGAAGCCACGCCTCAAGTGTGAGGCCGTCCGCCGCTGCCTTAGCTTTCAGCGCCGCCGCCTGTTCATCGGGAAGCTCGATTACCGCCATAAGAAATCTCCCCTATCCATCGTAACAGCGATACTAAAGCCATTTCATCGTTGGCTCAACGCGCACGGCTGGCCCGTGCCTTCCTTCAGATTCACGATAGTGTCCACCGCAGTCTGTTTCCATGATTCGCATTCCCCCGCCAGCCAATGAACCTGGATGCGATTTACCTGGGTATCCTTCCCCAACCCGAAATGCACCCGAGGGTCGTTGGCTGCCAGATAACTGCCATCGCCTCGCACCCAGCGCTTGACCGATGTGCCGTCCATTCGCACCAACTCCACCACGCTTCCGTAGGCCGACCGATTGGTTTTCGTGCCTTCCAGATGAACCAGCAGCCAATGTCCACGGTTCGGTACGGTGTTCAGCAGCAGACGCGCGGGGCCGTTATTGTTGGTCACCAGGATGTCCGTTCCGCCGTCATTATTCACGTCGCCGAAAACCGCAGCCCGGCTCACCTCGCGGGTTGCCAGCGCAGGGCCCGCGGTATCCGTGATATCTTCGAACCCCTTCCCTTTGCCCATATTGCGCAGTAACAACTTGCGCTCGCGGTAGGGAAATGGATCGCCCTTTGGATTCGAGCTCAGATCCCCTGCCATGGCTCTCACTCCCCCGTTGGCGCTGAACATATCCAACAGCCCGTTATTTGTCATATCGAAGAGGCCCACACCAAATCCGGTATAAGGCAGCGAAATATGCGACAGCCCGGATTGCTCCGTGGCGTCCACAAAATCCCCATTGGGCTGGCGCTGAAATAGCGTGAACGCCTCGGTGGGAAGGTTGGTCACGATGATGGATTCGCCGCCGTCGCCATAAATATCGCCCGACGCGATGCCCATGCCCGCACGCGGCTTGCCGTCCGAAGCATAGGCCAATCCGTGGGTGAGCCCGGCTTCTTTGAATTGTGAGCCGCGCTGCTCGTTGATCCAGAGATAATTCGGCGCACCATCATTGGCCACCATGAAACCGGGAAATCCATCGGGACCGAAATCTCCCGTCAGAATGCCGAGCCCGGGTCCTTGCTTCGCGTTCAGACCGACCTCATCGGTTACGTTCTTGAACTTTCCGTTTCCGAGGTTGCGATACAACTCGGTGGCTGTCCCCTTGAAAGGCGATGGACCGCAATAGTCTAGTTTGCCGTCGAACATGTAGCAGGGGCGGCGATAAAAGTCGATATAGTGAACCACCGCCAGGTCCAGCAATCCGTCCTTATCGTAATCGAGGAAAGCAGCGCTGGTGGACCATCCAGACGAAGCGACACCAGCCGTCGCAGTTACGTCCGTGAACGTGCCGTTTCCGTTGTTGTGATAGAGGACGTTGTGGCCGTAATTGGTTACATAAAGATCGACGTATCCGTCGTTATCGTAATCGCCGGCCGCCACGCCCATGCCTTTATCGGCGTAGCCTACACCGGCCGATTCGGTAACATCGGTGAACGTGAGTTTGCCGGTTTCCTTCAGATTATTCCGAAACAGGCGGTTGCCTGGTTTCCAACCCGGCGGAACGGGCACCAGAGGTTTGCCCGAAGGAACAGAAGGATACCCTTGGACAAGATATACGTCCATATCGCCGTCGTTGTCGTAGTCAATCAGCGCCGCGCCCGATCCCACCATCTCGGGAAGAAGCATGTCACCAGTGGCGCCGGAAAACTGCCAGAAGTCGATACCGACCTGTTTGGAAACGTCTTCGAAGGGAGGGGTCTTTTGCGAAGAGGGCGTTTTGCAGGCGAACGTCCCTAACAGCATCAGCAGGCACACGACGACCAAAAACCCGTTACGATACATCATTGCCCGGCATAATATCATGCCGATATTTTTTTGAGGCGGGAATAACTTGGTATCCATCCTAGTAACTGGCGCTGGAGGATATATTGGATCGGCCTTGGTGAAGGCGATTGCCGCCGCCATGCCCGCAGCCCATTCCGGCCGCATTGTCCTGCTGGATTCAGCGGAACACAACCTTTTCCAGATCCAACAGCACCTCACATCCAACTTCGCCCACGTGCCTTCAGAGCCGGTGCTTGGAAGCGTGAATGATGATCAATTGCTCGACAACATCTTCGCTTGCTTCAAGCCCGACGTAATCTATCACGCGGCGGCCTTCAAACAGGTTCCCTTGCTCGAGCGCAATCCGATCGCCGCTATACGCAACAACGCGATCGGTACGTATACGCTGGCGCAAGCAGCTCTCGGTCATGGGACACCCCAGCTGATCCTGATCTCCACGGACAAAGCCGTGAACCCGCACAGTGTCATGGGTGTTTCCAAACGCATCGCGGAGTTGGCTGTGGTCTCCCTGAGCAGTCCGGCATGCCGGATGAATGCCATCCGCCTGGGCAACGTGATTGGGTCCACCGGCAGCGTCGTCCCGATTTTTCTGAAGCAGATCGCGGAGCGCAAGCCGGTAACCGTCACGCATCCGGAAGCCACCCGCTGGTTCATGTCTTTGAACGAGACCGTCCACGCGATCCTGGCTTGCGCAGAAGCTGAGCTGGAGGGAAGAATTCTCGTGCCGGATCTCGGCGAGCCAACGCGAATCGCCGATCTGGCCGCGTTGCTGATCGGTGCCGCCGGGGAAATCCCCATCGTGTTTACCGGTTGCCGTCCGGGAGACAAACTCACCGAAGAGCTGGTTTATAAAACCGAGACTGACGAGGGAAGCGTAGAAGGCCCGCTTCACGTATTCCGGACCTGCCGGCTTCCACTCGCGGAGCTCGATGCGATCATCGAGCGGCTTTCGGGTTGCATCGCCTCCCATGACGTTCCATCGCTGATCCAAACCCTGTGTTCGATAGTTCCTGAATATATACCGAGCGATAGCCTGCGATGAAAAGAAAAATCGCGGCGGTCACCACTTCTCGATCCGACTTCACTGCGCTGTATTGGCCGTTGCACGACCTGGCGTCCCATCCCGAGGTGGATCTAAGGATCATTGCGTTCGGGCCGCATTTGTCCCCCGAATTCGGGTCGACCATCCGGGAGATCGAGACGGCCGGTTTCCGCGTCGACGCGCGCATCGAGTGCTTGTTGAGTTCGGACAGCGACGTCGGGATGGCCAAGACCATCGGGCTTGCGACGTTGAGTCTGGCGGATTGCCTTGGCGAGATGCGTCCCGATCTGCTGCTGGTGACCGCTGACCGCTATGAGATGCTCGCCCCCGCTTCGGTCGCATTGGCACTCCGCATCCCGGTGGCACATATCGAAGGAGGCGAAATTAGCGAAGGCGCAATCGATGACGCGGTCCGCAACGCGCTCACCAAGCTGAGTCACGTGCACTTCACATCCACGGAATTGGCGCGCGCCAGGGTAATCGCGATGGGAGAGGAAGAAGGGCGCGTCCATCGAACAGGCGCTCCGTCGCTCGATCATCCGCGACGCAGCCTGCTATTGAGCCGTGAACAATTGGAGCAGCGTCTTGAGTTGGATCTGAGCCGGCCGGCAGCCATCGTCACGTACCATCCGGCGACCATCGCTCGGGACACAACTCGGGAGGCGGATGCCCTATTTGAAGCCCTCCAGTCGGTGCCAGAGCAGTTGCTGTTTTGCTACCCCAACGCGGATGCGGGCAGCCGCGCGCTGATCGGGCGAATTGAGGCGTTCCTCGGCGCTCGCGATGGCAGAGTATTCGTCAACCTGGAGCCGCTCGTCTATTGGAGCTTGTTGCGCCAGGTCGAATTCCTGGTTGGCAATTCCAGTAGCGGGATCATTGAGGCTGCGTCCTTCGCTTTGCCTGCGGTGAATGTCGGTATCCGTCAACAGGGTCGCGAGCATGGCCCCAACGTGCTCCACGCGGAACCAGACACCGCTTCCATTCTGGATCGCATCCAAACCGCGAGAAGCGAGGAATTCCGCCGATCCCTCCGAAATATGGCGAATCTGTACGGGGATGGATGCGCTTCGCAAAGAATCGTTTCGGTGCTCGCGTCCCTGCTGCTCGACGAAACCTTGTTGATGAAGCGCGCGCGGTTCGTAGAGACAGGCCGAGCATGAGAATTCCGCTTTCGGGCCCCGATATTACCGAGGCCGATATCCAGGCCGTTGTGAGGGTGTTGAGAACTACGCGACTGAGTATCGGTCCGAAGATGGAGGAATTTGAAAGATCGATCGCGGATCTTGCGGGCGTCTCCAACGGGATCGCCGTTAGTTCGGGAACGGCCGGCCTGCATCTTTGCCTGCGGGCGCTGGGGGTAGACGAGGGCGACGAAGTCCTTTTACCGTCTTTCACATTTATTGCCGCCGGAAATGCGGTGCTCTATGAGCGTGCCAGGCCGGTTTTTGTAGATATCGACCCGCTCACGCTCAATATCGATCCCAATAAATTAGAGCGGAGCATAACGCGCAAGACGCGCGCCATTATCGCGGTCCACACCTTCGGGCATCCTGCCGATATGGATCCGATTATGGATATCGCCCGGAAGCACGGCTTGCCCGTGATTGAGGACGCCTGCGAGGCCATCGGAGCTCGCTATCGGGGAAGGCCCGCAGGCGGGATCGGGGATTTCGGTGTGTTTGGCTTCTATCCCAATAAACCGATCACCACCGGTGAGGGCGGCATGGTGGTGACTCGCGATTCTAAAATGGCCGCTACCATCCGGGCGCTTCGCAATCAAGGCAGGCGCGAGTCCGATGGCTGGCTGGACCATGGTCTGCTCGGATATAACTATCGGCTCTCTGAAATAAACTGCGCGCTCGGGCTGGAGCAGAGCAAACGGATCGACGACATTCTCGCTCGCCGTGAGGCGATTGCGATTCAATATTCCGAGGAGCTTCAGGCCATCCCGGAAGTAACAACACCGGCCTTAGAGATCCAAGACGGGCGCTTGTGTTGGTTCGTCTATGTAGTTCACGTGGAGAATCGCGACGCGGTACTGCGAAAAATGATCGAACAAGAAATTGGCTGCGCGCGGTATTTTGCACCGCTGCATCTCGAACCGCTCTTTGCACCGTATGTGAATCCGCGCGACGATCTGAAGATCACAGAACAAATGGCGGCTCAAACTCTGGCGCTGCCGTTTTTCAGTGCTCTGACCAGCGAACAGATTCACGAAGTCTGCTGCGCGCTGGGAAATGCTGTCCGGCTCAAGACATAAAGAAGATGTCCCTGGATGCTCCATCGCCGGCATTCTCCGGTCGCGTAGTCGACCACAAACCGGGTTTCGATGTTCAAGCGGGCTGCACGAACCATAGAGCGAAACTCGTGATGCGTAAAGACGTGCCCGCGCGTGGTGCATTGCACTTGCCCGACATCCCAAGCCGCCACGACATCACCATTTGTCTCGCTCCACCTCAGGCCATCGTGCAGAAAGCGCAGAGCGGTTGGAAGGGCACCGTAATGGCGCGCGTTGTAGCGGTGATGCAGGTCGACAAAGATCCGGCCTTGGGGAGATACCAGACGCGCAAACTGACGGAGAACCTGCACGCGGCTGGACGCGGGAAAGATATGTCCGAGGACATTCCAGAGACACGTGATGACGTCAAACTTTCCTTCGAGCAGGTGAAGTTCTTGGGCGCGCATCGTCCTGATTCCGGCATCCGACCCCCGCATCGCGACACTGGGCTCCAGCAGGACCAGATCCGCGATGCCTCCCTCCTGTGCGATCCGCCGGGCTCGCCGGCCGTCGCCCGATCCGACATCCAGCATCGAGCGGCTTCCCGGCGGTATCCGGGACATCACCAGCCGGTCGATGCTGTCCAGATACGGCTTGCGCTTTGCGGTGATGCGCGCGAACTCCGGCGCGATACGATCATACGCGGCGATCGGGTCCAGATTCACAGGCACGGACTAGGTTGCCATCCGCCACACGCGGATTCGAGTTGCGCGGCAATCCGCAGCGCCACGTCTTCGCGCCAGGGGCGGGCGGCGATCTGCACCCCGATCGGCAGGCCTGCGGCGGTCTGTCCGCAGCGCACAACTGCAGCCGGCCATCCGGTCAAATTGTGGGTCATCGTGTAACTGAATCCCTGGAACGTCCGCTCTTCGATCGATCTGCCGTGCGGCAGCGCCGCTTGCGGGTAGACGGGTGAAAGGATCGCGTCGAAATCTTCGAGGAACGCGAACATCCGCTCTCGAAAGCGGTCGAGATCCGCCCAATATTCCGCGAACCCGACTAGCGTGGTACGGTATGGTTCGAGCTTCTGCAACCATCCTTCGAGAAGCGGATGCGTACGCGTGCTCCCGATCGCGGTTAAGAAAGCCCGCAAACCGTCACCGCCGTCCGGACCGATCATCTTCATTTCGAGCTCGTAACTTTCTTCCACACCCGGAGGACGGCGCTCTTCGATCCGATTCACATCGTTTTCGAGTGCCACAGCCGCCCGTTCCACCACCGCGATTGTTTCCGCGTCTGCCGGGACAATTCCGTTGTCGGTAAAGAACGCGACGCGTAGATCCTTAAACCTCACCTCTGCGGGATCGCCAAACGGCATTCCGACGACCGTGTGATCCTCAGCGTCCGGCGCTGCCAGCAACGACAGCATGGAACCGAGATCCTCCACGCGGCGGGCCAGGGGACCGATTTGCCACAGGCTTTCGATCCAACCGCCCGCCGGCGGAACATGGCCGGTGCGAGGCACGCGTCCCGAAGTGGGCTTGATGCTCGCAATGCCGCAGAAATGCGCCGGCAATCGCACGCTTCCCGCGCAGTCGCTGCCGAGGCCGAATGGCGATCCGCCTGCCGCGATCAGCGCCGCCTCGCCTCCGCTCGATCCGCCGGAGGTGCGCGAGAAATCGTAGGGATTGTTGGTCCGTCCGCGGATCAGGTTGTCGCTTTCGAACGCGAACAAAAGATCCGGCAGGTTCGTTCGGGCGATCGGAATGGCGCCGGCCGCGCGCAGCCGCGCCACTACCGTCGCATCGCGGATCGATGGTGCGGCCGATCTCCTGCCGAGCGTGCCGGCGGTACATACGGTGCCTTGCACCTCGATCGAATCCTTGATCGAGAACGGAACGCCCGCTAAAGCGGGAAGCGGATTGCCCCGGGCCCTCTCACGATCCACTTGCGCGGCCGCTTGCCGTGCCGTTTCCTCCAGCACTTCGGCCACTGCGTTCAGGCACGGATTCACTTGTTCCATTCGACGAAGATGCGCTCCGATTAATTCGGTGGCCGACACATCACCAGAACGGATCAAGCGAGCTTGCGCGGTTCCAGAGAGTGCGCAGACATCCGTCATCTCGACTGCAGCGTCCCCAGTAACACCCGCGCAGGCCGTGTGTTGTAAGTGCGCTGGTAGAAATCGTGCGCGGCGTCGCGCGGGAAGTGTTCGTTCGCGGGATAGGGATACTGCGACATGGCATGGAACGGAAGCGGCTGAACACTAGACGAGAAGGCGGTGTTGGGATCGCGATCCTTGGCCCAACCATCCACCTTGAGCAGAAAGTCACGGGTCATTTTAGTAAGTGGGCCAGGGCGCGGCGCTGGGATGGCCGCCACAGGGAACCGCAAGGTCACTTCGTCGCCCGAGCCCATGATCACCAATTGATCGTCGACGTCGCGCAGCAGGTGATCCACTGGGCCGTATCTGGTGTAGAGGCCCGGAGTAGGATTCCAGAAGGAAACGGGCGAAACACGATCGTAGAAAAATGTATCCGGCTGCTTGCGCCGCGGATCAATGCGCGTTTCTGAGAAGCCGCGAAAATGCAGGTCGGCGGATTCAAAAGGTATGGGAAGGTGTTGCACTTTTGCGTCTGAAGTGCCCTCACTCAAAAAGATCTCATCCCAATAGACGCACAGATTCGTGACGATTCTCACCTTGCGGCTCGCGGAAAGAAACTCGACCGGGACCACAATCGTCTTCGGCTTCCCGGCCGGCATACCCATATCTGGATTCACGGTTTTCCAGTTGCCCGCTCGGTCCTCGACCTGAAGATACGGCATCACTAAACCGGCTTCCGATTCTTGGGCGGCTCTGCGGAAGGTGCTGCCATCAGGCCAATCCACCCATCCGTTGAGTAGCAGGACGGCCTTGCCGGTTGGGGCCGCGGAGCCAAAATCCAGGTCGAGCGAATGCAAATCCGCCACGCCCGTTTCGGAACGGCGGAAATGGTCCGGATAACGCTGATCCTTGGCGATCAATTGCGGCAAGACATCCGCGCCCTGGTCGTCGCGGGCGGCCTTGGGATAGATCCTTCTATCCACACTGAATAGGTGGAACTCGGGGTAAGGAGGACCCTTGAACTTCTCGTTGCTAAAGATCTCAGTGCCGGCCGGATGATCGACGGCGTACAACTGGATCTGATCGAGATACGAAACTTCACTCAACTCTTCGGTGACGCGAACTTCATAATGACCATTCACAGGCTGAAGCGCCGCGCCAGGAATCTGTACGTACTCGTCGTGATCCACCGGGAAGTAACTTCCATCGCCATTGCGAGCGCCCAGCGGTGCCACTCCTAAAACATCGGTGATGAACTGGAATTGGTGTCCGTTCCAGGTCCAGATCATCGGGCAGGAGCCGGATAATCGTTGGGCTTCCTGATAGATATGCGTCTGATTCGTCGCCTGACGCACTTCGTTCTGAATCAACCCATTGGGCCAAGTGATGCGAATGACATCCACCGAAGTATGCTCTCCCGCGTCGAAGGTGAGCGGCACGGCCGAGTAGAACTGGCTGCGGTAGAGAGTTCCGGCCTTCATCTCTACCAACGCATCCTGGGCCAGCTTGAGACTGCGCACGCCGTGGAGCTGAACACGGATCCAATGGTTTAGGCCGTCCTGATTGCGCAGGAAATGAATGCTGCCGTCGGCATCGATGCGGACACGGTCCAACCGTCCTGTGGCATCGAAGTCGGCATCCACTTGCGTCCGGCGTTCATCGCCAGGCCCATGGAACGCCTCCACCGTGTATCTGCCGCCCAGTTGATCGCGATACAACACCGGCGCGTGATCGCGGTAGAACACTGCCAGGTCGAACGCTTTGCTGTCGCGATTCACGCGGAGCTTCTGAGAGGATTTAACCGTGCCATTCACAAACGGGAAATCCTCAGTCCGATCCGCCCATCCCGCCGCACCCTGATTCCGCATGAGCGCGGGCTCGGGACCGAGCAGGAGGAGATCGAGATCGTAATCGTGATCGTAGTCCATCCACACGGCGCGATCGAATCTGCGCGCGGGAAGCTTCACCGGCTGCCGGACGAATTTACCGCCTGTATTCCGAAACAGCACCGGACCGGCCTCTGTTAGCACGCAGAGATCCATGAGACCGTCATCGTTAAAATCACCCGGAGCCACGTCGATGATGCGGGTCAGCCCTTCCAGGCCCGTGTCCATGGCGAGGCGCTGCCCCTTGAGGAACAAACGAATTCCCTGCGAAGACCACACCAGAAGATCGGTTTGGCCGCTGCCCGTGGAATCGATTAACGTGAGGCCCGCGGTTGCCGGATCCACCGTTCCCTCAAGCCGCGTGTCGGCGAACTTCGGTTCCGGCAACACTGCCGCCTCCGCGCGAGGCTTCTCTGAACGAGCTTCGGGCGGATCGTAGATCTCGGAATAGTTGCACCATTCCACGTTCTCCGGGACTACCCAGCTTTTCTCCAGATTCTTGATGCGTTCAAAATCGGCGAGATAGCGATCCGCTTGCGCGGTGTTTCCGGCCAGCCGGTTTAAGTTGTAAAGTTGGAAGCGCGCGGCCGCGAGCAACGGATCCAGCTCGGCAGCTTTTTCGAATTGAGCCTGCGCATCACTGTGCCGGTTTAATTGGTTGTAGAGAGTACCCAGTTGATAATGGGCGACGGCCTCGTCAGGGGTCCGGGCCAGCATTCCTTCGAACTGCGCTATCGCACGCTGCGCGTCGCCCTGATGCTTATAGTAAATGCCGAGGTTGAACCAGGTGTGCGGCAGCGTTGGATCCCGGCGCTGCACCTCCTGCATGAGCGCTACCGCTTCCTGTTCCTGCCCTGGCACCTTCAGCAACGCGAGCGCATAGTTCAGTTTGTCGCGTGTCGAATCGGGCGCCATTGCGAGTGCCTGTTGAAACTCCTGCACCGCTTCCTGTTGGGTAGAGGGATTCTCGTAGAAGGCTTTGCCGAGATTGCGGTGCTGATCGAGAAGCGCCTGATTTTGCGGTTTAGAACACCCTAGCGCCAGAATGAATCCCAGGGCGACCAAGCCCAACCGCCTTTGCGAGTTCACGGTAATCGCGCTGCAGGTTCGCGAGCGATCACGCCACGGCTCTCATCAATTGTCAGGAACTGGTTTGCATCCACCTTTCCAATGGATTGCCTGGTTCCGCTCGGCCACTCGATTTCGATCGACGCCGACATATCTTTCCCCAGGCCAAACGTCGCGGCCAAGTCGCTCGCGGAACAATAGCTCGACCCGCTATGCACCGTTTCCGATTGCGTGAAGGAAGAACCCTTCACCCGAATCACGCTGCCAATCCCATCCCGATTGCTCTTGACGCCCACCAGCCGGATATTCAGCCAGTGATTGCGATTGCCTCCGTCGTTCCGATAAAGAAATGCCGGTCCATTGTTGGTGGAAATGAGAATGTCCAAGTCGCCGTCATGGTCGAAGTCCGCATACGCCGCGCCGCGTCCCACGATGGGCCGATTGAATGCCGCGCCCATGGTGGCCGTCACGTTCTGGAATTGACTATGCCCGAGATTGCGAAACAGTAACGGCGCCTGGCGGTAACTCACCTTGGGCTGCACACGTCCGATCTGCTCATCGATGTGGCCATTAGCGGTGAAAATATCCGGATATCCGTCGAGATCGTAATCGAAGAAAAACACTCCGAAGGTCAGCGAAAGCAGGCTGGATCGTCCCACTGCCGAAGCAGGCGCTTCATCCACGAACAGCCCGTTGCCTTCGTTGTGATACAGGCCAAGCATCTGGTTGGAGAAGTTGCCCACCAGCAAATGCGCGCGCCCGCTGTGATCGTAATCGGCCGAATCCACTCCCATCGCCCCGCGCGCTACGCCCTCTTCGCCGTATGCCACTCCCGCCGCCATCCCGTCCTCGCTAAATGTGCCGTTCCGATTATTTCGGTATAGCTTGTTCGGCTGAGTATCGTTCGCAACAAAGAGATCCGGCCAACCGTCGCCGTTATAATCGAAGACCGCCACTCCCAGCGACTTGCTGGTCGGATCGGCCACGCCCGCCTTCTCGCCGACGTCTTCGAAATGGCCGCCGCCGAGATTGTGAAATAACCTGGAACGCGTCCCCTGATACGATTCCGGAGTGCAGTATGATTTTGTCGCGCCATCCAGCGAACACCACAGATCCAGCTTCGGGCTCCACTGCACATAGTTGGCCACGAACAGATCCAGTTTACCGTCGCGATCGTAATCCAACCACGCCGCGCTGGTGCCGAAGCTCGCGTTTTGAATGCCCGCGCTCTTAGTCACATCGCGAAATTTTCCGTGGCCTTCGTTGTGAAAGAGATGATCGCCGTCGAGCGCGGTAATGTACACATCTTCGCGGCCGTCGTTATCGTAATCGGCAATGGCGACGCCCATTCCATACATTTCGACATCCAGGCCGCTGCCGCGCGTAATATCGGTGAATGTGCCGTTGTGGTTGTTGCGGTAAAGAGCGGGCAGCGATTTCTTCCCTCCGGGCGTCCAGTCCTTGCTGTTGATCAGCAGAATATCCGGCCAACCGTCGCCATCGATATCGAAGAAGGCGCAGCCCGAGCCCAGCGTTTCAGGAAGATATTTCTTTCCCGCCCGTCCGCTGTTGTGCGTGAAATGAATGCCCGCCTGCTCCGTCACGTCGGTAAAGGCGATGTCGTCTTGCGGTGTTTTCGCGCCTCCTACATAAAGAGCGCTTGCCAGCACCCCAATCCCCAATCCCCAACCCCGCATTGTCATTGGACTGCGCTCTCATGATCGTGAATCGCCTGTCGCTCATTGTTGTCTTCCGGACTGGACGCTCGCCGCCGCGCAGTCAAGGCCTGCGAAGCCTCTTCGGCTTTGAACCTGCGAAATAGTTTCTCCTCCCGCTCGGCGCCGGCGGCGTCTCCCAGGCCACGAGCAGCCAGCATCCACGTGTAATGCATCTGAACGTCTTCTGGATCCACCGCATTTACCGCCCGCAACGCTTCAATGGCCTTGGCGTAATCCCGCTTCAGAAACAAAAGCCGGGCGATTTGGTTCAACACCACTCGATCGCGCGGATACTGAGCGCGCACACGATCCAGCGATTGAAGCGCCCCATCGTACTCTCCATCCGCCTTTTGAATCGAGGCCTTGAAGAACCAAATGCGCCCCAACTGCGGATTGATTTCCAGCGCCTTAGCGATATCGGGCTTCGCGGCGTCCGTCTCGCCTTCCTGGATCAGCGCCCTGGCCAGGTTCAGCCATCCATCGGCGTAGCCCGGCTCGGCCTCGGTCACCTTGCCAAATGCATATTCAGCGCCTTTGAGATCGCCTTGCAGCAAGAGACCGATGCCCCAGTCGTTCCAGCGCTCCCGATCTTTCTTTACCGCCAACGGCGCCCAAGCCGGTTCGCCCAGCGGCACCGTGGACTTCGCTTCTGCCAGGGTCACGATGGGAATATCTGGAATTCGATCCCGAATCGCTCCCGAAACACTCGCGGGAACAAAATGCGGCGCTCCGTAAGCAAATTGCGTGTAAGACCAGGCGAATTTCCGATAATTCAGCCGCGCCGTGAATTGGAGTGGCCCGCGCGCGTTCTTCGGGATTCGAACCAGATAATGCGCCACATCCGCCGCGCCGGGCGGGATCAACCGGACGTACAACAAACTCCGCGTCTGCCACGCATTGCGCTTATCGATGGGATTGCCGTCTCCGTCCAGTTGAAACGAACGATAGAAATGAGCGCCGGGTTCCACCGCACCTCGCCCGTTATCGGTAACGTTGCCGCTCCAAAAAATAACGTGCCCGTCGGCATCCCGCGCCTGCAATTCCAGCCACGCATCGAACGCATCCACCGTGCCGCCGGGGAAAAAGTGCCCGATCTTACGGGTCCGCACCACTACATCCACGCGCACGTTGCTGCCCGGCTCAAGCTTCGCGCCCGAAGAATCCAGCGGCGCCGCGATCTTGCCAACCTCGCGAATGGTTACGTCGTTTTGCTGCTCGGCTTCTTCGCCCACCGCAAAAGTCGTGTTCGCCCGCGGAGAGTCGTTACGCCGCAGCATGGCTTTCTGTCCCGTGTGATCGTCAGCCGGCGAAGCGGCAAAAATATCCACGGTAATAAACCCGGATTTCAGGAAAGCCTCTTCAGCCTTTAGCTGGAAATCATCCCGATTTGCAAAAGCCACGGCCGTATTGGCGCCAGGAAAATGATGCGAATGCACCTGACCGTCGCGATTGCCCGGATCGTGCGAGGCCACCAGCGGCATGTGACAATCCGCGCACGAAAGCGATTTGGCGGGATAGTAAAATGACCGCGCGCCTTGTCCCGAGACTCCGCTGGCCTGCCAGTTATCGTAATCGTCAAACCCGCGTACCCAGCGGTAGCTGTTCACCGGGACATCCAGATGCACCTTGTGACAGGAGGCGCAGAACTCGGCGGCCTGTTCGCGCATGAATGGCTTCATAAACGTCGCCCGGTGCGGCTTGGGGTTCAGATAAATGAGAAACCTGTCCAGCGCTTGCATGAAACGGTTCGGATTGGATGCCAATTCATGCAGCGGCGGATACTCCACGGTGAATCCGGCATTGCCCATGGACCCGCCCACGTGAACGATGGCGTGGCACGACATGCAGCCCAGTCCGGCTTGCGCTTCTGGAGTGTCGATCTGCTCCTTGATGGGCCGGTCGAAACGGCCGTTAAAGAACACCGCGTGGTCGTGGCAGCCCGCGCACCACTTGCTGGGCCGAGTCCCAATCTTGTCCTGCATGTATTCAATCGATTTTCGATAGAACTGATTGTTGAAGGATGCGAAATGATGCGCCGAGCTCTTCCATTGTTCGTAAATATCCCGATGGCAGTTTCCGCACTGCGCCGAGTCCATGAAAAAATTCGACGGAATGATCTTGCCGGTGTTGGTCTGGGCCGAAGAGGGCGCGAAAGGCGACTGTGCGCCCGCGCCTTCCACATCCATCGAGAGCGGAGCGCTGGCCGGATTTTCGATCCGGTCTTTCGCGTTCGGCCACAACTCCCCGGCAATTGGAAGCAGCACCAGTGCTACCAGCGCCGTCCTTCGCGCCATGCTGCTCGGAATGCCGCGCGGCATGCTGTGTGCGAATCGCCACGCGATCAGGGCCAGCGCTATCTCCGCAAGTCCAATATGCAGCCACAACGCCGCGCGATGATCGTACGTGTTGCCCCGGAACACGAGATAGAAAGCAACTAAGGCCGCTCCCAGAAAAATCCAGCATTCCTTGGGATACTCGCGCGCATAACGCACTGCGACAAACGCCAGCGCCCACCCCAGCGCCAGATGCAGCACCACGTTCGCTTCATAAAAGATGCTGGCATGCGCGAAGGTGGCCAGATAGGCGCCATTGATCGCTAAGACCAGCAGTGCCCACAGAGCACGTCGCAAGTTATTGCCTCCCGCTACGCCCTGACTCATGCGTTTGTACAAGTCCGGGACTTCCCTATTAAGTCCCGAGAATTCTATCAGTGTATACTACTCGATGCCAGTGAAGGCACCGTCGGCCAACATGAGCGATAGCGATAGCACCAGCGCCAAAATGGGACCCATGTTCCTGCCTGACGTGGAGAACAATCCGCAGCCAGGGCCATACGCTGACGCTATTCGCATGATGCAAGCCGCCGGTGGCGAATACTCGCAGATCTGGCACCTGTTCGCCTTCAAACCGCGTGCCACCGATCATCTGGCGCGCTTCACGCAGGAGATCATGCGCGAGCCCGGCCCCATCAGCCCTTGGATTCGGGAGCTGATCGCGGCCTTTACCTCGGCGCGCAATGCTTGTCCATTTTGACTGAAGTCCCACGCCGCGGTCGCGGCGGTGCTGCTGCAACAGACATCGGATGCGTCGGGAGTGCGGATTGACGCGGAAGCTTTCATCGCCGGCGTGATTCGCGATTTAGAAACATCCGGACTGTCCGAGAAGGAGAAGGCGCTTTTCCGCTTCGTCGATCGGGTGAATAGCTGCTCGCAAAGTATCACAGTGTCTGACATGGAACCGTTGCGCGCGGTTGGCTGGGACGATGATGCCATCTACTACGCCATCACCGTTTGTGCGCTCTTCAACTTCTACAACCGCTGGGTGGACGCCAGCGGAGTTCACGTCCTCTCGGACGAAATGCACCGCCATGGCGGTAAACGATCCGCCAGCATCGGGTATGTCAGGAAATAACATCCTGCTAGAGATAAACTGATGAGGAAATGTCCAGGCGCTCGTCAGTAATCCCGCGGGAGTCCGCGGAGGCTAAACCGCCCCAGGCTAAACCAATTCAGGGGGAGATCCAGGTGGCGGAGTACAGCTACCGCCATCTTCTTCCCTGGCTCCTCTTGTTTGCCGGCAGTGGTTGCGCGGCGCTCATTTACGAGATCGTCTGGTTTCAGTTATTGCAACTGGTGATCGGATCTTCGGCCGTATCGCTGGGATTGCTGCTCGCGGCCTACATGGGCGGGCTCTGTGTGGGCAGCGCGGCTTTGCCGAGGCTGGTTTCCACGCGGCATCATCCCATGCGCGTCTACGCATTTCTGGAGTTGGGGATCGCGGGGTTCGGGATCATCGCACTGTTCGGCGTGCCCGTGGTTTCCCGCATTTACGTGGTCGGCGCCGGCCAAGCAGGTTTGCTGGGGCTGATCCTCAGTGGCGCGGTTGCAGCGGCCTGCCTGCTTCCTCCCACTGTCTTGATGGGCGCCTCGCTTCCCGCCATCGCCCGCTGGGTGGAAACCACGCCCAGGGGAATTTCCTCGCTGGGATTTCTTTATAGCGCCAACGTCGCAGGTGCGGTAACTGGATGCGTCCTGGCTGGCTTCTACCTGCTGCGGGTCCACGATATGGCTTTCGCCACCTATATCGCCGCGGCCATCAATGTCGTGGTAGCGTTGCTCGCGCTGGCGATGGCGCGAAGCGCCGGACGCTGGACCGGTCCGGGTTCTGAAGAACGCGACGCTCCAGTCAAACGCGCTCCTGCCGTAATGTTCGTTTACGCAGCCATTGCGTTTTCCGGACTCACCGCCCTGGGCGCCGAAGTGGTGTGGACGCGCCTGCTCTCGCTGCTGCTGGGCGCAACGGTCTACACTTTTTCGATCATTCTGGCGGTGTTTCTCACTGGCCTGTGGGCTGGCAGCGGAGCTGGTTCATACCTGGCCCGCCGCGTTCGCGATCCTCGCATGGTGCTGGCCGCCTGCCAGATTCTGCTGGCCCTGGCGATCGCCTGGACCGCCTTCACCATCGCCTACATTCTGCCCGCATGGCCTGTCGATCCATGGCTGGCCCTCAATCCCTGGGCCAACTTCGATCTGGACCTGACGCGCTGCATCCGCGCCATTTTCCCGGCGACGCTGCTGTGGGGCGCGAGCTTTCCATTGGCGCTAGCCGCCGCGGCGGCAGACAAGGAGGATCCCGCGCGGTTGACGGGTGAGGTCTACGCGGCCAATACGGCCGGGTCTATTGTGGGCGCGCTGGCGTTCAGTCTGGTGTTGATTCCCGCCATAGGAACGCGCGGTTCCGAGCAAGTATTGATCTGGTTGGCCGCGGCCGGTGCGGTAATTGCCATTGGGCCGCTCGCCACTCGGAAGACCCTTGCTTTTGCGGGAGCGGTCGGTTGCGCGATACTGCTGGCATGGGGGCTGGCTGCGACGGTTGGCGAAGTTCCCTGGCAGGCTCTGGCTTATGGCCGCCGCATCGCGCCCATCTTGCGCGGGCTGGATCGCCCCATTGATGCCCAGACCACTCCAGTATTCGTGGGCGAGGGGATTAATGCGTCGGTGGTGATCACCGATCGCGCCGGCCAGAAATCGTTCTACGTGAGCGGCAAATCGGAGGCCTCCTCCACGTTACTGGACATGCGCCTGCAACGCATGATGGGACATCTGCCGGCGCTGGTAAGTTCAGCGCCCCGCTCGGTGCTGGTAGTCGGATTCGGCGCGGGAGTCACGGCCGGATCTTTTGTTCCCTACCCCGATGTCGCAAGCATCGTGATCTGTGAATTGGAGCCTTTGATTCCGCCCGCCTCCGATGAGTTTTTCGGCAAGGAGAATAACCACGTGCTGCACGATCCCCGCACGCGCGTGGTTTACGATGATGCGCGTCACTACATTCTGCTGACGCCGGAAAAGTTCGACGTAATCACAACCGACCCCATTCATCCTTGGGTGAAGGGCACCTCGACGCTCTATTCCAGAGAATATTATGAGATGGTCAAGAGTCATTTGAATCCGGGCGGAGTGGCGGCGCAATGGCTTCCGATTTACGAGAGCGACGAGGAAACCGTCAAAACCGAGCTGGCTACGTTCTTCAGCGTCTTTCCCCACGCGACGGTCTGGAGCAATTATTTGGATGGCGACGGGTACGATCTGGTGCTGCTCGGGAGCGCCGATCCGTCTCCCATTACAATTGACGTCGATGCGCTCGATCGCCGCCTGAAACAGCCCAGCTACTCCGCGGTTGCAATGTCGCTCGCCGAAGTCCGGTTCCCTAACGCCGTCGATTTGCTCGCCACCTATGCGGGAAGGGCGCAAGATCTTGCACCCATGTTAGCCAACACTCCGGTCAATGACGATCTGAATATGCGCTTGCAGTATTTGGCGGGGATGGGGTTGAACTCGGTGAGCGCTCCACAGGTTTATCGCGAGATCCTTTCGTATCGCAAATTTCCCGAGGACTTGCTGGTGGGGACCGGCGATGGCGTGAACGCCTTGCATCAATTGATCGGGCGGCAGCACCGCGTGTTCTGACATGATGCGTCTGGCGTGTTCTTTGTTCTTCGCGGCTTTACTTACGCCTGCACTGCCCTTCGGTGCCAGCGCGGAGGTAATATGCGCACTGGGGCCTTCGGCTTCGTCCTACGATGCCAAAGCCGATCAGCGGCCCACCGCCGACGCCATGCAACTGGCCGGCCGTATGAACGCGGCGCTGTCGCCAACTTGCACGCCCCAGTGTCCCCAGATCGCGATATTTCGCAACCCCACGGCGCCCAATGCAATGCTGGTGGTCACATCCGACCAGGCAAAATTTGTCTACGCGCCGCAGTTCTTCGCGGCCGTCTATGACAAATACGGTGATGGCGCCATCATTGCGATCGTCGCCCACTTGTACGGCCATGCTCTGAACGAAGTTCACCCGGCTAGTTGGATGAAGACCGATTGGACGCCCGAGCTCGGCGCCGATGCCTGGGCCGGGTGCGCGCTGGCCAAGAGCGATCTGAGTGCGAACGACCTGGTGGACGCATTGACCGCAGTGTCAAAATATCCGCCTGCCGCTCAATCCAGCTGGCCGCCTCGTGTGCCGGCTCTGCGGCTCGGATATACCCATTGTGGTGGAGATGGCTCAAAGTTCGACGTCGCGAGCCGGCGGCAGTAGCTCCATAGTACCCTCGAACATGCGCCTCCTCGCTACGTTCTTCCTCGCAGGGATCACAGCCTTCTGTCAGCAGTCCGCTGCGCAGGTCCCAGTTGCGATCACTCACGTGACTGTGATCAATCCGGGCACATCGTCGGTTCAGACCAATCGGACCGTGGTGGTCACCGGCGATCGCATCACCTCCGTCTCCGATGCGCTGCCGCCCAAGAACGCACGAGTGATCGATGCCACGGGTCAATATCTCATTCCCGGGCTTTGGGACATGCACGTGCACTCCGCCTTTGGCGATTGGTTCCCGGGTGGACGCGACATCATCCTGCCGCTTTTCATCGCCAACGGTGTCACCGGCGTGCGCGATATGGGCGGCGAAATTCCGGTGCTCTCAGGCTGGCGCAAGGAAGTGGCGAGCGGAAGAATCGTCGGCCCACGCATGGTCATCGCCGGTCCAATGCTGGACGGCTATCTGCCGAACGGCAAGCTGCGCTTCCCCAGTTCCATCCCCGTCACCACTTCGGCCGAAGCCATCGCCGCCGTCGACTCGCTCAAGAAACAGGGTGTGGACTTCATCAAAGTGCAGTCGGAGCTTACACACGATTCCTATGTGGCCGCGGCCGCGGAGGCCCACAAACAAGGCCTGCCGTTTGTCGGGCATGTCCCGGATAGAGTCCGGCTGCGCGAAGTGGTCGAAGCGGGGCAAGTCAGCGTGGAACATCTGATGGGCATTTTTGAAGGCTGTTCCACCGAAGAGGATAAATTCATCAGCGGCAAAGGCAACTTGAAACTGCTGCTCAGTACACAGAACAAGCCACGCTGCGACGCCCTGATCCAGCTTCTGGCGCGCAGCCAGACCTGGCAGGTGCCAACGCTCGCCTGGCAACGCGGCGGAGAGTTTCTCGATCAACTCGATTTAAAGCACCAGCCGCTCGATAAATATGTTCCAGCCTATTGGCGCAATGTCACTTGGAAACGCTTCTCCGATGAGATGATGCCTGACCTGCTGCACGACCCGCTGGCGCTTCGCAAAGATTACTTCGCGCGCAACCTGCAAATCGTCGGCGCCATGCACCGTGCCGGTGTGCCGTTCCTGGCGGGGACTGATACGGCCCCGGGCATTTACATTATGCCCGGCTTCAGCCTGCACGATGAACTCGCAAATTTTGTCGAAGCCGGTTTCACCCCCATGGAATCGCTACAGACGGCCACCAGCAATCCGGCCAAGTTTCTCGGGACGCAAGCCAGTTCGGGCTCGGTGGAATCCGGCAAGATCGCCGACTTAGTGTTGCTGGCCGCAAACCCGCTCGATGACATCCGGAACACGCGCAAAATCAACCTCGTGATGGCTCACGGCCGGCTCTTCGATCGTGCGGCCCTCGATAAGATCCTGATCGAAGTAGAGTCCGCTGCAAGGCGCCAAAAATAAGCAGCGCCATCCTGTTCCGCCAGACGTTTGCGATGTGCTATAGTTATCCCCTCGTCCACGTCAGTACCTGAGCGGTTCCATGCCTGAACCTGTCGGTGGGAGCCGATTATGAGACCAAAACACATTCAATGGATGCTCGCTATATTCTTCAGCGTGACTGCCGCAATCCCCGCGCGGGCACAGTCGCACGCATTGCCCTCGGGTGACGTTCAAGCGATTTATCAACGCCTGCTGGAGCAAATTAAAACCATCAAAATCTTCGACCATCATGCGCACCCCGGCTTTGGCGACGATACCGATGTGGACGCTCAGGCTACCCCGCCCGAACATCTGCCGCTTCGCGAACGCGAAACCAATCCTGAGTTGGTCGCAACCGTGAAAGCTCTCTTCGACTATCCCTATGACGACCTCTCGGCGGAGCATATGCGCTGGCTGCAGGATCGGTCAAGCGCGGCTGAGAAGGCCGGAGGCACCAGTTATTGGGACCACATTCTGGATGAATGCGGCATCGAATCCACCGTTGCGAATCGCGTAGCGATGGCCAGTTACCTGAACCCCCAAAGGTTTCGTTGGGTCTTCTTCGACGATTCGTTTCTCTTCCCGTTTGACAACAAAGAGGTCATTGGAGAAAACCCGGACGAAGGCGTTTATATCCCTCTGCAGGAAAAAGTGTTGCATCGTTATTTGCAGCAGGCCAACCTGAAGCAGTTGCCCGGCAACTTCGACGCTTACCTCAAGTTCATGACCCAGATTCTCGAAGATAATCAGAAGAAGGGGGCCATTGCGCAGAAATTTGAGGCCGGTTATTTCCGTTCGCTCTATTTTGCCGATCCGCCCAAACAGGCCGCGACCAGCGTTTATCAGAAATTCCATTCGGGCGGCATTCCCACGGCGGAGGAATACAAGGTCTTCCAGGATTACGTCTTTCGCTACCTGGTGACGGAAGGCGGCCGGCTAAAGTTGCCGGTACATATTCACACCGCGGTCGGCGAGGGAGACTATTTCCAACTGCGGAAAGGCGATGTCCTGAACCTCGAAAACGTCGTCAAGGACCCGCGCTATCTGAACACCACCTTCGTTCTGATCCACGGTGGATATCCATATTTCCGCGAGGTGATCTGGCTGGCGGCGATGAAGAATGTTTACCTCGATTCGTCGGAAATCGAGACGCTGGTCTACCCGTCCGAAATGAAGAACGTCCTAAAGTATTGGCTGGAGACGTATCCAGACAAGGTTACCTTCGGCTCCGATGCGTATCCTTATAGTGCCGCTCTCGGATCGGAAGAGACGTACTGGCTGGGCGTTTACTCGGCACGCGATGCGCTGGCCGCCGCTCTGGCTGAAATGGTGGCCTCGGGCGAAGTAACGGAGACCAAGGCCATCCAGATCGCGCATGGCTATTTACACGACAACGCGCTGAGCCTTTATCCACCGGTTCATTAGCAGGCTGCTGAAAACGCCTTGGCAGACTAAAGTCCGCGCTACACGGGAATCGTAACCCTTGACTGCACTTGTGGCGTGGGCGCTCTCGCCTGCGATCCTCGAGGATGGAAAGGCTTTTTCAGCAGCCTGTTAGTCGGTGCATTAGTCGATTTCTACTTCGGGAAGTGTTGCTCGTACCAGCGGATGGATCGGTCTATGAAATCCACTGTATGGCCCGATTCCCGCACCCCGTGGCCTTCGCGCGGGTAGCGAACCATGATCGCGTCCACACCCACGTCGCGTAACCCGATGTAAAACTGCTCGGCTTCCGCGATCGGCACATCGGGATCGTTTTCGCCATGCACCATCATGGTGGGCGTGTGGACGTTCGCGATGTGCTTCAGCGCGGAACGCTCCCACAGAACATCCATCAGGTTGCCCTGGTGCGGAAATGCGCCCCACTCCATCTGCTCATATTGGTTGTAATACGTCATGTAGTTATAGCTGATGATGTTCGTGATTGCGGCGGTAGGAACGGCAGCCTTAAACATTCCCGTCTGCGTAATCAGCCAGGCGCTCAACTGGCCGCCGTAGCTGGTGCCCTCGATCCCCAGCCGGTCGCGGTCGATCCACAGATTGCGGCGCATGGCGGCGGACAATCCGTAGAGCACGTCTTGGGCTTCATTCCCGTTCTGATCCGCGAAGACGGCGTCGGTGAAGGCTTGGCCGTAGCCGGTGGACCCGCGATAATTCACCATCAAGGTGGCGAAGCCGCGCGAGGCGTACACCTGATTCTTAAAATTGAATGCCGGCCCCTGCTGGCCGTGCGGTCCACCGTGAATATTCAGAATGAGAGGATATTTTCGGTCGGCGTGAAAATCGGCGGGAAATGTGAGAAATGCCTCCACGGTCCATTTGTTGTCGTTGCTGATGAAGGTAATGGATTCGACCCTCTCTACTGTTTTTCCGTTCATTAAATCGTGGTTCAGGTCGGTTAGCCTTTTCGGCGGACCATCACCAGTCTTCAGATAGAGCTCCGCCTCATCTTCGGGCGTGGTGAACGCGTAAGCGATCTTGTCGCCCTGCGTGGACCACGAGCCAACGCTTCCCCGATCGTGCACCGCAGCCACCGGCGCGCCGCCCGTAGCGGGCATTCGATACAAGTGCGTTTCTCCACGCTCTTGCACCGTGAAGTATACCGAGCGCCCGTCGCTCGACCAGCCCGGCTCGCCTTGCCGGTTGTCGATGGAGCCGAGCTCCCGGCGATTCTTGCCGTTGGCATCGATGAGCCAGACATGGGTGTCCTCCATGGTGGTTTCCAGATCGGTAAGGCCGCGCTTGGTGGCTTCGTAGACGATCGTTTTTCCATCCGGCGACCAGTGCGGCCGATATTCCGCGTTCTCTGTCGCGGTGAGCCGCGTCATTTCACCGGTGGTGGGAGATAGCGTGAGCAGGTCGTAATTGAAGAACTGATCTTCGTTCGGCTCTCGATTGGAGACGAAAGCGATTTGTTGTCCGTCGGGCGACCACTCGACGGAATGCTCGTAGTGCGTGCCGGTGGTGAGCTGCCGGGAGCGGCCGCTCGCGACATCGGCGACGAAAACGTGCAGCCGTTTATTGTCGTTGAAGTGGCTGTTGCCCTCGGCTGCGGTGGGTTTGTAAAGATAGCGGATGATGATCACCGGATCACCGGTTGCGTCGGCAGTTTCAGGACCGGGTTGCGACGAGACGTAGGCGATCTGTTTGCCGTCGGGCGACCACGTCACCGTCTTGCCGGTGGTGGGCAGAGGCGCGTTGGTTCCGTCCAAAGGTCCCAGGTACTTCTTTTCGCCGCCATCCGCCCGAGCCACGATGAGACCGGATTTTTCACCCAGCCGGCCGGAGTAGCCGATCCATTTCCCGTCCCCAGACCACTCAGGATTCCCGGATGGCTCGTTCCCAGCGCTAAGGCAAATGGATTTTCCATCGGCAATGGTCATGATCCAAAGCTGCCCCACCGGGCGGCCCGGAAGATCGTTGCGGGTGATCGTGTAGGCGATCTTGGAGCCATCGGGGGAGAATTGAACGCTGCCGACCGAGCGGAACTTCAAAAGGTCGGAAGACTGGAAGCCAGCCGAGAACAACGCCGGCGCCAGCGTAACGAGAAGGAGAATTCTGTACATGGCAGAGCGTATCCGGCGAGATGGGTACTAGTCAAGTGTTCAGCGCCTGCCTGTCGCTAACGGTAACGGTTACCGCTAACGCGGAATCATCGGAAAACAAAGCACACAACCACTCTGGCTCGATAAGCTGATCAAGAATCCGATTGACACAAATCCCCTTTGTGGCGACAATAACTCCACTCACTTTTAGTTCGCAATACTAATTCCGCCACGTTGCTGTATTCCGGCTAAGTAGCCACCGCTCTTTCACTTAGAGGCTTCTGGTTTTTGTACATAAAGAAATAATAAAGATGGCATAAAAAAGATATAAAAATCTTCCCGAGACTACGACAAGACTTCGCAGACTTGTTGCTTTGAGCGTCTCGGCAGGAAAATGTTTCGGTTTGCATTCTGGCTCCGATAGCCGTTCGCGTGCCTCGTCCGCATGAATGAATTTCATTCTCGACAAGGAGGCTGGTGGTGCTGGAGCTATCATTTGGATATGTTGGTTGTGCTTTTCGGAAGGCGTGCCGAACCCGGCGCTGGGTTTCCCTGGCGCTGCTTTCTCTTGTAGGAACGAGCGCGTTACTCGCGCAATCCACGACGGGTACCGTTGTGGGCACGGTCAAAGACCCGCAGGGCGCGGCCGTTACCGGAGCAGTTGTCAATTTGACGAACACCGGAACGAACGCGAAACATTCCACCATGACCGGTGACTCGGGCGGGTACCAGTTCGTGAATCTGGAAGTCGGCTCCTACCAATTGACTGTCGACGCCCCTGGTTTTCGAAAGGCCGAATTTATGGCCTTCGACCTCGGCGGACGCGAAACGAAGCGTGTGGACGCGCAGGTCGAGATTGCGTCGCAAACCACGACGGTCAACGTGGAATCCTCGGCGGCCGTTGTGGAATCGGATACATCGAGCATCGCGGAGACGAAGGGATCCCGGGAATTGGTCGACCTGCCCGTGGCCATTACCACGCGTTCGCAGGGCTCAACCAGCGCCATGTCGACGCTGACCGCACAGCCGGGCGTGCAAACAGATACCAACGGCAACATCTCCGTCGCCGGTACTTTGCCGTCGCAGCTTTCCATGAGCATAGACGGAATCAGTTCCATGGGAACCGGCTCGGCTATCAGCATAAACGCCGTTGGAGCCGTCTCCGAACTATTCCCGTCCTTCAACGCGATTGAGGAGATTCGCATCGGAGAGACCATCAATCCGGCGGAATTTGGGGGAGTCGCCGATATCACGACCATTTCCAAGGCGGGTTCCAATCATCTGCATGGAGGCGTCTTTGAAAATTTTCAGAACAGCTATACCAACGCCGCCGACTTCTTTAGCCACATGGTCAATGAAGTGAAAATGAACAATTTCGGTATCTATATGGGCGGGCCGGTGGTGATTCCCAAACTGTATAACGGCCACGACAGGACCTTCTTCTTCGGAAGTTTTGAAGCATTGCGGCTGCCCAAGACTCAGACCGAAATCGAGAGCGTTCCTACGCTGGATATGCGCAACGGCGATTTGTCTGCCTATCTGTCGGCGCTCAACGGAGGCGCGGCCAACCAGTTAACTGGCTATCCGGGCAATATCATTCCGGCCAGCATGCTTTCCCCTTATTCGCAAAGGGTGCTGAGCACCTTTTTCCCATTGCCCAACTACGGCGCACCGGGCGCGATCGCGAATAATTATCTGGCGAACTTTGCCATACCGATTAATAGCGCTCAGGGCGATGCTCGTGTGGATCAAATGATCGGCTCGAAGAACCTCGTCTTTGCCCGATACACGTACAAGAATCGGCGGGTATTAGCGGTGCCGAGTGCGCCGGCGTATGCAAACCCCGGCTCTCCCTCCGTGCCTACCGTTGGCGAGAATTCCCTTCCCGAGTTGGATCAAGCACTGACCATTGCATGGAACTACACCATAACTCCCACCATCGTGAACGAATTGCGCGGGGGATTTAGCACAAGCGTCCTGTCATCCACCTACGGGATCACTGCGCAGCAGTCTGCCACCGAGCTGGGTCTGACCGGCCTGCCGGCGCCTCCGCCGGCAAATGCGAACATCGTTCCACAAATCGTGATCGCCGGGTTCGCACCGCTCGGACTTCAAAATGAGAACGCCAGGCAGGGCACAAAGCAACTCCTCGAAACACTGACCTGGACCAAAGGAAAACACACCATCAAGTTCGGCGCCGATTACCGGCGTCTCCACGCCTATTACGACGCGGTGTTTTATAACGATCTGGAAGGTAGTTATGCCTTCAACGGATCGGTGATGAGTTCGCTGCTCGGTCCTGGCAACGCTACTCCCATTGCTTCCTTTCTCCTGGGTTACCCGGATAGCAGCACCATCGCCACCAACCTGGCGTGCTGCACTTTGGCAATGGCCCAGCATTACGCTACCTTCGTGCAGGACGACTTCAAGCTTTCCAAGAACGTGACGCTTAATTACGGACTGCGTTATGAGTACCATCCGACGTTTCGCGACAAGTACAACAACCTGTCCAATGTCGATCTCAATTACACCAGCACCGTGAACGGCCAGACCGTGCGCGGTGCGGTGATCGTCCCGGGTCAGGGCACCCTGGGGTTTCTCGATCCGGGCTTCGCGCAATCGATCTACCCCACGCCGATCGTCACCGCCCAGTCTATTGGCGACCCGTCGGCACTGCGATATTCCCAAAAGACGGACTTCGCACCACGCGCTGGATTCGCGTGGCGTATGTTCGGGAATGACAAGACAGTTCTGCGCGGAGGCTACGGCAAATACATCGAGGCATTGATGAGTACCGCGGCACTCAGCGCCTGGGGCACGACGGCCAGCGATGTGGGGACCTTTATCAATTCATTCGGCGGGAGCGGTGGGACTCCGACCTACCAGTTGCCTTACTCTTGGCCTTCCAACATCGCGCAACCAGGATCGCAAGCCTACTTCCAGGTCACCGCCCTGCACTACAAGGACCCCTACGTTCAGGAATGGAATCTCACCCTGGAGCAGGATCTGGGCGCCGGCTTCGGTTTGCGCGTGTCCTATGACGGAAACCACTCCACGAATCTTGGAACAGGCATGAATATCGATCAGCCCATGGCGAACACGATTGGATTCGCTAATCTGCCGAAATCGGCTATCCCGTTTCCCCTGTGGTCGGAGATCTACTACAACGACAACCAAGGCTTTGGCAACTACAATGCAATGACGGCATCCGTGAAAAAGCGGATGTCGAACGGGTTGCAACTGCAAGCCAGCTATATCTACGCGCGCAACCTTTCCAATCTGGGCGGGAACCCCGGCACGCCAGCCGGCGGTTTCGCCGGAGAGTATGGCGGAACCATTTCCAATCCGTACCAGCCAGGTATCGACTACGGGAACGTCAATTTCACACGACGCAATCGGTTTCTCGCCACGTTTCTTTACGACTTGCCGTTCGGTAAGGGAAAGATGCTGCTGAACAGCGCGAACGGATTTGTCGACCGCGTGGTGGGCGGATGGGAACTGGCCGGCGTGCTGCTGTTTCAGAGCGGTCCTTTTATGACCGTCTCTCAGCTTAACGATCCCTGTGGTTGCGGCTTCAACGATTTCAACTCCACCGGGGGCCGGGCGGACACGGTGTCCGGTGTCAGTCCGTACGCCGGGCAATCGCTCGCGCAATGGATCAACCCCGCTGCTTTCACCACCCCGGCTAACGCCACCGGCCGCTTCGGAGACTCTGAGGCGGGTGGTGTCGTGGGGCCAGGCACTGAGGCGGTATCCATGTCCCTCATTAAGAGCATCCCGATCAAGGAGTCCGTTCGCGCTCAAATAGGAGTGCAAGTCGCCAATCTGTTCAACCATCCCAATTTCGCACCACCAGGAAACTTGACGCTGGGGGTTGCCGCATTTGGGACTCTCACCGCCCTGCAATCGGCCGAAGGAGCTGGGCCGAGGCAAATCCAGTTGACCGGACGCATCACATTCTAGTCAACTCTGATTCCTCGAGTCTTACTCGCCGCAAGCAACGCCTGCCGGCGGGCCGGTGGGAGCGCCCAGCAGGACCGCATCCGATGCGATCTTCTGGAAAGCAAGGTGCTGCACCGCGGGTGGTTGTGTCGGCGACATGCTAAAGAAGACGCCGACCGTACCTTTCGCGCAGGTCAGGTTGAATTGGCCACGCAGCCAATTCTCAGCCCGCAGTGGGCCTGCCACGGTGCATTCGCCGACCTGGCTCTTTAGTTTCTCGATTTCCGCGCGCCGCTGGGCCACGGGCGCGTCCAGGAACAGGTTCATGGAGGCAATCTGCTTGGCCTCCGCGTCGTCCCACGATCTCCAAAGATGGAAAATATGTTCGCGCGCTTGCGCCAGCATGGGCGAGGGCGGTAGCTCTCGTCTCCGCAGGCCGCCGGTCTTCAGCATGACATCCAGCGCCTGGCTGATGGGCTCCGAAGGACCTGAATAGGTCAAATTGGCCATGGCAAACAGTCCCACGCCGTAATCGGGGAGCCACATCATGTAAGAGCCGAATCCGGGCAATCCGCCTCCGTGTCCGACAATATGCTCGAAGCGGCAATCGGTTGAGATACGCAAACCGTAACCATACCCTGCTTCAACCGCCTCCAATTTGCCTCCGGAAACGCTCGCCGTCAGGTTGGAAGGCGTCCACATGTGGCTCATTTCCCGCACCGAACTGCGGCGCACAGGGCCAGTCTCCGGGTCGTCGCGCGGCGGCCATGCGGACAGATGGAACGCGATGTACTTGCCGAGATCCGCGGCCGTCGTCAGCAGCCCGCCCGCCGAACTAAAAGCGCCCTCCGGCAGAGGCGGCTCCTCGGAATACGTTCCATCCGGCCGAATGCGATATCCGACGGCGCGCTGGCTGGCCGGCAGTTCCGAAAATTGGAAAGCAGAGCTGTCCATGCGAAGCTTCGCCAGGATCTCCGTCTTGACATACTTCTCGTACTGTACACCCGACGCGCGCGCGACAACCCGGCCCAGCAGACCGAAGGCGTAATTGGAGTACTCATAGCGCGTGTCGGGCGGCGTGGAGAATGGAATCCCTTTGAGCAGCCACTTTGTGACCTGGTCATCGGTCGAGCTCAATTGCTGATCGCCCCAGGGATTATCCTCCGGCCATCCCGTGCTATGGCTAAGCAGCTGTCGCACCTTGAGCGGCGCGCTGTCGCGCGTTGGCAACTGGATGCGCGCGAACTCGGGTATCCATTTCGACACTGGATCTTCGAGCGATAGCTTGCCCTCATCGCGCAGCTTGAGAATCGCGAGCACGGTGAAACTCTTGGTCATGGAAGCGATACGAAATGCGCTATCGGCCATCACCGGCGCGTTCGAAGCGCGATCCCGCAAACCAGCCGTCCCCACGTGCGCGAGCCGGCCGTCGATGACAATGCCCCACACCATTCCGGAAATCTTTTGCGCCCCCATGTAACCCCGGAAGATCTGGTCGATCCGCGGCATCACGGACTCCAGCTTCCGCACCCGGTCAGGATCGGTAAATCGCGGCGGCGGATAAGAATCGCCGGCATAGACCGCCGATGCGGCAAAGAGAAAGCAGACAGCAAAGAATCTCGTGTGCATAGAGTTTCCGATCATTGAGCGGCGGTGGTTTGGCCTTGCGGTCAGGCTAGTTTCATACGCCGCAGCAGGAGATTGAAGCGCGCATCGGAGCGGAGGACTTCATAAGGCGAATCCCACAGCAGGGTCACGTCCAAATCTCTCTGGTCAATTGCTTTGTCGAGCCATTCGAACGCATGATCCTTATCACCCAGGCCGATATAAACCTGAGCGATGGCGAGCGCTGGAAAGCGGCCGCGGTGCGCTTGTTCCAAGAAGTCTCGCAGAATATGCTGCGCGAGCTCCGCCTGTCCGCATCGTCCGTACACCCAACCCAGCAGCGCGATGCGGCGCGGACCGGTCATCCACTTGTTCGCCAACTGCAATTGCTCAACGGCGTCTTTACACTTGCCATCGAGAGCGTACGCTACGCCCAAGCCTTGCAGTGCCAAGCCGAAATTAGGCTCCAGCGCCAGCGCTCCGCGGAACTGCTCAATCGCCTCGGGGTAATGGCCCGTTACGGAAAAATAACCGCCCACGGCCTGAACTGCATACGGCGAGACCGGATCCAGGCGCGCGGCGATCTGCCGTTGGACGAGCACTTCGTCCCTGCGGTTGACCATCGCGAGAAATTTCGCATACCAAAGATGTCCCACCGCGTTCTCGGGACTTAGCTCCAGGCCCTTCTTAAATTCTTTTTCCGCGGTTTGCCAATCGAACTCAAGTTCGGCGGCGAAAGCCAGATCGAAATGCGGTTCGCCCAGCGAAGGCTGCAACTCCAGCGCCTTCGATGCCGTAGCTTTGATTTCAGGAACGATTTCCAGCGGGGGAATGGTGGCCACTTGAGGCCCCATCACATAGCAATCGGCCAGCGCGGAATAAGCGCGCGCAAAAGAAGGATCCTCGGCGATGGCTTGTTTGAAATACTCCGTCGCGGTGCTGAGGCCTTCCGGAGTCAGCCGGTTCCAAAAATACAAGCCCTTTAAGTACGCTTCATGAGCGCCGGGGTTCGGTGAGACCGCGATTCGAATCGCGTCGCCGCCATGCGGCGTCAGCGCCACACCCAGTACGTTGGTGATCGCGCCGGCAATCTCCTGGGGAATTGTTCTGGAGTTGTCCGGGTCGCGATCGTAACTCCCGGACCACAGATGATACTCATTGGCGGCGCTGTTCAGTTGCACCGTTACGCGCAGCCGGTTTTCCGAGGCAAGAACACTTCCCACCAGCACCGTGCCCGCGTGCAGCGCCTGGCCAATCTGCTTGATGTCGGGACTCTTCCCTTTGAACCGAAAGACGGACGTCCGGGCCACCACTTGCAGCCCGGGAACGCGCCGCAGCGAGTCAATAATTTCTTCGGTAAGACCGTCACTGAGGAACTCGTCCTTGTGATCTCCCAGGTTCACCAGCGGCAGCACGGCGATGGAGACGTTATTGGCAGCGAGCACGCTCTCGGGCGACCTGGAGCGATAGAAGAAAAACGCAGCGACAACGGAGAGCGCGAACGCGGCAATCGCCCCTGCGACAAAAACCGTCCGAAACGGCGGGTGGAACTTCGCGAGGACACGGGAACCCCAAGAGGCCCTTTCAACCGGCACGTCAGGCAGCGTGACCAAGGGATTCGCTGAGCCGTTCGTCAAACTGTCGCCGCATGTCTGGGGTGGCGCAGGCTCGATTGCCTGGCTCACATGAGCCGCCGGCTCCGAACCCAGGTCCGGCGCAACTTCGACGACCTCATGGAAGAACGGCACGTAAGAACCCTTGCGGAAGCCGACGCGCAGCCGCTGTTCCCTACCCTCGGTCTCGTAATATTTGGCCAGCCTGGCGCGGAGCTTTCGCGCTTCTGTTCGAACAATCGAATCGAGCCGCGGGTCGAAGGATGGATCCCGGCCGAAGGCTTCAGTGCCTATGACATATTCCTTGATCAGATTCGCATCTTTGGCGATCACCTTCTCAACCGTGTAGGCCAGAAACTTTCTTTGGCCCTGCGCGGCGCGAAAGGTCCGGCTGGTCAGGATTCTGGCGAGCTCTTCACGCATCGCCTTTTCGGAAAAAGATGGCTCAGGAAAAGACTGCAGTGGCAAAGAGGAATCTGGCGACGGGCGGGGATCTTCAGGTTTAGCCGGCCGAAGGCGCAAAAGTTTCGATGGCTGGCTTCGATCGCGATCCACGGCCCATTACCTCCAAGAACTCGCGCCGCTATGAGAGAAACCGCTTACTGTTCAGTGAGGGTTCGGTCTCGCGCATGCGCAGCACGGCATCGTTACCGACGCAATCAGCGGATGCACGGTCCGACCAGGGAAAACACAGCTGACAAACGAGGCGCTGTGCGTGCGACGAGTTCGCAAATCGACGAACAACTCGGCTGGGCCATCATAGCACTCACGGGTGATCGGCGGCAATCGCTTCCAGTGAAAATCCGTTGAGCCGGTATCGCGATTTGGGTGGGTCGATGCGTACGGACTGGCACCACTCCACTCCCTGAAGCGTGGCGGCTTGTTGTTCCCGCCACCACAGCCCGTCGCCGCCCGAGCGGTAAAACTGCTCGCAAAGCGTGAGATGCCGGTGGAAGCCCGCCACCAGCCGGCTGCTATAGTGCGCCAGGACCGAATCCACATCCGCTCCTTCCACCACGGCCCGAACGGCCGCGCTCGCGAGAATGGCCTCACGAACCGCATGTCCCGCGCCGTCACCGCACAGCGGATCGAAGCCCAATGCTGCCGTTCCGCAGGCCAGCCAACCCGGCGCGCACAGTGACTCCGCGATCCGGGGATGAGAGGCAAAACCACCTTGGATTGGATCCGTTTCCTGAAGTTGATCGGCGATCAAGCGGCTGCGCGCCAACAGCCACTCAACCGAATTTCCCACCGCCAGCAGCCATGCGCCGTCGGCGACCGGCAAAAGAAAAAGCCATCCATCATCGAGTGACTCAATCCAGCAAGCGTCCCGAGGCGAGCTTGCTTTTACCTTTACCGCTGCCACACCGGCAGACCGCGAACCGAAGTGCCGTTCTTTGGCATCGCCGGGTAAGGGCGGGGCCGCGAAAATGGACCAACCAGCCGGCGCTGAATCGACGTCCAATGCGGGCACTTCCGCCTTACGGATCCGGTTGATAAGCTCCTGCTCCGACGTAACCACCGCCGAATGCGGCAGGGCCACCGGCTTCGAGTCCTTTCCCCATGCCACAATCCTCCGGGTGACACGCGTCAGGCCATCGAACAGGTCACTCCGATCGAAAACATCCTCCAGCAACTTCTGCGTCGTTTCGCTCAAAAGCAGCGCAGGTACTTTTGGCCGCGCCGGTGCTTCCGGAGTTATGTGAAACCCGGCTTGACTGAGCAGGCGGCTGCAGCACAACGCGGCAATGCCATCCCCGCGAACTACAATGTTCCCCGGCATGAAGAACGATTGTAAACCTAGCGCTCCGCTTGCACATAAACCTTCAGGATTTGCTCGCTGGGCCGCGTCGGAACCGCGCCGGCGTTGTATGGCCTGGAGGTCTTGAGGTAGGGAAAAGAATACGGGAATGCCTGGATGCCTCCGAATATGTAGCCGACCAACGTCCGGGTTCCTCGCAATGCGTTCAAGAGGAAAACCGAACCTTCCCGCGGGATTCCAGGGGCGGGGATAAACACGGCATCGGTGCCGAGGTAGCCCGGCAGCGGATTGGTTTGCACCGTTTCGCCGGTCTCCTCCTTCCCCGGGGCCATCGCTTTGCGAATCGTCGAAATCTGATCGCTCCACTGCATGCCATCCAAATACACCTCCTCCGTTTTGCTCCCGATTTTCGGATTGTCACGAAACTCGCCAGCTGACGAATCCCACGAATATCTGCTGATTCCGCCGAAGAATGTGGTGTACATGGTCTGACCGATCTGGTCGTAGATCGCCAGAGTGGGGCAGGCGTAAGCATTCACTTTTTGTTCGAATTTGTGATCCACTTGCGGGGCTGCACCGCTAAAAAGATAAATCGGTTTGCTGTAACTCAACTGGGTGTCCGGCGTAAACACTCCACCGTACACCGCCAGCCCCAGGCCCGACGGCGATAAAATCTCCGTCACATTCAGATCGCGCCGGTGAAATTCCATGTCATCACGATAACTATTTTCCAGCCCGACACTCAAACTACCTTTGCTATCCTGGGAAATTGTCAGCTTTCGAATTTCGTTGAGATAGGATTGCGATGCATTCCCACCGTCATGCTCGCCTTGGCCTTCGAACGCGGTGTAGCTGCCTTGAAACGAATGCCCCATGACCAGGTAGAAATAGCCATCCGAAAGCTTCCTGAGTTCCCCGCCCGCCGATTGAACTAAGTTCGAACGAGCGAACGCCACCGATGATGGAGCGCGCCCGTCGATGACGCTAGCAATCAGTTCGGGCAAATCCACCCGAGAAATCAGCGGATAGGTGACCCACTTACCGTCGCGATCTTCGCCGTATCCGCCGCCAATGTAGAGTTTGGCTCCATCCTGATAATACAGTTGACCCGTCGCCATCCATTCGTCTTTTACCGGCGCAAGTGTCTCAGGCAACTGCATCACAGGCACGTGATACGTTCGCGCAGGCGTGACGGTGGTGTCCACCACCCAAATCTCACGGTTGGCATCGCGGCGCAAAAACTCGGCCGGACCCCCTCCGGCGTTGTGGTAACCGGCGCTGCGGCCTCCGATGAATACCCATCGGCCTTGCCACTGTCCGAAGGAAAACGACTGAATGCGCGGGGCTCCGGGAAAATCCCTGCTCACATCCTCGCTGGCGTCGATGCTGAACGGCAGCTTGGTAACGGCCGGTTTTGTCGCGAAAAAAAACGCCAGAAATAACGGAAGAAGAGCGAGACTCATTTCATTCCGCTGATACTGCGCAAGCGGAAGCGGAACTCTTGGGTGCTCCCGAGGAAATGTCGGCCGCCAACGCGCTGCAAATGGTATCGAAGGATCGTACTCGGACCAGTTCGCAGGCGCGCGCCACGAATCCGCTCATATTGGCAACCGCGAAGCTGATCCCATTCAGATTCCTCTCGCGAGGAACTCCGGGCAAAGACCGAGGGTAACCTGACGCGAAGAAAGCCCAGGAACCATCCGTGGTCTCGATCCGATAGCGATTTCGCGGCACATTCCAATCCACATCCACTCCGATCACTTGAGGCAGTGATCCGGGTAACATCAGGTGCAGGTTGTTCACCCGCGCGGAAACCAATACGCTGCCGGCCGACCGCGCGCGGTCCACAAGAGCTTGAAAGCGCTCCCTAGCCTCCATCTTGCCAGTACCGAGACTGAGGTTGATTACATCCATCCGATTTTCAACCGCCCACTCAATTGCTTCGATGAGCAGGCTGGTGGTAGCTCTCAGGGACGACCCGAACAGCTTCACCGCGAAATATTCGGCATCCGGCGCCTTCTCTTGAATCGCAGCGGTGACGGCCGTTCCATGCCCTAAGCGGTCTTCTTCGGACTCGCCAGAGTGCGCCGCGCCGAGCATGATGGTCTTCACCGGCCCCAGAATGTGGGGGTGAGCCGCATTGACGCCGCTGTCGATCACCGCCACCTTGACGCCGCGCCCGGATGCGGTTGGGAACGGCATTTGTAGATCGGCAGTCAAGTCGGCGTCTGTCCAGCTAACGTCGGGCGATGGTAATCAGGTTGGTGGTGGTGTCTTTGTTCAAGTAAATCAGCTTGCGCGATTCCAGCGTCTCGGCGTCGAAGATTTCGAGCGTAGAGCCGGCGCCGTACATATAAAGCTTCTTGCCATCGCCGCCCACCGCGAAGCGGAAGGTAGGTCGCGATTCGAAGGTCTTTTTGCGAATCACGCTGTGGGTAGGGATGTCCCAAACCCACCATTCCGTCTCCCGATTTTCGCCCTCGCCGATTTTCTGCATGACGGAGAACGCACGCTTGCGGTCCGGCGACACCAGAAAGCCCATCATCGGCAGCAGCGGGCCAATGGGGTGATACTCGATCTGGCGCGTATTCAAATCGATGATGGCCAAGCCAAGTGTGCCTTTATGCACGATTTTGTCCACGGAGGTGAAGACGGAAGTGGCCTTATCGGGGTCATCCATCGAATCGTCGTTCGCGGCCAGCCGATACGGTGAAGCTCCCGGATACGGGGGCTGAGCCAGCGGAATTTGGCCCACTTGCTGGAAGGTGCTCAAGTCGAAGATCAAGATATCGTCCTGGAAAACATACAACAGTTTTCCATCCGGCGACACCTTGTAAGTAGCGTCGAAGCCGAAACCTTGATCCATCCCTTTCGGAAAGGGCCAGCTTTTGGCGATTTTCTTTTCTTGCAAATCGATGGCGACAAACTGCGGAGGTTCGATGCGATATTCGTCGATATCCTTGATCGCAGTTTTCATTGTGCTGTAGATGTAGCGGCCCGTGGGATCCACGGCGAGACCGGAGTATCGGATGTTGCCGCCGAGCAGCACGCGATCGGGCGCCGTGGCCTGCATGCGTGGCCGGCTGTTCGGATCGGCCAGGTTGAAGCTGCTGATTATTTTTCGGCTTTCCAGATCCACGGTCTCGAGCAACATCTGCGTGGTGAAAATGTGCAGCTTCTTGCGGTCGGCCGATAGCGCCGTGCTCCTCGGTATCCCGTCCAGGGTGATGGTGTCGACCACGTCCTCCTTGTTTTCGTCGATGACCAGAAGCTTTTTGTCGAGCGTGCCAATGTACATGAACTGCCCGGAGCTGGCGATCTGGCCGTAGGCAGCGCCGCATAAGGCCGCTGTGAGAATGAAGGGAAGGAATCGATTCATCAAAACAACTCGCTTTAGAGAATTCTTTTACGGATATACGATATCGACGTTGCGCCAATCGTTGGCGGCCGATGCGCACTTGTCAGTCCAGTTGGGAGCATTATTCAGGTGGTCGGGAACCTGCGCCGGCCATCCGCAACCCAGGTAGCAATCGAACAGGTCGCGCTCGACGGGCTGGCAAAGACCGGCTGTTCCACCGGACGAATCCACTTCCCAGCCGGGAGTGAAATTGAGCGTGCACCCCATTGGGTAATAAACTTTTCCTTCTCCGCCCCGCTTCTGCAACGCTTGGACGTCCCCTGTCGCCGCAGTGACCGCTTCCTCCACGCGACGCGCCTTGCGGTTGATGGGTCTCATTGAATTCATAGGAGCGCTCCTTTTGCTTTACTTCAGTTATCGTTAAAACGATTCAAGAACGACGGATTTGTTAAACCGATTTCGCCGTAAATCCGCAAACACAGATCGTTCCAGCCACGGATCCAATCGCAATAATGTAAGTTGGCCGCCGATGTCTGGCCGTAATGGACGAAAGCCTCGTGATAGCAGCCGCCCGCGCAGACCGGCCGCGCCCAGCAGGTATGGCAGTCGTAGCGGACCCCCAGATGGTGCGTTTCGAGGAAGTTGTTGCGCGCGGAATGATCGATGCCTTGACCCTGCACATTTCCCATTTTGCCGACCGGAGAATCGACGAAGCGATGGCAGAGGTTGATGTCGCCGGCCGTTCCCACTCCCAACAAACCCAGCCCCGCGCCACAGGGATAAGCCTTACTGATGCCCGAGTGCAGCTCCTTCAACGTGTCGTTCGCGTTGGTGAATCCGTGCTGGCGTCCGGCGATGGCATGATCGCGATATTCCCAGGCCAATTCTTCAAACCCGCCCAAAATGCTCGACATTTTTGCGGCGCCGATATGGTACAGCCGGTCTGGATTGGCGGTTGCGGGCGAAAAGCCGACGGCTCTAAACCCCACCTCTTCCGTTAAGTGGCGATAGATGCGCCGCACTTCGGAGACGCCCGAGCTGAGCGTCACGCGCGCGCCGATGGAATTGGTGCGATGGCGCTCCAACAACATCTTGATCCTGGGAACGATGACGTTGTAACTGCCGCGGCCATCGTGGAAAACACGCATCTTGTCGTTGAGTTCCTGGTCGCCGTCGATGCTGACTGTAACACCGATACGGTGCTCGGCTAGAAAATCGGCGATCTGTTCGGTAATCAGCGTGGCATTCGTAGTGAGGCTGAACTCCACGTTCTTGCCCGCTTCCCCGGATTTATCCTTGGCATAACGCACCGTCTCGCGGAGCAGCGGGAAATTCATCAACGTCTCGCCGCCGAAGAAAGTCACATGGATGGAAGGCCGCTCGGCCGATTCCTTGATGAGCATGTCGATCGCCGACTGAGACACTTCCATGCCCATATACTTGGGCTTTCCATCCGTCTTGCTGATCTTATCCGCGCTGTACTCGTAACAATATCCGCACGCCAGGTTGCACTGGTTCGTCAGGTTCAGCACGATGCGTTGCAGCGGAAAGGTGCGCGCCGGCATTTTGGGGAATTCCGGGAGCGAATCGCCGCGCATGATGACTTCCGATTCTTCGAGCTCCATCAATGCAGTTTCAACGTCCCAGCGCTGATGGCCACGGCTGAGCAGCCATTCCATCAATTCTTCCGCATTGGGGCCGCGCTCCTGGACGCGTTCGAGAATTTCCTGGCCGATGGCGTTCAAGGCAAAAATCGCTCCGCTCGGCACCGCGTACAAAAAGCGGGAACCGGCGGCCTCAAATGCATGAAACTCGCGAAGCCGGTAGGGCGCCCCGGAGGTGATCAAAGTGGCGGCCGCGCTCATTGCGCTACCTCCGGCTGGTCGTAGCGGACATAGGAAGGAACCGTCACAACCAGATAAGAGCGTGCTTTCATGGATTTTCCCTCAGGAGTGTCGTATGTAGCTGTCACCCACACGTCGCCCCAGTTGTTGGTGGGGTAGTTATTGGCTTGCTTCTTGCGGGCAGGGTTAGGACCCTCCAGATTCGGAGTAAACAGACCAGCGTCGTTGATCTTGCCCACAAAGTTTATGTCGTCGTCGCCGGGTGTAGACACAAATTCTTCGAGCGACCAATGCGCGCTGACCAAGCCCACTGGAATGTCGTCGGTGGTCTGCGCCTTACCGTCCGCGCCGGCCGCATAAGCGACGGCTTCAAATTGAGCGTACTGCTTCGCCGCGATGGTGCCGCCCAGGCGAGCCATGCTAGCGTCGGGAAGAATTTTGATATATGCGATCTTGTCGTAAACCGCTATCGCGCGTTCGGCCGTGGAACGTCCATAGGAAACATCGCGGACACCGGTGGGCAGGCTTGCATTGGCCTGCACTTCGAGCGTCACGACGGTGGGAGTGCGCTTCACAATCCGTTTCACGCTGATGCCGCTGCCGAAATCGAAGTCGGCCGGCTTCGCGTCGGCGGAAAAGTTCGCGCCGTAAAGCCGCACTTCGGTTGTCGACGGCGATTGAATAGCCAGAGAACCAGACCCGGCTAGTAACGGCGCGCTTCCTATGCGAACCAGGTGCGCGTCGATTCCGAACTCCTGGTATCCGCCCCAAAACCAGCGGCCATCCATGGTGTTGCCGTCACGAGAAACGAACAACGCCTCGCGCCAGTCAGTAGGATTGGAGCCGGGATCGGCGGATTGATTATTGCCGGGACCGGTGCTGTGGCCTCGCCAGCTGTAACCGGTGTATAGAACCGATTTACCGTTGAGCGAAGCAGTGATTCCAGAAGCGGGGTATTCAATTTCCGTTTTCGTCACAAATTCGTCGGACGAAGCCCCGGCGGTGATGGTTAAAGTTCCAAACACCCGCCCCTTGCCCTGCTGATAACCAGTCAGCAGCCATTTACCTTCCAGGTTGGGCGTCTTCATCACCGCTTTCCAGGAAGTCCATTGCGTGGTGATGAGCGGCTGATTCTTAGATAGATAATCGACCGCCACTTCAGCCGGGTATTTCCCATCCGCGCGTGTCGGCACTGGCGCAGGTGGAGGCGGGATGACGTAGGGGTTTTGGCCGGCGGGAGAAGTGAGTTCAATGGGCAACTCCTCGGGCTCCACGGAGTGTCTGGGCCGGAGCGTATTCTCAGCTCCCGGGAACAAGCCCAGATGCATGTTGATCAGCTTTTCGTAATCTTGTTTTGTGCGCCGCTGCGACAACACGCGGCCGATGGTGTGGCAATAGTTGCAGGTGTGCTGCAGCGCCTCGTCCGGAATCTTGTCGCTTTGGTCGCGGAACATGCGGTGCTCCACTTCCCAAAAGATCGGCTTCGCTTCATCCGGTGCAAGCCCGTTGTTGTAGCTGAGATATTTCAGGATTTGGTGAGCTTCCTCGGGTTTCAGGGCGACGTTGTTCAGGCGGACCATTCGCCGGATCGACTCCTCCCAGACCTCCGGCGTGGTTCTCATATAGGAGAGCCGGCGCATCATCCCATTGGCGTCGCGCTGGTGACAGCCCCCGCACTTGGTGATGGTGAGTGGATCGTCAATCGGAATGCCCTGGGGGCCCGGCGCCTGCGCAAAAGCGATAGCTGCTGCCATTAGGCCGAACACTGCGGGAGAGATGAGGTTCTTGCCGCGCATCTTATGATTCCTTTGGCTTGCGATCTCAGCCTCGTGGAGATGGAAGATGGCAACGTTGCCACGGAGTAGCGAGCGAAATGCCGCAGCCGTTGCGGCATCGCCAGCTCCTAGCGGAAGCAACATTGAGCGGCGATAGACAAGTTTGCGCCAATCGGTAGTGCGAGTCAAGAACAACATTATTGGCCGCCAGCCGCTCGCTTGCGGGCAACTATCATTATTTGTTTGGACTTATCCAGAAATGGTAACCGCGATCGATCACTGCGCGGCTACGCCCGCCACTTCGTCATTGCGAAGCCAAAGAAAATAAAGACTGGGGGCTGTTACCGGTTACCGTTATCGATAATTAGCTAACCGCGAGCGTTTTCACCATGTGAACGATGGGAAGGACTTCCCCGTTCGGAAGCGGTATGCCTACTGTGTCGCGCCGGGCGTAGCCTTTCAGCGAATAAAGAGGAACGCCCGTCAGCGTCGAGCCCATCTCCAGACTGTGGAAGCCCGCCCGTTGCGCCGCATCCTCACAGTGTTTCAGAATCAGGGTCCCCAAGCCTTGGCGGGCCCATTCCGGGTGAACGAAGATGGCCCGAATCTTGGCGGGCTCGGTGGCAGGATTGAGCAGCGCCTTCTCCCGGTGTGGCCCGTGGTCGCTGCCATAGAGGGTTTTGCGATAGCTCCAGCCTCCACATCCGACAATTAAGTCCGGCTTCGCGAGCGGGACCGCCGCAAAGTATGTTCCGTCTTCGATCAGCTGGGTGTCCAGGCCAAGGGCGTGCCCGAGCGCGCCTTCAATCTGCGCCGGCGTGTAATCGTTGTGCTGAAGACCGCGCACGGAGCGTTCGATCAAAATTCGAAGTTCGCCGACATCGGCCGGATTCGCCTGACGAATCTGGAATGCCACGCGCTCTATTGCCCTCCCGGCAGCGCAAAGGCGAATAATGCCGCGCCGGAAGGAATGACAACGTATTGTTTTCCATCCAACGAATAGGTCATTGGCGAGGAGTAAATGGCCGCGCCGAGTTGGATGTGCCATAAATCCTTCCCGGAACGTGCGTCCACAGCGACAAAGTTACCGTCGGAATCTCCGGCGAAAACCAGGCCTCCGGCTGTCGAAAGGCATCCTCCATTGGGAGGCGTAAAGTATGGGAACTCCCATTTCTTTTCGCCCGTGAAGGGATCGAAGGCCCGCAGCGCGCCCCAGGCTTTTTCACCGCTGGCCTGCACATAGACGCTTCCGATGAAGTCATGACCTTCGTGGTATTTCTGGGGCGCGCTGGTGAAGATATCGCACTCCTCGGCCGTAGCGACATACAGCAATCCGGTTTGAGGACTGTAGGAAGGTGAAAACCAGTTGGTGGCTCCCAAGGCTCCGGGGCAGGTTCGCGTTCCCTCCGCGGTGGGCACGCTGCCCGGCAGAACAACCGGGCGGCCGTCCGCGCCAATCTCTTTGGCCCAGGTGACGCGCGGGAAGAACGGCTTGGCGGAAAGAAACTTGCCGTTCGTGCGGTCCAGCACATAGAGGAAACCGTTGCGATTGGCGTGCAAGAGCAGCTTGCGGGGCTGACCTTGCCAGGGTGCGTCTAACAAGACGGGGATCTGCGTGGCATCGTAATCATGCAGGTCGTGCGGAGTGAATTGGTAATACCATTTCAGCTTTCCTGTGTCGGCGTCGAGCGCCAGCATCGAGCTGCTGTAGAGATTGTCGCCGGAGCGTTCGTCGCCACGGTTGCTGGGCGCGGGATTGCCGGTGGGCCAATAGATGAGATTCAACTCAGGATCGTAAGAACCGGTGATCCAGGCAGGTGCGCCGCCGGTTTTCCACGAGTCGCCAGTCCAGGTTTCGTGGCCGGGCTCGCCGGGGCCGGGAACGGTGTAGAATCGCCAGGCGCGTTTGCCGGTGTCGGCATAATAGGCATCGACGAAGCCGCGCACGCCATATTCGCCGCCCGCGACACCGACGATAATCTTGTCCTTCACCACCAGAGGAGCGACGGTGAAGACGTAGGCTTGCCGGTAATCCGCCGCCGCCACATCCCAGACGACGTTACCGGTCTTCATGTCGAGCGCCACCACGTGCGCGTCCAGCGTCGCCATGAAGAGACGGTCACCCAGCGCCGCAAAGCCGCGATTCACCAGGCCGCAACAAGCCTGAACTTTATCCGGCACGCGCCGCTGGTAGCGCCAGATGGCCCGGCCGGTGCGTGCATCCAGAGCGAAAGCGCGATTGTTTTGTCCGGTGCCGTAGAGGACGCCATCGATCTCGAGCGGCGTGGTTTCAAACTGGCCGAGCTCGGCGCTTTGAAAGGCCCACTGCACCGCAAGGTTTGCGGCGTTCGAAGGATTCACCTGATCCAGCTGGCTGTATCGCCAGCTCTGGTAGCCGCCTGAGTAGGTCAGCCAATTCTGCGGCTCTTCGGCAGCCTTCAGGATGCGATCGTAAGTGACTTGCGAGCGCGCCGGCATTGTGGCGAAGATCAGGGCGAGCGCCAGACTGACACGGGTTGGAACGATCTTCATTTCTGCTCTCCTCGCAAACCGGTCAGATAAGCCAGCAGGTTTTGTAGCTCTGCATTGCTCAGGAGACGTTCTGTGTATGCGGGCATCAGCGATCGGCGTTCGTGAATCACCTCCCGCAGATCCTTCTTCAAAAACAAGTGCAACTTCTCATCCTGGCCGAGAAGCTGCAGCGAAAAAGCGTCTTCGTTCCTGGCCACGCCGATAACGCGCTGGCCGTCTTGGGTCACAGCCGTCACGGTCTCGTACTCCAGAGGGTAAACGTAATGGTTGTTCGGGTCGATCATTCCAAGGCTCAAATCCTTGTCCGGCTGGCGAATGGACTCGGTGAGGTATGCCACCGATCTCGCGGCGCCCACGCGCGTCAACTCCGGTCCCAGCCGGCCGCCGCGTCCCTGCACCATATGACACTGGGCACAGTTGCCTTTTCCGAAGAAGATGCGCTCGCCTTGGGCAGAATCGCCGGCCACTGGAGTCTTCGTACCGGCGCTGACCGAACGGAGGTACGCAACCAGAGCCCAAGTCTCGCTATCTTCAAAGGCGTTCGACGGCATCTGGGTGCCGGGAACCCCGTCGCTGATGGTTCGAAAGATTTCCGTGTCGCTGCCGCCATGCACCCAGAGGCCGGAACGAAGGTTTGGCCCACGCCCTCCGCCGCCCGCATTGAGACCGTGGCAGGGCGAGCAATTGGCGCGGAAGAGCGAAGCTCCTTCTTTGATGGCCACCGGATCGCCTGCGAGAGGATTCTTAGGCTCCTCGGCGGGCGCACACGCCACGCTTGCCAGCAACCCGATCGAAATGAAAGAGACGAGGTTCACAGCCCAGAATCACGATGAAGGCGCGCGACCGGGGAGCACCATCCTATTCAGAATACTCTAAACAGCCTCAGAATACTCTAAAAGCCTCAATGTTTCGGATACTGCTGGTCGAGCGCCAGGTTCAGCTTGAGCACGTTGACACGCGGCTCGCCGAGCAACCCGAGATCCGCCGATTTGGTGTATTGCGCGACCAATTGATTGAGCTGATCCGCGGAAATGCCACGGGCCTTCGCCACGCGAGGCGCCTGCGCCTGCGCCGACGCAGGGCTGATGTCGGGATCCAGACCGCTGCCCGAACCGGTCAACATATCGGCTGGAATGGGCCCTTGATAATCCGGGTTTTCCTTGTGGAATTTGTCCACCGACGCCTTCACGCGATCGATCAGCTTTTGATTGGTGGGGCCGTAATTAAATCCACCCGAAGCGGTGGGATCGTAGCCGTCGCTACCGGCGGCGGAGGGACGCGGCTGGAAATACTCGGGCTTGGTGAAGTTCTGCCCGATCAACTCTGAACCGATGACCCGATCGCCCTTGGTGATCAAGCTGCCGTTGGCCTGATGCGGAAAGATGATCTGCGAGACTCCGGTGACCGCGAGCGGATAAGCCACGCCCAGCAGGATGGTCAGGAAAATATTGATTCGCAATGCCGGCCAAAGTTGTGACAACATAATCGTTCTCCCGTGTTCTTTCTTCTATGCCAAATGAAACAGCGCCAGCAATTGATCGATAGCCCAAATGCCAGGAAATGGCACCAGAATCCCGCCGACGCCGTAGATCAGCAGATTGCGCCGCAACAGGCTGGCCGCGTCTAAAGGCCGATACTTCACTCCCCGCAACGCCAGCGGCACCAGCGCGATGATGATCAGCGCGTTAAAAATGACCGCTGCCAGCACCGCGCTTTGCGGCGTGTGCAAGCCCATGATGTTGAGCTTGGCGAGCGACGGATAAGTGGCCATGAACATGGCGGGAATAATGGCGAAATACTTGGCGACATCATTGGCGATGGAGAACGTGGTGAGCGCACCGCGCGTGATCAGCAATTGCTTGCCGATGGCAACCACTTCAATCAGCTTGGTGGGATTGCTGTCCAGGTCCACCATATTGCCCGCTTCTTTGGCGGCCATGGTGCCGGTATTCATGGCCAGCCCGACGTCCGCCTGCGCGAGAGCCGGCGCGTCGTTGGTGCCGTCTCCAGTCATCGCAACCAGACGTCCGGCTACTTGTTCTTTCTTGATGTACTCGAGCTTGTCTTTAGGCGTGGCCTGTGCGAGAAAATCGTCCACTCCCGCTTCGGCTGCGATGGCTGCGGCGGTCAGCGGATTGTCGCCTGTGATCATCACGCTGCGAATTCCCATGGTGCGGAGCTGGGCGATACGCTCTTTCATCCCACCTTTTACAATGTCTTTCAGGTGGATGATCCCCAGCAGACGGCTGCCATCGCACACCGCCAGCGGCGTGCCACCGTTGCGCGCGATCCGATCGCTCATTTCCTGGAAATAACCGGGGACTTCCCCGCCCCGCTCTTTCACGAATGTGGCAATGGCTTCGGTTGCGCCCTTACGCAGTTCACGTCCTTCAAAATCGACACCGCTCATGCGAGTGTAAGCCGAGAACGGAATGAAACTGGCTCCGTGTTCGGGAATGTGACGGCCGCGTAGCCCGTATTTTTCCTTGGCGAGCACCACCACCGAACGGCCTTCGGGAGTCTCGTCGGCGAGACTCGACAACTGCGCTGCGTCGGCCAACTCTTCATCGCTCACACCGGTGATGGCCAGGAACTCCACCGCTTGCCGATTGCCCAGTGTGATGGTGCCGGTTTTATCCAAGAGCAGCGAATTTACGTCGCCGGCCGCTTCCACTGCTTTGCCGCTCATGGCAAGCACGTTGTGCTGCATGACACGGTCCATGCCCGCGATTCCGATGGCGGAGAGCAATCCGCCGATGGTGGTGGGGATCAAGCAGACTAACAACGAAACCAGCACGGCCACGCCCGGCACGGTTCCGGTTCCGGCCTGCGTCACGCTGAAGGCCGCGTACGGCTGCAGCGTGACAACCGCGAGCAGGAAGATCAGCGTCAATCCCGCGATCAGGATGTTCAGAGCGATCTCGTTGGGCGTCTTCTGGCGCTCGGCGCCTTCCACCAGCGCGATCATACGATCCAGGAAAGTTTCGCCGGGGTTGGATGTGATCCGTATCTTGATGTGATCGGACAGCACGCGGGTACCACCGGTAACGGCGCTGCGGTCACCGCCCGATTCGCGGATCACTGGCGCACTCTCACCGGTGATCACAGACTCGTCGACAGTGGCGATGCCCTCGATGACCTCGCCATCGCCGGGGATGAGCTCGCCGGCGTCGCAGGACACCACATCTCCCGCGCGCAAAGCCGAAGCAGTAACCTCCTCGATCTTGCCGGATGACGTGAGCCGCTTGGCCAGTGCATCGGTCTTGGTCTTGCGCAGGCTATCGGCTTGCGCCTTACCGCGAGCTTCGGCCATGCCTTCGGCGAAATTCGCGAAGAGCACCGTGAACCAGAGCCAAATCGCGATCTGGATGCCGAACTTCAGACCAGCGGCGCCGACCACGACATCGCGAACCACAAATACGGTGGTGAGCAAAGCGCCCACTTCTACCACGAACATCACCGGGTTCTTCGCCAGAGTTACCGGGTTCAACTTCAAGAAGGAAGCCTGGACCGCGCGACTGACGATGTCGGGATCGAACAAGGGGCGCGAACGAGCCAGCTTCTTAGGAATCAGCGACGTTGAATCTTCCTGCGGCTGCGGCATGTTGGGCGTGGCTTTCGGAGGTGTAGTAACCGTGGACATGATTTGCTCCCGAGAGAGTTAGCTCCCCAGCGGCAAGGCAATCAACGAAAACAGCCTGCCGCTCTGCATCAGATAATGTTCTACGATCGGCCCGAGCGATACCGCCGGGAAATAAGTCAGGACGGCGATGATCACCACGGTGCCCACCAGCAGGCCCACAAAAAGCGGGCCGTGCGTGGGGAATGTTCCGCTGGTGACGGGCACCTTCTTCTTCGCGGCCAGACTGCCGGCCGCGGCGAGGATCGGAATGAGGAACAGAAAGCGACCAATCAGCATGGAAAGCCCGAGCGTCAGGTTGTACCAGGGAGTATTGGCGTTGATGCCGGCGAACGCGCTTCCATTGTTGCCGGTGGCGCTGGTGTAGGCGTAAAGAATCTCCGCCAGCCCGTGCGGACCGTTGTTGTTCATGTTGCCGATGGCCGCGCCCGGCGCGTTCCAATAGCCCTTGGCCGCGAACACAGCCTGTGTGGAAACGCCGCTAAATACCAGGATGCAGGCGGAGGTGACGATGATGGCCAGCATCGCCATCTTCACTTCCTTCTGCTCCAGTTTCTTGCCGAGATATTCCGGCGTGCGGCCCACCATCAAGCCCGCAATAAAGACCGCGATGATGCAGTAAATCAAAATGCCGTACATGCCGGCGCCGACACCGCCGAAGATGACGATGTCGGTCATCATGTTGAGCATTGGAACCAGGCCCGCGATGGGCAGAAGACTATCGTGCGTGTTATTGACCGCGCCCGTACTGGTGTCGGTGGTGATGGTGGCGAACAGAGTGGAATTGACCACGCCAAAGCGGACTTCCTTGCCCTCCATATTGCCGCCGGCTTGGGTGGCTGTCGCGGTGGTTTGCACTCCCAGTTTGGCGAGATTGGGATTTCCGGCCTGCTCGAATCCGTAGCAGACGAACACGCCGATCAGGAACATCACGGTGAAGGCGGCGAAAATGGCCCAGCCCTGGCGCGTATCCTTCACCATTTTTCCGAAGGTGTAAGTGAGAGCGGCGGGGATCACCAGCAGCAGCCACATTTCGAACAAGTTGCTGAGCGGCGTGGGATTTTCGAAGGGATGGGCGGAGTTGGCGTTGAAGAATCCTCCGCCGTTGGTGCCGAACTCCTTAATAGCTTCCTCGGACGCCACCGGCCCCTGTGTGATCACCTGTTTGGCGCCCTCCACCGTGGTTGCAGTGGTGTTGGGCTTCAGATTTTGTATCACGCCTTGCGAACACAGAAACAGCGCGCCGATAAACGAAATGGGCAGCAGCACATATAGCGTTGCGCGCGTCATATCCACCCAGAAATTGCCCAGCGTCCTTACCTCATTGCGCGCGAATCCCCGGATTACGGCCACCGCAATCGCCAAGCCCGCCGCGGCGGAAATGAAGTTTTGCACCGTCAGGGCCGCCATCTGAACGAAGTAACTCAGCGTCGTCTCGGGCACATAAGACTGCCAGTTGGTGTTGGTCAGGAAGCTGATCGCGGTGTTAAAGGCCAAGTCGGGCGTGACGTTAGGCGTGCCAAAGTTCTGCGGATTGAACGGCAGGTAAGCCTGCGCGCGCTGCATCACGTAAACCAACAGGAAACCGAAAACGCTGAACGCCAACAACGAGGCGGTGTACTGAGTCCAGCGCTGCTCGACGTCTTCGCGAACCCCGGCGACCTTATAGGTGAGCACCTCCAGCCAGCGCAGCACGGGATGCAGAAAGGTGCGCCGGCCGTCGAATACATTGGCCATGAAGGCGCCCAGCGGCTTCACGCAAACCAAAATCAGTGCGAAGAAGAGGGCGATTTGCAAAATTCCGTTACTAGTCATGATTTTCCTCCGCGCGCTCGCTCAGAACTTCTCCGGGCGAAGCAGCGCGTAAAGCAGATAGACGAAAAGACCGAGCGAGGTGATGCCGGCGATGATGTAATCCATGATTTTCGATTTTCTCCGGTGATTTTTCCTAGAGCTTGTCGCAGGCTTTGGTGAAGGCCCAGCAGACGAACAAAAACACGCACCCAATTGCTACGTAGAACAGATCGAGCATGACAATTTATCCCCTTTCTGTGACGACCACCTGGTGTCCGAAGTGACGTAGTTTCGCGGCCAACCGCTTTTCTGGATTGGGCCACCAGCTCTTGCGGCTACCGATCACCACCAAAGAATGAGGTTTCAAAACAGACCGTAAAGTCTCCAGCGGATCACGACACAAATAGATGGACACCCGGGTCTCCACTTTGGAGTTGCTCGCGATTACGCGCAGCCGCCGCTCGCTGAAGTCTATCAAGACGGGTGGGCTGGTGAGCGGCAGCGGATAGGGCACAATCTGCGGCACGATCAGCGCGATGCGGCCACCCAGGCTGTCGGCCAGGTTACCAGCCTCTTTTAATGCCGTTAAAGTGGCTTCGATTGAGGTAAAAACCACCGAAATGTCGAGTTTGGAGCCGGTTTCTTCGGTGAACGGCCGTACCGGGGCTCCGGTGACCGGCGCGATCATTCTTTCCAATGCAAGTGCCATGGATTCCGCCCTTCCAATAACGAGGGTAGGTCCTGGGGACTGAAGAAGTCCTTAGAAAGGAATTAAGAAATAGTGAAGAGGCGGGTTGGGGATTAGGGGCGAGCCGTCTCCAGCACCGCATGCAGAGCTTGTTCGCGAGTGTCCTCGGCAGCGCCAGTGAGATATTCGAGCGCGGCGGCGACGCCCCCGCGAGTGTGAGGAACACCGGCCAGCGAGAGGCCCATTTCGACGCCCGAGAGCGTTCCCGCCAGCATCAGATCGTTAAAATCGCCAAGATGCCCGATGCGAAACACCTTGCCTGCGAGTTTCCCGAGTCCGCTGCCCAAGGACATGTTGAAATTTTCGAGCACCACTTTGCGGAACTCATCGGCGTTGGAGGTGGGCGGCACAAAGACCGCCGTCACGGAACTACTGTAGCGTTCTGGATCGGCACACACCGTTTCCAATCCCCAAGCACGCACCGCCCGGCGAGTTGCTTCGCCATGCCGGGAATGGCGCTCAAATACATTCGCCAGCCCTTCTTCGTTGAGCATGTTAAGCGACTCGCGCAAACCGTACAGCAGGTTGGTGGCAGGCGTATAGGGAAAGAAACCGATCTTGTTTTGATTGAGCATGGCCTGCCAATCCCAATAGGACTTCGGCATCCGCGCCGTCTTGGCAGCGGCCAGCGCCTTTTCACTCACCGCGTTGAAACCCAGCCCGGGTGGCAACATGAGCCCTTTCTGCGAACCTGCGATGGCTACGTCCACGCCCCATTCGTCGTGCCGGTAGTCCATCGAACCGAGCGAAGAAATGGTGTCGACCATCAGAAGCGCGGGATGCTTGGCGCGATCCATGGTTTTGCGCATGGCGGGCACTGAGTTGGTGACCGCGCTGGAGGTTTCGTTGTGCACCACCATGACGGCCTTGATCTGGTGGTTGCGATCATCACGGAGAATGGACTCCACCTGGTCCAGGTCAGCGCCATGACGCCAGTCGCCGGCCAGGAAATTCACGTCCAGTCCAAGATCTAGAGCCATCTGCTTCCATAACGTGGCGAACTGGCCGGTCTCGAACATCAGGACCTTGTCGCCAGGCGACAGCGTGTTGACGATCGCCGCTTCCCAAGCTCCGGTTCCGGAGGACGGATAAATCATGACCTTTCCGCTGGTCTGTAAGACCGGCTTCAGATCCTCCAGAAGCCCGAGCGCCAGCCGGCTGAATTCGGGACCCCGGTGATCGATGGTCGGCCGCGCGATCGCTCGCAGGATGCGGTCGGGAACATTGCTGGGTCCAGGAACCTGAAGGAAGTGACGTCCGCTTGCGTTTGCCATAGTGACTCTCTCTAGTCTCTCGCAAAATGGGCCGGAGTACAAAATGGGGAGGGAAGGAATGGGGAAAGAAGCAATACGGGGAATACGGCGGAGACGAGGAATACGAGGAATATTGCGGCCTGCCGGTCAGTCGATGATGGCCTGATAGACGGCGTTGGGAAATTCCGTCCGGAGGCGTCCGACGGTAGTCGCCATCAGCACCATGCCGATGAGCTGTTCTTTCGGATCGATCCAGAAATATGTTCCGTTGGCGCCCGCCCAGCCGTAGTCGCCGACGCTACCGAGCCAGCCGCTTGCACCAGTGCTCTTGCGCACGCGGACGCCCAGACCGAAGCCGTATCCACTTAGATTTTGCCCCTGCACCGGATAATTGGCGAGATCCAGATTACCGATGGCATTATCGGTCATCAGTTCCACCGATTTTCGGCTCAGAAGCCGGGATCCATTCCACTGGCCGCCGTTCAATAGCATTTGGCAGAACTGAAGATAATCTTGGGCGGAGCCGGTGAGTCCGCCGGAACCGGCAAAGAATTCCACTCCGGGCGGAAGGGGCCGTGGCAGATTCTGCTTCATCAAGCCTTTATCAGAACGGGTGTAAACCGTGGCGACGTCTGCCATTCTTTCCGGGGGAATGTTGAAGAATGTGTTGTTCATCCCGAGCGGTGCGAAGATGCGCTGCTTAAAAAACTGGTCCAGATTCATGCCGCTGACAATCTCCACCACGCGGCCCAGAATGGAGAAGCCCACGGTGGAAGTGTATTGCCATTGCGTTCCAGGCTGGAAATTTAGCGGAAGAGCCCCGGCACGCTTACAATATTCGGCGAGCGAAATACCCTCCTGCGATAGATTCCCCTGGCGATAAAATTCGCCGGCGGGCCCTTCCGTGCTCACGGCTAGTCCGGCGGTGTGGGTGAGCAGGTGCTGCAACGTAACTTCGCGATCCGCGGTGACGAGCCTGACTCCAGCGCCTCTGGGGTCGTTCGGCAAATTCCAGACGGCGACTTTCGGGTTCTTGAACTCAGGAATGTATTTGGAAACCGGATCGCTCAGGATCAGTTTGCCTTCTTCCATCATCATCAGCACGGCCACGGCGGTGATGGGCTTGGTCATGGACGCCATGCGGAACAACGTATCGGTGCGCATGGGCTGATTGGATTCGAAATCAGTGGATCCCTGCGCCTCAAAGTGCACCAATTTGCCCCTGCGCACTACCAGCGTCACGGCGCCCGAAAGGTCCTTGGCGTCGATGTGGCTCTGGATCAGGGGATGGATTCGTTTCAGCCGCTCGGACGAGATTCCAGCGTCTTCGGCCTTGGAAAGCGCGAGCGAAGCAGCGAGGGTCTGCGACGAAAGAACAGCGCTGAGCAAGCTCGCGATCAAAGCTCTGGAAGGCAGGTTGAGCGGCATGACGGCCTCACTTAATGATGGCTTGCATCACTCTTACTTGATGATGGCTTGCGCCACCGCGTTTTCAAACTCCGGCCGCATTTCGCGGATGGGGGTCTGGATCATCATCACCGCAACGATGTCTTCCTTGGGATCGACCCAGAAATGTGTGCCATACGCGCCGCTCCAGCCGAAGCTGCCGTCGGATACGCGATGATTTCCGACAATGGCATCTTGCATCACGCGAACGCTTAACCCAAAACCTTCACCGAGCGTACGCCCAGGCAGCGTATATGGAATGTGCACGGAGCTCATGAGCTTCACCGTCCGCGGGCTTAGCAGGCGCCTGCCATTCAGTTCACCGCCGTTGGCCAGCATCTGCGCGAAATGCGAATAATCGTCGATGGTGGATACCAGACCGCCGCCTCCGGCGAAGTAAACCTTGCTCGACATCAAAAGCGAATTCTCGTTCTTTACCAAGCCCGTGGCGGTCTTCTGATAAGCGGTCACCAAGCGCGACATCTGCGCGTCGGAGGGGTAATGGCTGGTGTCGGGCATGTCCAAAGGATCGAAAATGCGCTGCTTCAGGAAACGGTTGAGCGGCATGCCGGAGGTTACTTCGACGATGCGCGCAAGCACATCGAAACCATCGCTCGGGCTATACATCCAATGAGTGCCGGGCTGAAATTCGAGCGGCGTGGTGGCCAGGCGCGGGATATAATCGGCCAGCGTTTCGGTGGGCTGGCGTCGAATCTTAGCCACTTCGCTTTGGCCCATGGGACCGCTGGATAGTCCCGACGTATGCGTCAGCAAATCCTTGATGGTGATGGGACGTTCGGCGGGCATGGTATAAAACTTCGGAGGGTTGCCGGGTCCATGGCCCGCTTCGATCAGCACCGCGACCTTCATGTCCTTGAATTCGGGAATATATTTGGATACCGGATCTCCCAACTGAAGCTTGCCCTCTTCCAGCATCATCATGATGGAAGTGCCGATTACAGGCTTGGTCATGGAGGCCATGCGAAACATCGAATCGCGCGTCATTGGCTTCTTGGATTCGAGGTCCATGGCGCCCTGCGCTTCGAGATAGGCGATTTGCCCTTTGCGAGCCACCAGCACCACGGCTCCCGTGATGTCGCCCGCGTCGATGTGGCGCTGAACCATGGCATGAATCTGCCGTAACCGTTCGGTGGATAGCCCTAAGTCTTCGGGCTTGGTAGAGGGCAACGAGGCGGCCGTGAGTGAAAACGCGGCAACCAGGACGAGAAGAAGCGAATGGATCCGGCGCATGTCAGGCTCCTTGGCTTGAGATGTGTCAAATCATATCACTCGGAGCTTCGGTGAGCACCGGCCTGCCGTCTGAGCCGCCTGGCCTGGTAGATGCCGTGGACCATGGTGAACTGAGGACCGGCGGAGCGGCGTTCGTCGTGAACAACGCGCGCCACGAATAGCGTATGGCTTCCCAGTTTGTGGACCGCGTCCACCTGGAGCTCCCGTATGCGCGTGGCGAAGCACGGGACTGGGATTCCGAAGGCGGGTGACGGGCTGGTTTCGAAGGGCAGCTGATCCCAAAGCACGGATTCCTTTCGGTGGTTTCCGCGGAGTTGCCGGGCCACATCGGATTCGGCGGAAGGGATGTTGCTCAATACAACGCGCCCGGCCTGCTCCACGAGCGGCGCGGCCTGCCTGGAACTATTCAGCGCGAAGGTCATCTGGCCATTTCCGATCGAACCGAGGAGATTCATGGGAAAAATGTTCGCGGTCTCGCCGTGCGAAACGCTGACCAGGACCACGGGGCGCGGGCAGATGAAGGCGACGATCATCGATCGCGTCCCGAGGGCGTCTATGGGCACATCGGTATTGCGGTTTTCTTCAGGATGGCCGCGACGCCGGAATTTAGTGTAGGTCTGATAGAGCCGGTGGGCGAGCAAGCGCGCCCATGGCAGGCAGTAATTGCGGCAACTTCGAGCCTGGAACAAGCGCAGGGTCTGGCCGCTGGTTTTAATGGCGCGGGCTGAGGCGAGACCAATCTCCCCGAGCACGCGGCGATCGGGGTGACTTTCGCAGAACTTGAGCGAAAGCTGAGCGCTCGGGCCGGGATCGTCGTCCAGGCCGATTCCGATCAGGAAGGGCGCCGCGCAGGCAGGAGCATGAGCGTCGGTGACGTCGCGGGGAGCTCCGGCCCCGTGCAGCCACACGCGGATTTCATCCTGCGGATCGGGCAGCTCTATGGTGCACTGTTGCGGCAGATCGGTGTCGCCCAGCGCCATACGGCGAATGATCTTGCGCGCCCCGTTCTGCAGGCTCATCATCTACCTGCGTTCGAATTCCAGCAGGACGCCATCCGCGAAGCATCGAAACAATGGAAGGCGGCCGATGCGCCAATCGAGCGCAGCCAGCAGCCGGGTGGTACCGGAGAAGCGCCGGGCCCAAGGTTCCAAATAGGAGGGCGGAACGGCGATGCCGAAACCTTCCCAGCGAGTCAAACGGAAATCGGCGGCGAAAACCACCGCGATTTCCTTCACCGAATAATTCCGCACCTGGACGGGACCAGAGTTGAAGTACGGGCTGTCGCGCCGCAATCGCCGCAGCGCTTTGCCGGGTTTACCGTGCGCCAGAAACCAGACGATTTCCCAAGGAACCAGGCGCCCGGTCATGCCCGCGATAAAACGCGCGCGGGCCGGCAGCAATCGCGCAAGGGCGCTGGCGACGCCCGGAAAATCCTGCACACAGTTCAATCCCGAGAAACTGGAAAAGCCACCGTCGAAGGGGCCGTCGCTGGCCAGAGCGCTGATGCTTTCGTTTTGCAGGACGCGGAATTCTATCCTATCGCTCAGGTTGGCCTGGATCGCCAGACGGCGAGCCTGCTCTATCATGCGCGGCGAAATATCGCAGGCCAGGACGCGGATGCCCCGGGCGGCCAGATGAACGGCATCGATACCGGTGCCACAGTTCAACTCCAGGACACGCTGGCCGGGAGAGAAGGCTTGGTCCAAGGCACGCCAGACAGAGCGGCGGCTGGCACGCCCGCTGAGCGAATCGCTGAAATCGCGAGCATACGTATCGGCAGCCCGGTCCCAATAGGCCTGTGGCGTCACGCTTCAATTTTAGGCGAGGCGACCCGAAAGGCCTGTGAAAGTCCTGTAAAATTTGTGTACGGGTGTCAATTTGTGTACAGGCCTCAAGTGGTTGGCATGCGGGCAGCCCGGAGGAATTCGCTAATGGCCGAGAGAGTGGCGTCCGAGCGATCCCGATGCGGGGCATGTTTGCAATCGTCAAGAACGATAGCCGAAGCCGAGGGGGTTCTGCGCTCGATGGCTTCGACTTGCGCGATTGTGCCGTATTCGTCTTGAGCTCCTTGCAGCACGAGAACAGGACAGCGGATGCGATCTAAGAACGCTTCGATGTTCCAGTCACGAAAACGCGGATCGAGCCAGATGTTGTTCCATCCCCAGAATGTGGAATCCACGTTCGCGTGATACCGGCCCAGGCGCTGCGGCAAATCTGTTTCCTGATACTGTACGCGAGCCTGCGCGATACTGGACACCGTTATATCTTCCACAAAGACGTGCGGCGCTTCCAAGACAACCACAGCGGGAGAATCCGGAAACGTGCCGGCATAAATAATGCCGATAGATGCGCCGTCGCTGTGTCCCAGAAGTAAAGGCCGTTCAATCTTCGCCTGCCGCAGGATTTCGGGAAGAACCACTTGCGCTTCGTGATGCATGTAGGAAACCGTTCGCGGCTCTTGCAATCCATCTGAGCCGCCGTGTCCGTACCGCGAGTAAAAAAATACTCCGGCGCCCGTTTGCTCGGATAGACGAAGGGGAAAATCCTTCCAGTGCGCCACCGAGCCGAGCCCTTCGTGAAGCATGACGATGGTGGGCAGGCTGGCATCACGCGCGTCCATTCTGGCCGCTTCGAGCCAGTGCCCGTCAACAAGATAACGATTTGTGATGTCCAAGCCGCGGCTCAACGGGAAAGCACCGCCGGCGCGAATGATTCTCGAACAGGAGTGTCCCTGAGAGTCTGAATCAGTATATCGAGGCTTTGTTCGAAGGTCCGCCCAGCGGTGTCGATCTGAATGTCGGCTTTGCTGTACAGAACTTCGCGTTCGGCGAGGATGCGTTTCAAATCGGACATAGCATCGCGATTATTGGACATGGGACGCATGTCTCCCTGGTCGATTACGCGTCGCATATGTTCTTCAGGCGATGTCCGGACCCAGACGGTGAAGCAACTCGACAACAATCGTTCGAAGGTACCGGGTTCAGATACAAGACTTCCTCCGGTTGCAAGGATAAAACAAGGATGACGGCGAAGCACATTTTCCAGACACTGCCGTTCCAGCTGACGGAAACCGGCCTGCCCGCGAAAATCAAAAATCAGATTTAAAGTGAGCCCGCTTTCCTGTTCGATGAGGCGATCCAGTTCCAGGAACGGCATCTCGAGACGTTCCGCGAGAGCCGCGCCTAAGGTTGACTTGCCCGCTCCGCGAAGTCCGATGAATGCCATCCGCCGATGACGAGCCGCCGGGTCAACCCCGCCGAACTGGTGCAACAAGATCTGCCGGGCATGCTTCAACTCGTCGACCGAGAGGCGTCGTAGAAACTCCACGGTGTGCACAAACTCAACTGGCGGTTCGGAGCCTTGATAGAGCAGAACGTCGGCTGACATATTCAGCGCTTGGCCCAGCTGCCGCAATAGGAGGACTGAGATATTTCCGAGCCCGGCTTCAATTTGGGCCAGATAACGCTCGGAAACACCGGAATGGTGGGCGAGCTGTTTACGGGTCATGCCCCGGCGCGCCCTGGCCTGCCGGACGCGCTCGCCGAGCGACTTCAGCGGGTCGGACACCACAGTTTTCTTCAGACTCCGCCGCTTACGCGGTGGCTTAGATGCTCTTAAACCCATGGGCGACAACAAGCATTATAGTGCATATTAGCGTTGACTTGAAGCCCGAAACTGCATTATGTTGTAGCTGGCGCCTGGCTGCCCCGACGCCCGAGAAAATATGGACACCGCCTTAGCGAAGCAGAGTTCCACTGAATACGTGGATTTCCGGACTGAGCCCTCCCGCTATCGGCATTGGAAGCTGTCGATTGAGGGACGCATCGCAACGCTCATGATGGACGTTCAAGAGGACGCCGGTATCCGTCCCGGCTACAAGCTCAAGTTGAATTCGTACGATCTGGGCGTGGATATTGAGCTGCACGATGCTCTTCAACGGATTCGATTCGAGCATCCCGAAGTTGGAAGCGTGGTTATCACCAGCGCCAAGCCTCGGGTTTTTTCCTCCGGCGCCAACATTTACATGTTGGGCCTTTCGAGCCATGCCTGGAAGGTCAACTTCTGCAAGTTCACGAACGAGACTCGGAATGGGATGGAGGACTCGAGCGCACATTCCGGGCTGAAATTCATCGCCGCATGCAACGGGTCCACGGCCGGCGGCGGCTATGAACTTACTTTGGCCTGCGACGAAATCGTGCTGGTGGAGGATCGATCGTCGGCGGTCAGTCTCCCCGAGGTTCCGCTCCTCGGTGTGCTACCGGGCACTGGCGGGCTGACGCGTCTTACGGATAAGAGGCACGTGCGCCGGGATTTGGCGGATGTATTTTGTACCACGCCGGAGGGTGTGCAAGGTCAACGCGCCAAGGAATGGGGACTGGTGGACGCCGTGGTCAAGCCGCAAGAGTTCGAGGCATACGTGAGGGGCCGCGCGCTGGCGCTGGCAGAATTGACCGATCGGCCCAAAGATGCGAGAGGCATCGAACTTACGCCGCTGGAGCGTACGGTGGATGATCGCGGATATCACTACCAATATGTGGACGTGGAACTTGACGCGCAGCGGCGCACTGCCACTCTCACGATTCGAGCGCCTGAATCCGCGGGACCGGCGTCGATCGCAGAGGTTTTGGAAGCGGGCGCGAAATGGTGGCCTTTGCAGATGTCGCGCGAACTCGACGACGCGATTCTGTCGCTGCGCATCAACCAACTCGACCTTGGCCTGTGGGTTTTCAAAACGGAAGGCGAGTCGAAAAATGTGCTCGGCGTGGATGCAGTGTTGTTCTCGAATCGCGACCACTGGTTGGTCCGCGAAGTGATCGGAATGATGCGGCGAACCTTGGCGCGCCTTGACGTTACTTCGAGATCGCTTTATGCGTTGATCGAGCCCGGTTCCTCTTTTGCCGGCAGCTTGCTCGAGTTGGCGTTGGCGGCAGATCGCGTCTATATGCTCGACGACATGCTCGACGATCCGCAAACGGGGATCGCGCTGTCGGAGATGAATTTCGGCCAACTGCAGGCTGCGAACGGTCTCACCCGCATCCAAGCCAGATTCTACGGCGATGAAATGCGAATCTCTGAATTGCGAAAGCGTATCGGGACCGCGCTCGGATCGCGCGAGGCAGCCGAATTGGGCCTGGTTACGTTCACTCCCGACGAGCTTGACTGGAACGATGAGATCAGGCTTGCGATCGAAAGCCGTCTCGCTCTTTCGCCCGACGCGATGACTGGTCTCGAAGCAAACCTCCGATTCGGCGAACACGAGAGCATGGAATCCCGCATCTTCGGACGGCTCTCGGCCTGGCAGAACTGGATTTTCACACGCCCCAACGCGGTGGGAACGATGGGGGCCCTCAAGGTGTATGGCACGGGCAACCGAGCAAAATTCGATGGGGAGCGAGTGTAAGCAGATGGCAGACACTTCGGACGTAACGCAGCATGCAATCGATTATTCTCAGCGCATTCCGAACAACGTTGATCTCGCCACCGACCGCAGCTTACAGCGCGCGCTGGAACGATGGCAGCCGGCGTTCCTGAACTGGTGGAACGAAACAGGTCCGGCCGATACGGCTGCGTTAGAAGTCTACTTGAGAACAGCCATCAGCGTGGATCGCGACGGATGGGCCAATTTCGGATATGTTCGCATGCCGGAGTACCGCTGGGGCATCTTTCTGACCCTTCGGGACGAAGAGCGGAAGATTCACTTTGGAGACCACCAGGGCGAGCCGGCCTGGCAGGACGTGCCGGGAGAATATCGATCGGCGCTGCGGCGAATCATCGTCACCCAGGGGGACACCGAGCCGGCTTCAGTGGAACAGCAGAGATTGCTGGGAGCGACTTGTCCTTCCATGTACGATCTGCGCAATCTGTTCCAGGTGAATGTGGAGGAAGGACGGCACCTGTGGGCGATGGTGTACCTGCTGCATCGCTACTTCGGCCGCGACGGGCGAGAGGAAGCCGAGGCTCTTCTGCAAAGACGCTCTGGAGATGTAAACAATCCGCGCATCCTCACGGCGTTCAACGAGAAGACCAGCCATTGGCTGGCGTACTACATGTTCACGTTTTTCACGGACCGCGACGGCAAATTCCAATTAGCGGCCTTGGCGGAGTCTGCGTTCGATCCTCTGGCGCGCACGACGAAGTTCATGCTCACCGAGGAAGCCCACCACATGTTCATCGGCGAATCCGGCGTGGCGCGCGCGTTGCAACGCACCTGCGAAGTGATGCGCGAACACAACTTGACCGATCCCACCGAGGTTCGCGCGCAGGGTGTGATCGATATCGAAACCTTGCAAAAGTTCGTGAATTTTCACTACAGCGTGACTCTGGATTTGTTCGGTTCCGAGATCTCTTCGAACGCAGCGAGCTACTACACGGGTGGCCTGAAGGGCCGCTACGCGGAAGGAAATATCGGTGACGATCATGCGCTGGCAGGCGACTTCTACACTGTTCCGGAAAGCGAAGACGGCAAAATCGTGAACCGGCAAGTGCCGGCCCTGACGGCCCTCAATGCGCGCTTGCGGGACGATTACCTGCGCGAGATTCAGGCTGGGGTGGACCGCTGGAATCGAATTCCCCAGAAGTTCGACATCCCCTTCCGCCTCACGCTGCCGCACGTGGGATTTCATCGCAAGATCGGAAGCTTCGGAGGCCAGCACATCAGTCCTGACGGACGAGTTCTTTCCAAAGACGACTGGGAAAGCCGGTCCACGGCCTGGCTACCGTCGGAAGGCGATCATGCATTTGTGAGTTCGCTGATGGGACGAGTAATCGAACCTGGCAAATTTGCGAACTGGATCGCGCCGCCAGCACGGGGCGTCAACAACCAGCCCATACAATTCGAATACGTCCGGTTCCATTAGAATTCAACTGTGGAAGCTTCTGCTTCATTCGTCTCCGCGCGGTTGCAAACAGTGTCCGTGTCCGCACGGAAGCTATTCGAGCAGATCGTCGAAGAGGCTTATCATGGTCCGCTCCATCCGAAGCCCAAGGGCACGGCCACGCCGCCCGAAATCCTGGAAGCATGTGGCCTGGATGTAGGAGAGTTTTACGAATTGCTGGGTACGTTGCAGCAGGCGGGCCTGATACGGGTGACGAATTCCTACCCGTTCGAGGAAATTCAGCTCAGTCCAGAGGCCGAAGGAAGTGTTTCGTGACGGTTCGTAGCTTCGCTGTACCTCCCGACCAACGGTATTTTGAGGACTACACACCGGGGCACGTCTACGAGTTGGGCACGGTCACGGTGAGCGAACGGGAGATCATCGATTTCGCAAGACAATTCGATCCGCAGTATTTTCACATTGACCCTGAAAAGGCGAAAAGCAGCCGGTTTGGCGGAATCATCGCATCGGGTTGGCACACCATAGGTGTGACCATGCGGTTGTACGTCGATCATTACCTTTCGCACGTCGCGAGCCTGGCTTCGCCGGGCATCGATGAAATCCGGTGGCCAAACCCAGTGCGGCCCGGAGACATATTGAAGGTCCGGGTCAGCGTTCTGGAAGCACGCCCGTCTGGTTCGAAACCTGATCGAGGGGTTGTTCGTGCCAGGATCGAATCGATCAACCAGAGAGACGAGCAGGTTCTCAGCATGATCGCCATTAGCATTTTAGGGCGCCGCGAGCGAGCTTGATCACGCGCTGCCGGGCGCAGCGCCACGGCTCATTTCGCGCAGCTTGTAGCGCAGTAATTTTCCCGCGGCCGTCTTGGGCAAGTCCGTCAGGAATTCGATACGGCGCGGATATTTATAGGGCGTGAGTCGTTGCTTCACGAAGTGCTGGAGTTCGCTGGCCAATTCCGTTCCGCCTGAGTAGCCGTTTCGCAGAACGACGAACGCGAACGGAGTATTGAGGCCGGTCTGCTCTTCAAACGCGATAACGGCAGCTTCCAGAACGCAGGGGTGTTCGATGAGCGTGCACTCGACTTCACTGGGCGACACCCATTGGCCCGAGACCCGAAACATATCGTCGGATCTGCCAGCGTACCAATAGTAGCCATCCTCGTCGACGGTAAACTTATCGCCAGTAAAGAACCAGCGCCCGCGCATGCGGTCCTCGGTCAGAGCGGGACGATTCCAGTAACATGCTGCGGTGCTGGGGCCAGCCACCAACAGATCTCCGATGGCCCCGGGAGGTGCTGGCTGACCCGCATGGTCCACCAGCGCAAGTTCAAAGCCGGGCACCGCCTGCCCTGTGCTTCCAGCGCGAACTTGTCCAGCACGCGCGGAAAGATAGATATGCAAGACTTCAGTGGATCCGATGCCGTCCAGAATCTCAACTCCAAAACGCTCCTTCCAGCGGCGAAAGATCTCCGCGGGCAGCGGCTCGGCGGCCGAAGCGGCTAAACGAACCGACGCCAAATCGTAAGCCGCATTTAGCCCGGCCTCCTGTAGCATCGCAGCGTAGAGCGTCGGAACCGAAAAGAAAAGCGTCGGCCGATATTTCCGCACAGTCTCTAGAATCGCTTTTGCCTGGGGCTTGTCAGGGTGCAAAATTGTTGTTGCACCGACGTAAAACGGGAACATCAGACCGTTGCCGAGACCATATGCGTGAAAAAGCTTGGACGAGGAAAACGTGACATCTTCGGCATGGATGTCCAAGACGCCGCGTGCATAATACTCGCAACAGTAAGCCCAGTCCTGGTGCAAGTGCACAGCGGCCTTGGGGCGTCCGGTGCTGCCGGATGTCCAGAGCCAGAAGGCGGCATGGTCCTTACTGGTGGGCGCCGCTTCCAAGCTTGAGGGCCTGTTCTCCAGAAATTGATTCCAGTGGATGTAGCCCTCTACTGGCGTCCTACAGGCAACTGGCTCCCCGCAGACGATTACGTTTTTGCAATATCGCTGCCCCGCCAGCGCCGGACCGAATTCGGCGAGAAGCGTGGAGTGAACGATCGCGATTGGCGCCCGGCTCTCTTCAAGGAAGTAGGCGTAATCGCTGGCCCGCAAGGCCGTGCTGGTGGGCACGGCCACAGCGCCGATTTTCATCGTGCCGAAATATGCGGCTGCGAACTCGGGGATGTCCGGGAGAACCAGCAGCACCCGCTGTTCCTGCTGCAGTCCCAGATTGAGCAGACCGTTCCCGGCACGATTGACCTCGGAGTCGATTTCACGGTAGGTAAGCCTCCGGTCTCCACAGACGATGGCGATCCGTTCGCCGCGGCCCTCACGGACGTGGCGATCTACGAAATGATCCACGAGATTGTAGCGGTCTGGAACTTGGAGGCTCACAAAAGGCACGGCGAACGAACCAGACATGCATTATACTGCTGGTCCGGGCGGCACATGCAGCGGGCGGTTGATCAGCACTCCATGGTGCTCACGCTGCGATTCCAGTTGGTGTTGGCGGCAGCCAGTTGAGGTTGCGATGTTTCCCGAGTGACCGGGTTTCACTCGTCGCAAAACGGCCCTCGGCGTCGAAGTTTTCGGACCTCATCCGGTGTGAGACCGATGCGAGTGCGGATAGCGCTTTGCAGCTTCCTCAGTGACGGCGAGGTCAGGTTCTTACAGGGGAACTCACTCCAGAGCTCCCCGGTTTTGCGATCAACTGAATAGTGAACGCTGCCATATGGATCGTCCCCTAAAACTTGGAAAAACTGAATCCCTGGGTAATCCTCGTTTTCGTATTTCTCAAGTGAAAAGCCGGTGGAGCTCCGATCCCGAAGGAACGCAGTCATCAACTCATTCGCTTCTTCCAAGGTCACGTCCCGAGGCTTCTTTTCGGAGTAAACGTAGGGATCAATCGGCCTCGCCGCAACATCCGAGACGGATTTTAGAACGAACCGCAGCAGAGGAAGATTGCCAGCGGAAATTCCAACCGCCTTCTCTGCTAGATTTGCTCCAACCGCAACCGTCCGGCCTGCGAAATAATCAAAGCGCCCATCCGCCGTCACGATGATTCGGTACAGCGGGCAGTCCTGACACCGACCACCATCAGGCCATTTGAACTTCGTGTCAGCGTACCTCCGAAAAGCTCTATAGTTGTGGTCTTGCTTCGGATGAACAGGAAAATGAGTTTGCCCGTCTTGCGCCCTCAGATCGTCAAAAACACCGTAGGCACTCATCTGAATCTTGGCCGAACAGGTTTCGTCCACAAACCCTTCCCACTGGAACCGGGAAAGGAATTCGCCCCGAATCTCGACTAGCTTGTTATTGAATCGTTCCGGCTCGTTCGCAAGATCACAAAGCGATGTCTTGATCGGCTCACTCGCCCTGGGCTGACCAGGCAGAGTGCTGGATAGGACCGTAAGCAACGCTACGACGGAACGCCGCATCTGGAGCGATGCTACCACGGGAGGCGATTTCCCAACGTGGCAAGCAATAGAGATCGAGCGTTGCCTTGCCAGGACGCAGGCGATCGGGTCAGTTAGTCAGCCCCAGACCATATCTGTTGAGAAGTCTGGCTAGCTGTTGAGCGTCTTCCGTTAGCGCCTGCTCCCGTACGACCGCCAACCCACCTTTTGCACGGTTGTACAGCGCGACGCACAGCGCCGAATCGTCGTGGCGAGATCGATAGAGAATTCCGTCCGGCCTGTCTTCGTGCTCCCAAATGGCGCGCGACCAAAGTTGTGAGGCCAAATAATCACTGCCGCTGGCCAGCTCGGCCGTCACGCCCAAACGGGCGAGATTCGCACCGTGAACCGGCACCAGCCGCAGATCGCGGCGCAATTCCAGGGTCGCGATGGAGCACCCGGCAAGATCGTCGAGCGCCAGAATTCTTACCGGCGGATTGCGGAGAAATGTCTCGGCGAAGCAGACTTCGACAGTGGTTCCGAGATAATATACGCGGAACCGCCCGTTTGGATCGTCGAAGCGATTGAGCGGTTGGCCTCCGGCGCCTGGGCCGAACCAAAGCGCATGTTTACCTGCTGCGTGAATGCGCATCCAACAGGTGCCTGCCTTCGCGCGGCTCAATGGGAGGCGCTTCGGCAAAGCTCTGTTCCGCGTCATGCCCGCGCTTATGCGGCCTGTTCACCAAAGGAAGCAGCGACGGTGATGGCCCGTTCGATGTCGCCCGACTTCAGCGCTTCGAGGATCGTCTTCCCGCCCAACGCAGGTGCGGAAGCGATCAACGCAGAGAGTTGAGTCCAGGGATTTCGAATCTGGAACGCCCGAAGCACCTGCTCAAAACCTGGAATCGCGCCGTCCAAAGCGAACTGGCAAACTGGATAGAGATAGTCGCCCGATCCGTTTGGCACCGCCAACAGAGCGCGCCGCGCGCGCCGTTTGTCCACGGCCTGCCTGGTGATGCCCAGAGCACTCGACACTTGACTGGACGTGAGCACTCCTCCAGCGCTGATCAAGAGCTCCCGCTTGACGACGGCTCCCCGGGCCATCGCCTCCAGGAACGGATCCACAGCGGACAAAGCGGCATCCAGCGGCGCGAGGTCCGAAAGCAGGGATGCTACTCCACCGGCGTCCGTCGAAGCGGACAAGGCGGACTTCAAGGCTTCGGGCGAAGCAGAGGAACTCACACGCTCCAGCATCTTCACGGATCGCTTCAAGAATGCCTGCGCCAGGGCCTGCTGGGCACGGTCGGCAGGACGATTTCCGGCGGACGGGGACGGCAGGCTGCTGATCCTGCCCAAGGCGGAAGCGCTGAGCTTCGATCTCATGAGATCTTTCACCTTCGAGTTTACCATGTCCAACTTTTGATTATCTCGACAGGAGCAACCAGGCTGTCTATTCTCAGAATGCCGCCGCAAAGGCAGGGGATGCGCCACCGGCAGCAGCAAATGCCGGCTGAAGCGGGACTGATCGGCGGCGTAGCGAGCGCCGGGGCTCGATTCCCAGCTTGCGCATTTTATAGATCAGCGTTGTTCGCGGGAGCCCCAGGCACGCGGCAGCTCCGTTCTCTCCACCGATCATCCATTCGGTTCGATTCAACACCTCTAGAATGTGATCCCGCGAAGCCGCGGCGAAGCTCTGAGACACTGTCGACGACTCCTCCTTCGCCGTCACATTCTTCAGTTCCATCAACGGGGGGCGCAGCACCGATCCGGGCGACATCACGACCGCTCGCTCGATGAAATTCTGCAGTTCGCGAATATTGCCGGGCCAGTCGTGATGCTCGAGGAGTTCCATCACGTCCTCGGGGACCGTATCGATCTGCCTGTTCAGGCTGATCGAGAATTTCCGGACGAAGTGCCGCACCAACTCCGGAATGTCGTCCGCGCGCTCGCGCAAGGGTGGAAGATAGATCGGGATGACGTTTAAACGGTAATAAAGGTCTGCGCGAAATTGGCGTGCCGACACCAATTGTGCGAGATCCTGATTGGTCGCGGCCACCACCCGGACATTGACGCGGATGGTCCGGCCGCCACCCAGCCGCTCGAACTCCTGCTCCTGCAAGGCTCGCAATAGCTTCGGCTGTAGCTCCAACGGAAGGTCGCCGATCTCGTCAAGGAACAGCGTGCCCCCATCCGCCTGTTCAAATCGCCCCAGGGCTTGCGTGATTGCCCCGGTGAAGGCTCCTCTCTCATGGCCGAAGAGTTCGCTCTCCAAGAGAGCACTCGGAATGGCTGCACAGTTGAGGGCGACAAAGCGCTTGTTACGCCGGGGACTTGCCTCGTGAATGCGTCGTGCGATCACTTCCTTGCCCGTGCCCGTTTCGCCCTGAATCAGAACGGCTGAGTTCACCGGCGCAACCATGTCGATGCTGTTGAGCAAAGCGCGGAATTTCGCGCTGGATCCAATCAAATCTACGTTAGCCATTGTCATTCTCCTTTGTGCCAGGTCGCTTTCTTCTGAGACCGATTATGGCGCTTGTTCGATCCCGCATCGTCCCCAGATCGGTTTCGATGAAGCCCCTCGAAGGTCGAGGGGACTGTTACCCATTTAGGGGGATGGTCTCTTACCTCTGGCCCGATCGATATCAAAGCGCTTCCTTCCAAAGAGGCGAGCGTCAATCGACCATACGCCGGGGCCCAGCATCGCCAAACTGATACACAGGACCGCCAGGAAGATATGCATCCACATGTTGTCGCGCGATCGTGAATAGAGCGATGATGCGCCCCAGACCTCTTCGAGGGCGATCAGAGTTCCCAGCACTGGCGTCCAGAGACCGACGAGCAGAAAGATGGCGCCCGCGGCGGCAATCAAGGCTCGTGCAAAGGCTATCTGATCCGATGGGTTGGTAAGGCCTGGGGCCCCGAAGTAGATCAGAGCGACACTAAGACAAAGCCGGAAGAACAGCAAGCCAACACCGGGCCAACTATCCGGAAAAGCTGAGAAAAGACGTTGCACGAGCAAATCCCAATTCAATGCTATGGAGTTCGTGCCAGTATTCGACACCCTCGAAAGGCCTGGGCGCCTTCCCTCTTTTGAGGTATGTTGCGGAACTACAGATGGATGATTCCGCGCTTTAGTCCTATGGCTAGAGCGTGCGTCCGGTCGTTAGCGCCCAGCTTGGCAAGGATGCTCCGGATGTGGCTCTTCACGGTTTCTTCGGTCAGAGATAGCAGTGCACCGATTTCTTTGTTCGCATTGCCTTTCGCAAGCAACCGCAGTACATCGACTTCCCGGGGGGTCAATGCGTCATTGGTGGCGTGCTCGGCAATCTCGGCGGCAACCTCCGCGGACAGGCGCTTTTGGCCCGCGTGGACCGCTCGAATGGTATCCAGCAGCTCTTTGCCGTCCTTCAATATGTAGGCTCGCGCGCCGGCCTTGAGAGCGCGAGAAACCTGGACATCCCCGGGATGGGTTGTCAGGACAATTATGCGGGCGTCTGGGAACTCCCCGCGAATCGCGCTGATTGCATCCAGGCCGCTCATCTCTGGCATTTGCAGGTCCATCAACGTGATGTCAGGACGATGCTTTCGAAACTGATCGATGGCCTCGCGACCGTTCGAGGCCTCGCCGATCAATTCCATATCCTCTTGATTCCCGATTAGGGCCGCGATGCCCTCTCGAAGGAGAGGATGGTCGTCTACTGAAAGTACTCGAATCACGCGTCATCCTGCTTTCTTGCGGAAGAGACGAAGGAGAGACAAGCCTCCCGAGGCGCCATAGGCAATGGATCCTGCGATGCTTAGCTCAATCTCTGTGCCGGATCCAGCGTCACTCCAAATAATCAGCTTGCCACCGATTTCCTTGGCGCGTTCCTGCATTCCCGGAAGACCGTAGTGCCCGGGACGGCCCTCTCCCAAAATTTCGGTTGGAATTCCCACGCCATCGTCTCGAATGCGAAGCCGGAGTAAGCGCTCTCCATAAGTAATTTCGGCTTCTATGTGACGGGCCTGAGCGTGACTGAAAGCGTTTCGCAGCGCCTCTCGAGCGATGCGATAAAGCTCGTCGCGAACGATTGGGTGCAAATCTCGCGCTGGACCTTCCAGCAGTAAACGAAAGGCCGCGGAATCCGGGGTGGTCAATTCGTCACCCAGCGCCCGCAGCGCCTCGGCCAGGTCATTGGTGGTTGTGGCGGACGTTCGTAAGTCATAAACAGCGCTGCGACCCTCAGCAATCGCCTGGTCGGCACGCAGGAGCGTCTGTCCGAGTTGTTCCTTTGCCTTTCCATCCGGCAGCAGACCGTCTACTGCCCGGAGGCGTAGCATCATCCCCTGAAAACTCTGCAGCAGAGTGTCGTGCAAATCGCGGGCAAGCCGAGTCCGCTCACTGACGCGTTCCTCCAGGCGCATGTTGTAGTCTCGTGCGATCTGATGGAGGCGGTAGCGGTATAGTCCCCACAGCAGCGCCAGAAAGGCGATGGCGCATGCGGCTCGAAACCATGAGGTCTGATAGTACGCGGGATCGATGGAGAACTCGAACGATGCGCCGGCTTCGTTCCACACACCGCTGTTGTTGCTGGCCATCACACGAAAGCGGTAATTGCGTGGAGGAAGGTCGTTATAGAACGCTTTTCGTTCATTGCCAGCGTCTTTCCAGTCGCGATCGCGGCCTTCCAGCTTCACGCGGAAACGGATCTTCTCCGGTGCGACCAGGCTGAGAGCGGTATAGTCGATCTCCAGATCGCGAACCAGCGGGGGCAGGCGCAGATTCGCAGAGGCCTCGTAGGTCCTGCGGTCCGCGGTGATTTGCTCGATGTGCACCGGCGGCAGGAGTTTGTTGAAGGGAAGGTGACGCGGATCGATGACGCTGACGCCGTCTCCCGCCACGAACCACAATTTTCCATCCTTGGTCTTGGCGACACGCGGGCTGTAGGTGCTGACAATGTTCGCATGGCTTCTCACTCCGTCCGAACCATCGAAAACCGTGGTTTGAATCGTTCGCGTCGGATCCTTGGCCCAGCTCTCCATCTCTGGCCGGGGAACGCGCACCAATCCGCAGGCCGTGTACAGCCAGAACGAGTGATCGTCATCTTCCACTACCCAGTGAACGACATCGCAAGGCAATCCGTTCTTGCTCGTCAGTGTGGCAACATGACCGTCCTTCACCCGACTTAGCCCGCCCTCAGTTGCGGTCCAGAGAGTGCCATCCTGGTCCAGTTGAAGGCCGCTGACGAAGCCCTTGCCCATCCCATCGGCGCCTTGGTAGGATGCGCGAACCTGACCATCCTTGAAATAAGCCATGCCCTCCCGGAAAAATCCGAGCCATAGACCGTCTTGCGCAGGATCAGGGAGTAGCGTAGTCGCGGGGGTCTTGCGTCCAAGGTCGGTCCAGGGGATTCGTTCGACGACACTTCCCCCCATCAAATAGAAAAGAGCCTGATCCTGGCTGATCCATAGATTCCCCGAACTGTCCCCGGCGATGGAACACACCGATCCTCCAGGGATTGACCCTACGGGGATCAAGCGTCCTTTATCGAGATAACCAATTCCACGATTCGTCGAGACCCAAATTCGACCGTGCACATCCTGAAAGAGGCAATGCGGATTATCTGGCAATCCACTGCTATTCTGGCGCAAAATTGAAACTCGGCCGTCATTCCATCTGTTCAAGCCATCACGGGTGCCAAGCCAAACGCTGCCGTCCGTAGCCGCCAGGACGGACAGAACGTTGTCATTCGACAACCCTTGCTTCACGGAAATGGTGGAGACTGCCAGGTCGCGAAACCGGTCGAGGCCGTCCAGTGTAGATACCCAGATGTTGCCTTCACGATCCTCAAAGAGGCTTTGAACGTAATTTCCCGAGAGGCCATCAGACTGCGCAAACAAATCCGTCCTTCCCTCGTGCACGTGCACGAGGCCATGGTCCGAGGTGCCGATCCACAGACCATCGTTGCGATCGCGGAACAGCACGTGCGGATTGAATTGCCGTCCAGCACCTTGAAGCGGATACGCCTCGATTTTCCCGTCAACGAGCTGCCTGATTCCGCTTCGCATGGCGATCAGCAGCGCGCCGCTGCCGCTTTCGATCAGGGCCTGGGAATGTTCCACCGGCCCTGGCAGCGGATAGAATTTCGGAGGGTCAGGCTTCCACCGCCAAAGGCCCGAGCCCGTACCGACCCAGAGATTGCCAGCACGGTCCTCATATAAACTGCTGACGGAAAGGCCGAGATCGCCCTCCCCTTCGTAACATTTGGAGTTGGTGCTTCGAATTGTACAGAGTTTCCCGGCGGAAGTCCCGTCCCCACCAGACACCCATATCGCACCGGTACGATCCTCGGCAAGCGTATAAATGATTTGTCCCGCCAGTTCAGGATAGTTTGTCAGGCTGCCATTTTTCCAACTGACAAGTCCCTCCCATGTGCCTATCCAGAGACCACCGTCGCGCGCGACGAGTACACTTCGAATCCTACTGCTTGGAAGATGCTGACCTGCCGGCGGCTGCCATGGGAACGTCCGGACGCCGTCGAAGCGAAGCAAGCCGAATTCCGTGCCGAGCCAGAGATAACCGTCGGGCGTCTGAGCAACTGAGGATACGACACCTTTGAAAAACCCGTCGCGAGCAGTCCACGCAGTGTGCGCGTATTGATTGATGTCAAGAGACGGGTTCAGGGCTGACGCGCTGTTACAGCACGCCAGGAGGATGCCCGCGGCCGTGCCGGCCCATCTCGCCATGCGCACAATTATCTCATCCTACTGTTCGTGGCAAAACATTTTAGGCGCGCAATCCGCAGTTGCTCCAAGCGCTGACTTATGCTGGCGGTAGGCAATGACGTGCGCCAATGTCGCTGGGCCGACGAAAGTGACGGCGACTGTCCAGACACCTGCATCACCGGCCGATCGCCGGCATGTAAGTCCTTTATTTGGAGGCCAAGGCGTCCTCCAGCGAATTGGGCTGTCGAATGCCTTAAAGGTTGCTCGCGTTTCTATAGCCGCTGATTTGGGGGAAGAAAAGATTGATGGATGCCTCAGCAGTCATTGCTTTGTTCACGGGCTGTGTTGAACGCCTTCCGGGCAGATTGGCGTTGATTGTTACGGCGCTGCTGGCTGCCTTTCCCTTGCTGGCGCAGAACGCGGAACTGTCCGGACTAATTCGCGATCCGAGCGGCTTGGCAGTTCCAGGCGCAAAGGTGGTGGTGCAAAGTGCCAACACCGCCGCCACGCGTACCGTCCCCTCGAACGGGCAGGGCGAGTATAGCGCGCCTGCGCTGCTGCCGGGCGCCTATAACATTACCGTGGATGCGAACGGCTTCAAGACCCTCCACCAGAATGGCGTAGTGGTCGAAGTGGACCAACGCGCACGACTGGATTTCACTCTGGCGGTCGGCAGCGCCACCGAGACTATGACGGTACAGGGAAGCCCGCCGCCGCTCAACACCTCGGACGCATCGGTCAGCACGGTGATCGATCATCAGTTCGTGGAAAACTTACCCTTGAACGGGCGCAGCTTCGCCTCCCTCATCGATCTGACGCCGGGAGTAGTGCTCACGCCGTCCAACTCTTACGAGCAGGGCCAATTCAGCGTGAATGGACAGCGGCCAGACGCAAATTACTTCCTGGTGGACGGAGTGAGCGCGAACCTGGGAACTGCCGGGGCCGGCACGACCTTGGGCCAAGGCGGCGCCGGACAGCTTCCGGCGACCAGCGCTTTCGGAGGGACCAGCAATCTGGTCTCGCTGGATGCGCTCGAAGAGTTCCGCATTCAGACATCGACCTTTGCGCCGGAATATGGGCGCACTCCAGGCGCTCAAATTTCGGTTGTGACCAAATCCGGCACGAACACCTTTCACGGCACCGCGTTTGAGTACTTCCGCAACGACAAACTGGACGCCAACGATTGGTTCGCCAGCGCCAACGGTCTGGCGAGGCCCGAACTTCGACAAAACGATTTTGGCGGCGTGCTGGGCGGCCCGGTCAAAAAAGACAAGCTATTTTTTTTCGGCTCCTATGAGGGGCTAAGGGTGCGCCAGCCGCAGGTGGCGGACACGTACGTCCCATCGCTGGCATCGCGCCAGAGTGCGCCCGCGGCCGTCCAGCCGCTGCTTAACGCCTTTCCATTACCGAACGGCCCGGACCTCGGCAACGGAACGGCCGCATTTTCGGCCAGCTACTCCGATCCCTCCACGCTGAATTCTTCCAGCATCCGGATCGATTATCTGCCATCGCAAAAAGTGACTATTTTCGGACGATACAGCGACGCTCCATCGGAGATCGACCAGCGGGGCACCTCCAACGCCTATTCCTACAGCACCGTTCAGGAGGTAAAATACCGGACCCAGAGCCTGACCTTGGGCAGCAATCAGGCGATCACTCCTGCGTTGACCAACGAGTTTCGTTTCAATTACAGCCGGAGTCGAGGGGACAGCTCCGTTGTGCTCGACAATTTCGGCGGCGCGGTGCCTCCCCCGCAAGCAGTTCTCTGTCCTTCGTTGGTTTCTCCAAACAGCTGCACCTTTCTCTTTATTGGCGACTTTAACCCCTATGGGCTTAAGCTCATCACCGGCAATCTAGGTGACAACCTGCAGCAGCAGATTAACGTGACCGACAGCCTGTCCCGTATTGTCGGTGCGCACCAACTGAAGTTCGGGCTGGATTATCGCCGGCAAAACTCGATGGCCGGACTTGCGCCCTACACAGCGGAAAATGTTTTTCTTTCGTTGGCGAACGTCCTGGCCAACAAGCTGCCAGAGGCAGCCATCGTGTCGAGAACCCCCGATGCGCAACTCGCCTTTTCAAACTGGAGCCTGTTCGGCCAGGATACATGGAAGGCCACGCGCACATTGACCGTCACATACGGCCTGCGCTGGGAGTACAACGCTGCGCCCTCATCGCCCAATGGCACGCTTCCGTTTACCGTCACGCAAGTGGATAATTTCGCAACCATGACATTAGCTCCGCCCGGCACGCCCTTGTGGCATCCACAGAAAGATGACTTCGCTCCGCGCCTTGGTGTGGCCTGGCAGTTGCGTCCGAATCTCGTCGTGAGAGCGGGGGCCGGAATCTTCTACGATCTCGGGTATTCCGCTGTCGCGGACGCGGAGAGCGCATTCCCATTCGCTCAGGAAAAGGTTGTTTTCGGAAGCTCATTCCCGCTGAGCGCCGCCAACGCCGCCCCACCACCCTTTACGACAGCTCCCCCCGTTCCGTACCTTGCGGTAGTCGACCCAAATCATGTATCGCCCCGAACGTATGAGTGGAACGCGGCAGTGGAAAGGGCTCTGGGCAGGACCGACGTCCTCACGGTTACGTACCTGGGTGCGGCAGGCCGGAAGCTGATGCGGCAGGACCTTTACGATGCGCCAAATCCCAACTTCACAGGGGAGTTTGATGTGATGAGGAACGACGCGGATTCCAGCTATAACGCCTTACAAGTTCAGCTCCGGCATCGACTGGCGCATGGTCTTCAGACGTTGCTCTCTTATACCTGGGCGCATGCCATCGACGATGACTCCTCCGACGCCTATCCCGCAAATTTAGCGCCCACCGACGCACATCTGTCCGAGGAGCGCGGGCCGTCCGACTACGACATCCGGCACACGTTCTCAGGCGCAATTTCCTATAACATTCCAGCCGCGGGAAGCGGACTCTCGAAAACGGTGTTTGGGAACTGGTCGACGGATTCGATCGTTTACGCGCGTAGCGCGCCCCCGGTGAACGTAGTCACCGGGCTAGATCCTTTCCCATTCGGTGCCATAGAGACGGGATCCCTCGGCGCAGTGCGTCCGAATCTGGTTCCCGGAGTTCCGCTCTGGATCGCAGATCCGAACGTAGCCGGCGGAAAGGAAATCAATCCAGCGGCATTCAGCATCCCCAGCACTGCATCAGGAGCCGCGGTGCAAGGAAATCTGGGACGAAATGCCTTGCGCGGATTCGACGCTACCGAGGTCGATTTGACGCTGCGAAGGCAGTTCGAAATCAGGGAGCGGCTGGCTCTTCAGGCTAGGGCGGACTTTTTCAACATCTTCAACCACCCCAACTTCGGTAGCCCCATCAACTATCTCAGTTCCCCGCAATTCGGGCAATCGACTCAGATGCTGGGGACATCGCTCGGCGGGGGCGGCCAGAGTGGCGGCCTCAATCCGCTGTATCAGATCGGCGGACCGCGCTCGCTGCAACTGGCCCTGAAGCTCTTGTTTTAATATGGGGCGACCTTGTCAAGCCTCAAGTTGAGCCGAACTGAGGATGCCGCCAGAGCAGGTGACAGGAGCAGAGGCTGATGCGACGGTTGATCACTCTAATATCCGCGGGTCGGAACCGCATAGTCATGATCCGTCGGGAGCTGCCTCGGACTGAGAACGCGAGTTGGGCTAGGCCGTATCGCACAAAACATGGGAGGATTCTCC
>Ga0302326_10000585_pt1 | contig 99823 bp, 88 predicted proteins | sample Palsa_T0_3_FD_202264 | JGI IMG/M metagenome (GOLD analysis project Ga0302326, IMG submission 202264) | Peat permafrost microbial communities from Stordalen Mire near Abisko, Sweden - Palsa_T0_3 | ecosystem: Environmental > Terrestrial > Soil > Palsa > Peat permafrost | place: Sweden: Abisko... | reverse complement strand
GAGCGGACTTCGGGGTCGGATGCCACGGGCAATTTCCTTACCCGCCCTCATGAGTTTTACTTCTACGACCTGGCATCACCCATTATAGACACGGAGGGGCCGGTGTCGATGCACAGATGAAGAGTGCCGGGCTCATGGATCTATTTGAAGTGCGGCTCAGCATTGGAGATATTCAGATGTTCAAGCCGCATAGGCACGCTTACAAGTGGGCCGCCACCAAAATGGGGCTTGCGCCGGAAGACTGCATGATGGTGGCTGCCCATGGCTGGGATGTCGCGGGAGCTCTCTGGGCGGGTTGGCGCGCTGCTTTTCTTTCTCGCCCCGGCGCGCAGTTGTACCCGCTGGCACCTGTCCCGGAAATTGCGGAACCGGATCTAGCGGCAATCGCAACGTACTTAGTTGGGCTGGCGGCATAATACAGGTCCCCCCGCCGGGCGGCCGCGCATGGCACTGCGTCGCTGCGAAGCTCTGCTACGGATGCACCCGCCCGATTTGGGATGCGGCCGCTTCCGCAAACCATAGCGCCCCATCCGGGCCGGCCGCGATCCCATACGGCTCGCTGTTCGGCGTGGGGATCGCGAATTCGGTGATCGTTCCATGCGTCGTGATCCGGCCGATTTTGCCCGCGCCCTCTTCCGTAAACCAGAGCGCACCATCCGAGCCCGCCGCGATGTAGTACGGAGCGGCATTCATCGTAGCGATCGCGTACTCCGTAATGCCTCCAGCCGTTGTGATTCGCCCGATCTTGTTTCCCGCGTTCTCAGTGAACCACAGGGCACCGTCCGAGCCTGCCGCGATGTAGTTCGGTTCGCTGCTTGCGGTCGGGAGCGCGTACTCGGTGAAATTCCCGCTCGTCGAGATCCTGCCGACCGTGCTCGTGCCCGACTCGGTGAACCAAAGAGCCCCGTCCGGCCCCGCAACGATACCGACCGGCTCGCTACTCCCCGACGGAATCGCATACTGCGTGATGCTGCCGCCAATCGCGATTCGACCGATGTAACCGATGGCTTCCTCCGTAAACCAGAGGGCACCATCCGGCCCCGCCGCGATCCCAAAAGGGACGCTGCCCGAATACGGCAGCGGATATTCGGTGATGCTGCCGCCGGTCGCAATCCGCCCGATGTTATTGCCGTCTTGTTCGGTGAACCAGAGCGCCCCATCTGGGCCGGCGGCGATCCCAAGCGGCTCGCTATCTGCATTGGAGAGCGGGTATTCCGTCACGCCTCCGGCCGTCGTTAGCCGACCGATCTTTCCGCCTACGTGCTCGGTAAACCACAGGGCCCCATCGGAACCGGCAACGATGCCGGCGGGCCGGCTGCTCGCAGAGGGAACCGCGTATTCGGAAACCGGCCCCGCAGCCGTCGTCGGCGCGGCGGTCGGCGTGGGCGCCGCTGTCGCCGTGCGGGTCGCGGTCGGAACCGGACTCGCGATCGGGGCTCCGGTAGCGGGAGCGACGGGGCCGAGGGTCACGTTGCCCGGTCCGCAACCGTAAAGAACCAACATAAGGAGAGCGGTGAGCGCGAAACGATGGTGCATAATAACCCCTCAAGAACAAACGCAAGAGCGCAGCCGCGACGCACGATCACGTCGCTCCGCAGACAGGCTAAGGGGCTATCGTCCCCGGACCGTCCACATGCCGCGGCTTATAAACTGCTGACGGCGATCGCCGCGATCGCCGCGATCGCCGGTTGTACGCATGTAGCTGGTGCGCCGGCGGGCGCGCGTCATGCTTGGACCATACCGCACGTCTTGCGGCTCGCGGATGTCGCGGACCCGGATAGTCTCGACCCGTTGCTCTCCACGATGGATCTGAGCTACGACCTCTCCTCACTCGTGTTCTCGTACTTGGTGATCGCGCGCCGAGACGGTTCGGCTGCCGGCGATCTCGCGACCACCGTGCCGTCGCTCGCCAACGGCGGCGTCTCTGCGGACGGGCGCACGTACACGTACCATCTGCGAAAGGGCGTACTGTGGCAGGACGGTTTCGCGTTGACGTCCCGCGACGTCGCGTTTTCGTGGCGAGCGATCATGAGCCCGCGCAACAACGTGCTGCATCGCGAAGGGTATGAGGAAGTCCGTTCGATCGATACGCCGGACCCGGGTACGGTCGTCGTACACCTTCGCCGACGGTACCCGCCGTTCGTCAGCGAGTTCTTCACCACGTTGCAAGAGGGCGCCAAACCAATCGTTCCGGCGCATTTGCTGGCGGGGCTTGCGTCGATCAACGATGCGCCGTTCAACGCGGCGCCGGTCGGCAGCGGACCGTTTCGATTCGTGCGATGGGACCGGGGAACGCGCATCGTGCTCGCACGCAACGAACGATATTTCAAGGGCCGGCCGAAGCTCGATCGCGTCGAGTTGACGATCTTGCCGGACGAGAACACGTTGCTGGAGGTCATGCAGACGCACGCGGTCGACATGCCGGTGAGCACCTCACCACTGGTCTGGGATCGGCTGCGTGGCGCAGCCGGAATCGCGACCCGGCTCGATCCCTGGAACTCGCAAATGCTGCTCGCGCTCGACGACGCACGCCCGGCGCTGCGCGACCTCGACGTGCGGCGCGCCATCGCGGCCGCCATCGACTACCGGGCCATCATCGACAAACTTACCTACGGCAGCGGTGAAGTCGCCTCGGATGTCGTCGCGCCCTCGTCGCTCGGCTTTGCCGGGAATGCGCCGTACGGCTACGACCCCGGCCGAGCGCGAGCGTTGCTGGACGGCGCGGGTTGGCGTGCCGGCCCGGACGGTAAGCGCCGCAAGGGCGGTGCGATGCTCGACCTCGTGATGGTCGTTGCGGCGAAGGGAAGCGGGCCGCTCTACGCCGTTCAGCTGCAGCGAATGCTGAGCGACGTCGGAATCGACGTGACGATCAAGACCTATCCGTACAAAGGCATTTATGCATACGACGGTCCGATCGTGACGGGTCGCTACGATTTAGCGCTCTTTGCAAATACGTTGCCGTACGATCCGGATCGAACCAGTACGCTCACCTGCGATCGGTTCGCGCCCACAGGCGAGAACGAGTTCCGCTTTTGCGATCGCCGGCTCGACGAACTCGAGCGGGCGGGTTTGAGCACCGACGATCCGCGGACGCGCGCTGCGATCTATCGCCGCGCGGGCCGCCTGATCCACGACGAGGTGCCGTACATCCCGCTGTTCGCGCAACGCCGTCCGGCCGCGATCAACGACAATCTGCGCGGCTACGATCCATCGCCGGCAGCAGCCCCGTGGTGGAATGCCTGGACCTGGGATATCTAGCACCGCAGGTTCAGGCCCAGGCGGGGCCCGGGCCGGGCCAACCCGGACAGTTCGCTGACGATCACGTACAATAGCGAATGGCGTCAGAACGGGAGAGAGGCGATTTTGCCGGCCTTTTGCGTAAACTCCGTACGGGGGCCGGGCTGTCACAGGAGGCGCTCGCCGAGCGCTCGCTCCTAAGCGTAGATACTATTAGCGCGCTCGAGCGGGGACGTCGCCGCGCACCGTATCGCGAAACCGTCCACATGCTTGCCGACGCCATGTGTCTCTCCAAGGAAGGTCGGGAAACGCTAGAGACAGCGGCTCGAAGGAAACGATCCAATAAAGGCACGGTCGCAGGCGCTGCGGCGGCAGAACACACCCCTAAGTGGTCCGCCGTTGCCGGGAATCTGCCGCACGAGTCGACATCATTTATCGGCCGCGAACGTGAACTCTCGGAAATCGCATCGATCGCGGATGAAGCGCGCCTCGTAACGCTCGTCGGCTCAGGCGGCATCGGGAAGTCGAGAGCATCGCTACAAGTAGCAAGAAGAATTTCGGATCGCTTTCCCGACGGTACGTGGCTCATCGAAATCGGTCCACTCCGCAGCGCGGACTATCTGCCGACCACGATTGCGAGCGCGCTCTCGATTACACTAGCTGCAGGCGGAGATCGGGCAGAATCTATCGCCGCCGCTCTTCACTCAAAAAGCGCGCTGCTCGTTTTAGATAACTGCGAACATCTTATAGCGGCAGCCGCGCAGCTGATCAGCCTGTTGCTTAGACGCTGCCCCGACGTCAAAATCCTGGCTACTAGCCGGCAGTCTCTCGACATCTCCGGTGAGGTAACGTATCGACTACCGTCGCTCGACTTCCCCGCACTTGCCGAGGAGAAACGACTACGCCGATCCGATCTCGAACGCTATGCCGCGACGGCTCTGTTTGTAGAGCGCGCTCGGGCCAACGACAACCACTTCGACATCCGAGACGAAGACGCGCCGGCAATAGCGGAGATATGCCGAAGACTGGACGGGATACCATTTGCGATCGAACTTGCTTCGGCTCGAACGAAAATGCTCGCTATCGAGCAGATCCGCTCGCGCCTCGATAGATGCTTCGAAATCCTCACGAAGGGAAAGCGCGATGGCCTTCCGCGCCATCAGACGCTAGAAGCACTCCTCGATTGGAGTCACGATCTACTCGATGAACGAGAGCAAAGGCTATTCCGGCGGATGGCGATTTTCGCCAATGGATTCACACTGCGAGGCGTGATGGCCGTATACGATCCAAACGAGCCCGAAGCGTTCGAAACACTGTCGTCTCTCATCGATAAGTCTCTCGTTCTTGTTGAAGGTGACGGCAGCACGTCGCGATACCGAATGCTGGAAACCACGCGGCTCTATGCGGGCGAAAAACTTCGCATGTCAGGAGAACACGCACTGGCGGCTTCCCGACATTTTTATCATATTTTAGCGACGCTTCAAGAGCTTCGCACGCGCGTCGATGATAACGCCCGCTTTGAGATGGTGGACGACCATTTTGCATCGGAACTTGAAGATATTCGGGTCGCGCTCGATTGGTCGCTGGAAAACTCTGCGGTACGAGAGGCCGGCGAAATCTTAGTGTCGATTGGGAGTGCGTGGTGGAGCGTCGGCCTTGAAAGTGAGGGCGTCACGCGGATTGAGCTTATTTTACGTTGCATGCCGCCTAGCGAACCGAGAATCAGAGCCCAACTATCGGCTCGCGTAGCCGACCTCTCGTTACAGTTAGGCCGCCGTGATTATGCGCACGAAATGGCGCGGCGCGCGCTAGACGAAGCCCGAAGAGGAGACGATCGAACGACGCTTGGCTTCGCGCTCGTGATATTCGCCCACAATTCGATGAGTTCAACCGAGAAGGAGGCTGCGCTCGACGAAGCCGAGCGCTTACAGATCGACACCTTCACGCATCAAGCTATGTTACTCGAAGGCAGAGCCAAACTGCACCTAGCGAACGGGAATCTCAACGCTGCCGTAGTCCTCATGTACCGCTTTCGTGAGAAAATGCGATCCCTAGGAAACGGCGATCGCGGCGAGGCGCGGGTTATCGCGGAAATCGAACACGCCCGTGGCGCTACAAGCCGTGCAATCGCAGTCGTACGCGAGACTCTTCCCGAACTAACATCGAGCAAAAAGAGAAATCTCAGGGCTCATTTGCTTGTGAATCTTGCCGGCTACCTCGCCTCCGTCGAGGAGTACGATGAGGCACGAATGGCGGCGCACGATGCGATTCGAGAGCTCGGCGAACGCGATCTCGTCTACTCGGCGATCGCGCTCGAACACGTGGCGCTCACAGACGCGCTTACGTCGAATGTCCGCCGAGCCGCCGTGCTCGCGGGCTTTAGCGAAGCCGTTTTCACACAGAACGGATCCAAGCGGGAATACACCGAGCAACAAACGCGGGATCGTCTTATGGCCCTGTTATCCGCGGGGCTGCACAACGACGAACTCAGAGGTCAACTTGAATTAGGAGCAACTTTACGCCTAAGCGCTGCTTTCTCGCTAGCGTTCGATCCCGAGGAACTGGCAGTGTCCGGGTAACTGTCCGGTTTTCGACCTCGAATGTCCGTTGTGCAAGATGTGGGGATCGGCGATATTTTCCAATAACAGAACTGAACAGTAACGTACTCCACGGGCGCACTTTGCTGATGGCTGAATGTAGCCATCCGGCGTTTCAAAATGAGGGTTACAACTGTGCCTGAGCAGCCTTTTAATTCGAAAGCTGACTCTCTTCGCATTGGCGGCGGCGGAGGAGCAGTGGATAAACGACTTTTCGATTCACGAGCGGACTTCTTGAGGAAAGGCGGCGGCGTTACGGCTGCCGCGATTTTAGCGGGCTGCGGAGGCTCGGCTTTAAGCAGTAGTCGCCTTTTCCCGAGCGCATTGACGCGTTCGAGGACTCTACCGCATTTAGCGCATCATGCCTTGCATGATACAACGTGGCTCGAGTCGCGCATGCTCAAGGCCGACATATGGGCGATTATGCAAGGCCGGCACGCGGTAATCAGAGATGACAAGAAACACGATCTCGATCTACTGCATCTGATCAGCGCGCGTAGCGGCGTCAGTATCGCCAAATTGCAACAGTCCGCTACGCCAACCATCGTCAGGTGCGGAAGTTGCGGTGGCGACGGCGACGGCGGCGATGGCGACGGCGATGGCGACGGCGACGGCGACGGCGATGGCGATGGCGACGGCGACGGCGACGGCGACGGCACGCCCGCTCCGGCTCCTACGCCGCCTGCCTCTCAAGCCGGCTGCAGCTCGACGAACCTTTGCTCGACAACCTACAGCGGACATACCTGGTATAGTAATGGAACGGGCTGGCTCGAAGAAATCGGTTCGGTCTCCGTATCGTCTGTCGGAGGATCGGGGACCGCTACCATCGGCTATTCCGATAACGGGAGCTCCTGCAGTGCAGGCGGACTTTACGGTGGTAAAAGTGGCCCGGTTTACACTTTCCCACCTGCAAGCAAGGTCGTTGCTTGCGCGGCAGGCATCATCACCGCCGCTTCCCAGGTTGCAAAATACGTCAAGCAGTATGCGAATGAGTTTCCGGAATCAGTCCAAAAAGCTGTTGACATAGTCCTCGACGCAGGAGCGGATGTAACTCTCGAAGAGGCTGCCGCTTTTGAGGTCGAACTCCTTGCAGCCGGACCGGCTGGAATAACCGCAGACTGCGTCATCGACGCAGGTCTGACGATTGGCGCGCTCGTCGCGCTTTTAGCCTGCTATTTCTCGTAGAGACGTAAACAGCGCTGCCGGTCATCCCGGGATTACGGCCTTGCCAAGATCTGGGGATGACCGGACCCCGAGCTTATCGAATCACGAAGAACGAGAGAAAGGCTCGTTATGATGACACTGGACATACTCATCAAGGTCGGGTTCGGCGCCGTTACCGTAGCGTTAGCGTTTCAAATCGCGGTAGTCGCACTGCTTGCGACCGCAAATTTACGTCGGAAACGATTGGTCGAACCTATCGCTTGGCTAATACTCGGGGTACTGATCGAAGTCGCGGGCCTTGCCGGCAAATTGCGCCTCGACGTCGCCATGAGTTCGATAATGCTATGTATCGTGTTTTCTAGAAGACATGTGAACTTTCAAATCAAAAGCCGCGGGACAGTTAAGGAACGGCTACGAGCTCTGAAGATTTTTGAGGTGTAGCGCAGAGAGTTTAGTCCTCAATTGGACTAAGGGCATACAACTCGTTTACATACGTTAGCGCGTAAAACAAATTAGTATCTGCACTATACGTCATCGCGTTGGTGACGGCGTCCGGAAGTTGGTAGGTCCCGACAACCTCTGCGGAATCGCGATCGAGCTTATAGACCAAACCGCTGCAGGCACCGACGTAAATTGCCCCATTCAATAAACGCGGCGGGGCATAGATTTTGGAGAACATGGCATGCCGTTTCTTCACCGTTCGGTTTTCCAGGTCTAGGACGTAGAGAAACTTATCGGTGGATCCGACAAAGGCAAAGTTGTCCGCGCATAATGGAACGGTATAAATTTCGTTATCTGTTCGAACGTTCCACACTTCCTCTCCGCTCGACACATCTATGATGTAGATATAGCCATCCGCGCTGCCGGTTATCACGGTTCCTCGCGCGAGATCGAAAGCCGGGGCATGACGGATGGATCCCTTTCTACCATCGCCACGCGTTTGAAATCGCCAACGTACCGTTCCGTTTTCCGCATCAAAAAGGAAGAGTTCGTCGTCATTACTGCCGCAGGCGACGATCCTGCGTTGAGAGCAGTATGCCGGCGATGCATGCGTGTATCGAGTGGTCTGATGCTCCCAGATTTTTTTCCCGGTAGATATATCGAGAGCAACGATCGAGCCTTTCTTACCTGGCGTACCAAACTCAAGCCCGATGAATAGCAAACCGAGGTCCGGTGCAAGAGCCGGCGATGACCCTACCCAGTCTGCCTCGCTGAATCTCCATCTCTCTAAGCCGGTAGACGCGTCGAGACAGTAGACGTTACCGTCGTAAGCTCCGAAAAATACGGAACCATCGTGTAGAGCGGGAGCAGACCATATGTTCTTTTTGCCCGCGGTCCGAACGTTGAACTGCCAAGCTACCGATCCGTCGCGTGCGTCCAGCGCCCAGAATGTCCCGCTATCGCTGCCGAAATAGACGCGCTCGCTATCCGTAGCCGGAAACGATTTAGGCACACGGTGGTAAAAGTTCCCGCGGGGTGAGGCAAAGCTCCAAGCCTTACGGAAGATTGCGCGTCGGCGAGGTTCCTCATCGCGGCCTGCGAACTCTAGCCCGAAATCTTCTAGAGAAAATGGCGCGGCGACCGGCACATCATGTTCCGTTCGCCATTCCAAACCTCGCTTCGATTTATAGTCGATTGCGACGAACACATCGGCGATTTCCCGATCGTAGGCGTCTAAGATGGCCCGAACCTTTTCGATACTCTTGCCGGAGTTCAGGATGTCATCGACAATAATGATCGCGTCATCGTTCAAGCTGCCCTCAATAAGCTGTCCGGCTCCATAGGTCTTGCGCTCTTTGCGCACGATGAATCCATTTACGGGGGTTCCGCGCGTAACCGACTTCATCTGAATGGCCGACACTAGCGGAATCGCTGCCGTCTCCAGTCCGCCGATTTGAAAAGGGTACTTATGGCCGAGCATACTCCAGAAAACATCCGCTGCCGCGTCCAGCGAAGTCGCGTCGGTCATCACACGACGCATATCGATCATCCAGTTGTACGTGCGTCCCGATGATGCGATAAGCAAACCTGCTTCATCGCGTAGCACGGCTTTCGTCTCAATCGCATTTCGTAAGACGTTTCGAGCCCCGGAGCCGTCGACTCGAACGCCTGCCGGCTGCTCGGGGACTACTTGCCCAGGCATGGGGAAAGCTCTAGGCGCTAGCGGATTAACCGCAAGATGCTGCAGCCCGTTCGCGAGAAGATCGAAAATGTAGTGGATTCGCCACTGGTCACCTTCGTTTTGGGCCCAATGATGTTGCTTGTTATCGAACCACCAAAGCTCGCCCGGCCACATGCGAACTTGTTCGTCGCCGCTCGAAAGCACGCTACCCTTAGCGCTTGCTAAAACGAGATGGAAACGATCTCGCAGGAAGTAGTATGCGCCCGTATCGATATGGCGATCGACCGTCGAGTTAGGTTTCAGTCGTACGATGGTGGCGCGTTCAAGTGTCGACCCGAATTCTTGAGCGACCGATTCCATGAAGGCGACTGCTAAGGGAAACGCGTCGCACATCAAAGTAGAACGGGTCTCTTGGTTTTCGCGAAGATCGATATCGCGTCGTTTAGCAGCAACGCGCAGAAATATGCTTTCGGTTTCTCGTTGCGCCGCAACCTTCGTTTGGCGACTCGTATCAGCGAGCCACGCGTTTTCCCCAGCAGCTATTTCGGCGAGAAGTGGTGCAACGTCGACCCCAGTTCGGATTTGCCGAAAAAAACGCATCGTCTCAGCTTGCATGTAACCAGGCCTTTGGGAGTGAGGTCCGTTAGTCGAAGGGGCATATTTCATCATATTCACTCGAAGCAGAACATCCTACATACGAGGGTGAAACCGGGCGGCGCCTGAAGCGAACGAACTGAAAATGACTTGATTAATACGATTTCGTATGGTACGATTTCGTTATGTTATCGTACTTCTATCGCGGAGCTTTGCTCGGCCTCATCGGAGCGACCTCGCTTGGCTCTCTTCCGGCCGCTGCCGATGACGGTTCACGCCACGGCGCGGTTGTGCTGACGCTGCACTTTTCCGCGCCGCCGGGCCACACGACGGCTGCGTTCGGGCCGCTCGCCGAAGCGGTGTGGTCGCCGGAGTTTCGGCCCGATTTCGTCTTTCCGCAACCGGCTGCGGAGGTAGCGGGAGCTGTCTTTCGCACGCCGGACGGGAAGATTTGGTTATTGCACGATTTCGACCCTGCGGCCGGCTTCGTGCAATACGTGATCGCCGGTACCTCGGAGCTGGTCACGCTCTCGATTCACGCCACGGCGGAGGGATCGGGGACTGTCGTCGCCATGACCTACGACATCACCGCGCTCGACGATCGCGGAGCCGCGCACTTGGCGCAAGTGCGAGCCCATGCCGCTGCGATGAGCGCCGGCATGCAGGACGCGATCGGCGCGTACCTTGCAAAAAACGGCAGGTAATGGCCGCCTCACCAACCCGCGCCAAACTCATCGCGATCCCGCGAATCGAGCGGGCCGCTCATGCCGTCGGTCTCTACGTCGCGAACCTGCCGCGGCTCGAGCTGACGCAGGCGGAGGCGCACGTCCTCGCGTTCCTACATCCCCGGTCCGAGGCGCGCATCAACGAGATTCACGAAGCGTTCGGGCATCGCCGTTCGACCCTCACGAGCGTTCTGGACCGCCTAGAAAACCGAGGGCTGGTCGAGCGAGCGAGCGATCCCGACGATCGTCGCGGCGTCGTTGTCGCGCTGACGTCTTCCGGCGTCGCGCTATCGAAGGACGTCTTCGCCGCGTTACGCTCGCTCGAATCTACCGCTCTCGCGAAGTTCTCCAAGAGCGACGTCGCTGCGTTCGTCCGCGTCCTCGACGCGCTGACACGCTGCGCGGCTGCGGATGCTGACCGGTCGCAGCAAGCTTAGCGAATGCGAAACAGACGCGTCGTCCGATTGTCCGAAGCGATTGGGGGCGTGTCGACGCCGAGGGCCGCATAGAGAGCGTTTCGCTCGGGCGTCAAATCGGCGGAGCGAACGCGCCGGGCGGCGGGCGGCACCTCTAGAATCGTTGCGACCGACGCGGGCGCACCCTCGAGTACGATGATCCGATCCGCTAAGAAGAGCGCTTCGTCGATGTCGTGCGTTACGAGAATGGCCGTGCTTGCGGTCTCGCGGATGATGCGGGCGATTGCGACTTGCAGATCGAGTCGCGTGAGCGCGTCGAGCGCGGAGAGCGGTTCGTCCAGCAACAAGAGCTGCGGCGAGCGTATGAGGCTGCGGGCGAGCGACGTTCGTTGCGCCATGCCGCCGGAGAGGGCCTTCGGCAAGAGATGGGCGGCATGCGTTAAACCGACAAGGTCGATCGCATCCTTCACACGCGCGCGTTCCACTTCTCCGCGCGCCGCAAACGCGACGTTCTTCTCTACGCTTAGCCACGGCAGCAGTCGAGGCTCCTGGAAAACGATTCCGATCTCGCTGCTCGTCTCGACGCCGCCACTCTGCGGGATGATGAGCCGCCCGATCGCACGCAGGAGCGTGCTCTTTCCGCAGCCGCTCGGCCCGAGAATCGCAAGCGTCTCGCCCGGAGCTACCACGAGCGAAAACTCTTCGAACACGCGGTGTGCCCTGAAGCGAACCGTCAAACGATCGATCGTTACCGCGGGTATCAAGAACTCATGCCATCCGTCCAATACAGCATGCGCCGTTCGATGCCGCGCATCGCGCTTTCGGAGACCTTGCCGCAAATTGCGAGTAGCAGGATCGCGGTGAGGATTTCGTCCGTACGGGAAATCTGTTGGCCTTCCGTGAGCAGAAACCCGAGCCCCCGACTCGCTCCGAGCAACTCGGCTGCAACGAGAAAAAGCCAGGCTTGCGTAAGCCCGATGCGAGCGCCCACGAGCAGCGACGGTAACGCGGCGGGAATAACGACACGTCGAGCGAGCGCGAACCCGCGGATGCCGAAGATCTCCGCGACTTCAACGAGCTTGCGATCGACGCCGCGGATGCCTGCGACGAGGTTGACGTAGATGGGAAAGAATGCGCCGATCGCAATAAGGACGATCTTCGCGGTTTCACCGATGCCGAGCCAGAGCAAGAGCAGCGGCACCCACGCGAGCGACGGGATTGCTCGGAGGGCCTGCAGCGTCGGATCGACGATTCGTTCGATGGGCGGCGAAAGCCCGACGCTCGTGCCGATGCCGACCGCGAGCACGAGCGCGATCGCGAAGCCGAAGGCAACGCGGACGATCGATGCGACGAGATTTTTCCACAGCTCGCCGCTCGTTGCGAGCGAGCCGAGCTCGCGAAGGACTTCGGCGGGAGACGCGAGCTGGTACACTTTAATGCCGCCGAACGCCGTGGCGTACCACCAGGCCGCAAGCAACAGGAGCGGCAATGCGAGACCTAGCGCCGCGTCCCGACGCCGGAGACGATTAGGCATGCAATGCCGCCCGCGCGGGTTCGGGATCGGCTAGCGATGCGAGGGCGCCCTCGATATCGGTGCCGGGCATGGCGAGCCCGTTCTCTCGCACGATCGGAACGACGCCGGCCAGTGCTTCGTGGTAGGCTGCGCCCGGCGTCGGATCGGGATACGTCGTGCGCAGCTTGAGTTGACGATCGGCGACGCGCAATTCGAGGTTCGACGCAGCGGCAACTATTTTCGCGGTCGCATCGACGTTGTGCGCGGCGAAAGAGTGTGCGCGGGCATAGGCCCGCAGCACCGTCTGCACCGTATCGGGATGATCGTTCAGAAAGTCTTCCCGCACGTTGAGCGCACCGTAGGTGTTGTACGCGACGTTGCGGTACAGCAGACGCGAGCCGGCGTCGAGTTCCGAGGCGGCCATGTGCGGGTCCAGGCCGGCCCACGCATCGACGTCCCCGCGTTCGAGAGCCACACGCCCATCGGGATGCTGGACGTTGAGGATCTCGACATCGCTCTGTTCGAGCTTCGCGTCGCGCAGCGCCCGGAGCAAGAAAAAGTATGGGTCCGTACCTTTTGTAGCGGCGATCTTCTTGCCGCGCAATTCGACGACACTTTTGTAGGGTGCGTCCTTCGCAATGACGAGTGCCGTCCATTCGGGCTGTGAATAGAGGAATACCGTGCGAATCGGCGTGCCGTTCGTTCGGGCTAAGAGAGCGGCGCTTCCGGCGGTCGAGCCGAATTGGACGGCGTTAGCGGCAAGAAAGCCGTTGGCTTTATTGGATCCGAGCGAGAGCACCCACTGGACCTGCGCTCCGGACGGCTTGAGCGCGTCTTCCAGCCAGCCGCTCTGCTTGAGCACGAGGCTCGGGGGATTGTAATACGCGTAGTCGATTCCGATGGCATCGGGTGCTGCGGCACGGCTCGGCCTCGCGACCGCAAACGTCGATGCGGTCGCGAGGGCGCCGAAGAGAAAAATTCGTCGACTTTGGATGGCCACGTGTTCGCCTCCGGCTGGGGATGTGGAAAGCGGGGGAGATAGAAAAAAACCGCGGCGCGCATGCGATGCGGTTCCCTCACTGATGAAGAAAAGGCGCGCGACGCTACACTATCCGACCTTCGGACAACACCTGGAGCTGCGACACATCGAATCCACCATCTGCAACCGATAACACGTCGAGAACGCGACTGTCAAGGATGAAATTCGTACTGCCTCGGACGCTCGGCAGTTCGGAGGCGTCTCGCTGCAAATTTCCAGGGCGACACTGTTTGCCACGTTTTTGACTTCGTTACATTTGTTACGAATCCATAATTGCCAATTCTGACGTCGAGGCTTTTCTGCCTCACCTCAATTCGAATACCTGCCCGCTCGCGAGATCGGCGAGTGGAGACGCGCGTGATGCGCGGTGGCGTGCGAGTCGCCCGACGCGACGGTCGGGCTCGTGACGCGGGCCGCGATCACGGCGTCGAGCAGCGCCGATAGCGACGCGAGCAGGTAGATGCCGGCGCCGAGCGTCGTCGCGGCGACGAGTCCGCCACGGGCGACGGCGGCGCTTCCGAGTAGCGGGCCGGCGAATTGTCCGAGCGCGAGCGCCGTCGTGATCGAGGCGTACGCGGCGGGATAGGTCTGGGCACTCGTGCGACGGCGTGCGAACGCCGTGAACGCGGAAGGCGGTGCCGTCCAGCCGCCGAGGCCGAGACAAACCGCGCTCGCGAATGCCCAAGGCAACGCCGCGCCGACGGCTAGCAGCGACCCAAGGGCGCCCAACGCGAGCGCGAAAGCTGCGGAGAATCGGCCGAGCCGCGTGTCGAGCACGGTCCCCATAGCGAGAGTGCCGACAGTGGAAGCCACGCCGACGACCGCCCAGACCGCGCCGACGCCGGCGATTGGAAGGCCGCGCGAGGTGAAGAGCGCGATCGCGTACGTCGCGTACATCGCGTAAGCGATACCGAAACCGACGTACGACAGATTCAGAAATAGAAAGCGCTTCGGCCGGAGATTGTCGAGCCAGTCGAAACGCTCCGTGCGTGGGGACGGTGACGGCGCGCCCGCGAGCGTCGGAAGACGGCGCGCCGTCGCAGCGAAGCCGAGCGCGACGATTGGTGCGCACGCGGCCATGAGCAGCCAGACGATCCGCCACGACAGGAGCGGAGATGCGCCGAGCGTGAGCGAGAGCGCCGGCGCCGAAATAGGGAGGCCGAGAGCGAGTCCGCTCCACATCACGCTGCTCGCAAAACCACGCCGTTCCGGAGCGATGCGCTCGAACGTCTCGATCGAGGTTAGCGCGATCGCGATCGCGGAGGCGTATCCCATCAGGGCGCGCCAAACCGTCAAGGCGACGATGTCGGGTGCGCTCGCCGCGAGCGCGAGCGTCGCGCCGACCACTAACGTCGACGCGATGAAGAGCGCACCGCGAATTCGCTCGGCTCGCAGCACCCACGGTACGGAGATCGTCCCGGCGAGATAACCGGCGAAATTCACCGCGTTGCTCGCGCCGAGCGTCGCGTACGACTCGCCCAGCGTGCGATGCAACGCCGGCATGAGCAAACCGTACGAGAACCGCGCGAAGCCGAGATTGACGGCGAACGAGGCAAACGCCCACCCCAGGAGTGCGCGACGCGGTTTCAGATCGTTGAACGCAGAGGCCATGGCGCTTATGCTACGACCGTGGTACTCTTCAGGAAAGATGAATAGCCAGCGTCCCGTTATCAGCAATTCCGATATAGCCGAGCGACTCTCACTGCGCGACCTCGCCACGTTTCTCGCCGTCGTCGAGCACGGCAGCATTAGCCGTGCAGCGGCGACCCTCGGATACGCACAATCCACCGTGACGCTGCACGTGCAGAACTTGGAGGCCGCCCTTGGGCTGCCGCTCTTCGACCGCGTCGGGAGGCGGCTGGTCATTGCTCCCGCTGGGCAGCGGCTCGCCGCCGAAGGCCCCGTGCTGCTCGACCGCGCGCGACGCCTCTACGAGGTGGCGACGCGGGTCGACGAAGCGACGCAGCTTTTCATCTCGTCGATCGAACCGTTCGCCTCACGCCGTCTTCCCGCAATTATCGCGACGTATCAGCGCGAGCACCCGAATGTCGAGGTCGCCATTCGCGTCCGCTGCGTCGGAAGTATCGCTGCATTCGAGTTATTGCGCTCCGAACAGATCGGGCTTGCGATCTGCTCGCGGCCGACGCGCCCGGATCCGGCGTTCACCTTCACCGAACTCTACCGCGAGCCGCTCGTCGTTCTCGTCCCGACGCGGCATCGTCTCGCATCGGCGAAGAAGGTGCGGCTGATGGATCTCAGCGGCGAGCACGTCCTCGTCGGCGAGGAGTCGTGCGTGTACCGCCGGCTGTTGCAGCACGCCGTCGACAACGGTGGCCTCGATCTTGCCCTTAACGCGTCGTTTGGGAACGTGACGAACCTCCCGTTCGCGGTCGCGGCCGGCCTTGGCATCGCCGTTCTGCCTGCCGGGCTCGTAACTCCGGAGCCGCGGGGGACGCGAGCGATCCCGATTACGAATCCCCCGCTCGACATCGAGGTCGGATTTGCGCTCCCGCGCAAACCTGAGCCGCACGCAGCCGCGTTCGCGGCGTTCCTCCGACGCACGACGAGCGCAACTCGATTCAGCAAACCCTCTCGAGCGACCTAACGAAGAGACAGCGGCGAGAGCTGGAATCGTCGGTAACTAGCAAGGGTCAAGCAACAATTCCAAAAGCGATTCGGGAGCATCTCGGGCTCAAGGCCGGCGATCGAGTCAAGTTCTTCGTGCATCCGGACGGCAGCGTCGTCATTCTGCCAAAGCTTCCTTCAGCGAGTCTGCGCGGAATCATCAAAGCTGCGCGACGGCGGGTTGGGATCGAGCAGATGAACGAGGCCGCCGTAGCCGGTGCGATCGAAGGGGCACGCGTGAGTAAGCGGCGTTGATCGGACTCGATACGAACGTTATCGTCCGTTACTTGGCGCAGGATGACAAGATCCAATCAACTAGGGCGACGCAGATTATCGAGCAGCGTCTTTCCGAGCGGAATCCTGGGTTCATCAGCGTTGTCGCAATCGTGGAGACTGCGTGGGTTCTGCAGCGTCCCTACGGTGTCGCGGCTGCCGATATCGCTGCCGCTATCGAGCGCATCCTCCAAGCCGACACCCTCGTGGTCGAATGCGAACAAGCCGTCTTCGCAGCGATGACCGTGCTCAAAGAGGGGCGCGGTTCCTTTGCGGACGCGCTAGTCGGAGCGCTGGGTGCGAAGGCCGGCTGCCTTCACACATCGACGTTCGACCCGATCAGAGGCGCGGACCGCACATCGGTGCCGGCGTAAGTCCGGGAAGCCATGAAGGCGCGACTACGAGTAAGACTCCAAGTCCGACGATCGCGAGCGCCAAGGGCGCATCGATGACGGCTCTCGCGGGGATCATCTTCTGGGCGAGGATGAGGATGGTGATTGCGGCCATCCACGCGATACTCGTGACGCCGACCGCCGCAAGCATCAGCATGAGTCCAATGCACGAACCGACGCAGTAGAGCCCGTACTCGAATCCGGAGCAAAGGGTCTCGCGGCAACGACGGCGGAAGTGCTCCTTTAGCGGCGTGAACTCATAGAAACCCGCCGCGATCACAACCGCGCCGGCAACGAGAGAGCCGTGCGGCCGGTAGAGCGCGTATACTGCCGCGCTCACGAGTGTCCAGACGGCGAGGTACGACCCGACGAAGAGCAGCATCGCCTGGACTGCCTCGCCGGCAAGAGCACGTCTCACGACGGCGGGTGCCGCCGCTGGCAGCATCATCGCCGCCATCATCGGCACCCACGCCGCAAGGTTCATGTCCACCGGCGTTTACGTGGCGCCCGCGTCCGCCGGACGTTCGGCGTCGGTCCACCACTCGGACTTCGCGCTGCTATCGTATTCGTCGTGCCAGTTCCACCACTCGTACGGTGGGCTTTGAGGATAGCCCTCGGGCGAGTCTTCCCAATCTTCCTGGCGCCCGAGTGCCGTGATATCGAGGTAGCTCCAGACGGAGCTCATTGCTTCGTCGCCACGGCTGTTGATGAAGTAGGTGCGATACACGCGGTCGCCGTCGCGGATGAACGCGTTCGTGCCGTGCCATTCGTCGACGCCGAAGTCGACATCGAAACTGTCGGCGATCGTGTACCAAGGCATCTTCCAGCCCATCCGCGATTTCAGGCGCTCGATGTCCGGCTGCGGTGCGCGCGAGGCGTACGCGAGCGTGGTGTCGCGAGCATTGAGATGGGCGAGATGGCTGACCTGATCGGCTCCGAGCGAGCAGCCGCGACAGGCATGATCGGGCCACCCGTTCACACCGGGTTCGAAGAAGGCGCGGTAGACGACCAACTGACGCCGCCCCTCGAAGAGATCGAGCAGGCTCACTTTGCCTTTGGGACCGACAAACTGATACGGTTTCTCGACGACCATCCACGGCATGCGCCGGCGCTCGGCAGCCATCGCATCGCGGGCGCGCGTCAGAGCCTTCTCCTTCACGAGCAACTGACGGCGCGCTTCCTCCCACTGCTCGTGAGATACGACGCCGTGCTTCGGGAGATCGAACGTGGTTTGTGACATGCAGTACCTCCTTAGTGTGCGCGTAGGGCCGTTACTCGTTGGGTTCGCCTTTGCCGGTGGTGATCAAACTCCGCAAACTGCCGTTGATGTAGGAGGTCCAGGCGCTCGAGCAGGCGCCGTAGCATTCGTAGCTGGGAACCAAGCCCACGTGGGTGAAGCGGACCTCGGTCTTGCCGGCCTTCTTCTCAATGTCGAAGGTGATCGTGGTGCCCGTCCACTCCGTTTTGTTTTCAACGCATTTCACGTATCCGTCTAAGACGAGCCATTCGATTTTTTTGCCGGGAACGAGTTTGGTTATTCTCTGTTTGGAAGAGTGCATGTGCAGGTAGCGATACGTCCACACGTCGCCGACCTTATCGGTGCTGCCTTCGATCGTTAGAGACCACCATCCACGAACGTTATTGATCGCGGCGAACGCTTCGCCCGGAGTTTGGTCTACCGTAAACGTAACGCTGAAATCTTGGGTGCTCACATTTGCATCGGCGATGCCCATCATGGCACCGATCCCGCGATTGGCACCGGTGACCAAAACGGATTTGTCTTTAACGGGCATTTGCACTCTCCTTATGTAGGTCTCGACGCCTGGGTCATCCGAGCTGTCGAATATTTAGGCGTCATGGGGCTGGTGAAACTGGGCGATCGGCGTTGCACGGTTCTAATCCGATCGAACCGCAACTGTGGCGGTACGTGGCGACAAGAAGAGAGTGACGGCATATCCGTTTTGAGAAAGATGAAGACAGCAATCGAACCACGCTGTTGGGGCACGCCTCTCGACCGCGTTATAGTGCACTACGACCTCGTCGTCGTCTTCGATTGCAAAATAGAACCCTTCCTGAGTCTCTTCCGACGACTCCGGTACGCCGCTTTCTGCAAACCTGGCGCGCAAGGTTTCGGCAATCGCAGATCTTGCGGACCCCTTTGAAATGCGCTGTTCTGCAATCATCGCTTCGCTCCGGGGGCTAACGCCCAACCGCGATCCGGGTAGCGGCGTCGAAAGCTTCGTTCGTTCCGTACCAATCGCCGCGGCCGGACGGCGTGAGATCGAAGAGATGCCAGACCGGCGAAAGCAAGTCGATGCCACGCTCGCCATCATCGAGCGTCGCATGCGCGGTATAAAAATGGCGCACCTTGTCATCCACTTTCTTGAAGACGACGATTGTCGAATCGGGACGACCGTCTGCGTCTTCGGCGTCGATTTCTCGGGCAAAGGCCGGTCCGTCGTCTGAGAGCAGGCGCAGACGATCCCATCCGCGACGAGCACTCCAGGCGCGCAGTTTGTCGAACGGGGCGCGGGAGGCGATCACAAAGTTCGCCCGCTGCGTGATGTGCGGCACAACGCCATTGTAACCGTCGATCCAGAGCGAACACATCGGACAGAATTCATCGTCGTCTTCCCAGTACATCAAGTGATAGACGATCAACTCGGCCTTATTGCCTTCGAACAGCTCCGATAGGCAAACGCGATCGCCGTTTTCGATGAAGCCGAAATCGGGAACGACCGGCCCGGGCGGCAAGCTGCGCCGCATCGCTGCCACGTCTTCAATCCGTTCGCGCAAATCGATCTCAGCCACACGCAAGCGTGCGCGCGATTGGCGATAGGCGTCGTCGGCTCCGGGCATGAGAAGGCTTGAATCGTCCACGTCATATCTCTTCGAGCGCGAGCAGCATGTAGCTCCTCCGCCCCAGTATCGCCGGTTGGTGAACGAGGGGCCAGAACCACTCGAACAGCTTACTCGAACATTTAGCGCGTTTGCGTCGGGCTCGTCGCCGGAAGGCAGGCCAGCGACGCCGAGACAGCTTCCTCGAATGTCCGTTTCCGGCCATCCGAAAGCGCAGACTCGAGCCCCCCGACCGTCAGGCGACCCCGCAGACGCTCGAGCAGCCGTTGCATTGCAGCGTCGTGGAATCGAAACATCGCCGGCGGCTCCGAGCAGCCCATCGAACGCGCGCCCTGGACCGCGCCCAGGATCTTCGCTGCATCCTCCGGCCGATCGTCGCGCAGTGCGGCTTCCGCCGCGGCAAGGTGCGCGCCGAAGAGCATGCCCGGCCCGCAGCGAGCCTCCGAGAGTGCTTCGCGCGCATCGTGACAAGCATCTTCAGCTTTACCGAGGGCGACTGCCGCCGACGCCGCCAGCGCGAGCGCCCAGCCCGCCAGGCTTGCGCCGACGCCCGACCGTCGCAGTTCCTTCGCTGCGTCACTCGCACTCGCGCGCGCACGCTCGATCTGCCCAGCATCGAGCTCAACTGCGCAGCGCCCAATGTGAGTGAGGCCACCCGTCAACATCCCCGGCGTGGCGCCGTCGAGATCCCATGCCTCGTCGAGCAACGCACGCCGCGTCGCGAAATCGGCCGGATCGAGCGTATGAGAGCGAACGACGAGCGCCCAGGCGAGCGCGCTCTTGCGAGGCTCACCGCGTAATGCGCGCACAGCTTCGTCCGCTACGCGGTCGGCCTCATCGCTTTGCTGCACGCACGACAACGCCCATGCAACAAATGCGCGAACCCTGGCTGCTGCGACATGTAAATCCGGGCGATCGCCAGCCCGTGCTGCTGCCCGAAATAGCTCGACGGCGCGACGGCCCGCTGCGACCGCGCGTTCATCCTGGCTCGCATAGACGAAACAGCGGCACAAAGCGAAGTGGAGCCATCCCTCGAGTTCTCGAACGCCTGCGGGTGCAATCGCATCGAGGGCAGCTTCACACCAGCTCGCGCTCTCCGTCCAGCGCGCGAGCAACTCCAACGCTTCCGACTGCAAGACGGTAAGCGTTGCGCCAACCACAACGTCGTTGCGATCGACGAGCGACCACTGTAGGGCAGCGCGGAAGTTGTCCAACTCCGGCTCAATGGAAGCCAACCACGGAGTCGCTGCGGATCTGCCATAGGTCGCATCGGCATCTCTGGCCACGGCGCAGTAATACTCGGCGTGTGCGCGGGCCGCTCGAGCGTACTCGCCGTGCGCGACGAGCTGCTCGCGAACGTAGGCACGCGTCGTTGCCAGGAGGTCGTAACGCGCGTCTTCCAGGCGCGTGTCCGCGACAACGAGCGACTTCTCGACAAGAGATAGGAGCGTCGGCAGTACCCGAACTCGCTCGACGATCCCATCGCACAGCGCTTCAGCAGCGTCCAGCGTGCAGCTGCTTGCGAATACTGCCAGCTGACGCAGCACCCTTTGCTCAGTCTCGTCGAGTAAGCCATAGCTCCAGTCGAGGAGACTCCGCAGCGTTTGGTGGCGCCGCGGCCCGGAGGGAACTCCGGCGCTCGGAAGCTCATTGTGTCGCTCCAGCGCCCGCACGAGCATCTCGGGACTCAATGCGGCTGCGTGCGCGGCAGCCAGTTCGATCGCCAGTGGAAGACCGTCGAGCCGACGACACAATTTCTCGATCGTGATTAGGCGAGGATCTTTCCGATCGATCTGCGCAAATTCGGGTGCCACATCGCTCGCTCGATCCAAGAACAACCGAATTGCCGGCGCCGCATCCGCATGTGGGTGAGCCAGTGGCCGCAGCCGCACGACGACCTCGCCGGCAATTCGCAGCGGCTCGCGACTCGTCGCGAGGATGCGCAGGTGCGGGCATCGTTCGAGGAGCGATTTTGCGACCGCCGCGACGGAATTGAGCACGTGCTCGCAGTTGTCGAGGATGACCAGGAGGTTCTTGTCGACAAGCGCCCCGATCCATCCGTCGCCCGACGCAGGCGCCATCTGCTGCGGAACACCAAGGGTAGCGGCGATGCTCGCGTCCACCGAAGAAGAGGCGTCCAAAGCTGCTAGTTCGGCGAGCCAGACGCCATCGCTAAAAGACTCGAAGAGATCGCGCGCGGTTTCCAAAGCGAGCCGGGTCTTGCCGACGCCACCTACGCCACAGATGGTGACGAGACGGCGCTCGGACAAGTGCTTGCGAAGTTGGTCGCGTTCTTGCTCGCGACCGAGAAAGCTATTTAACGCCAGCGGCAAATTGTGGTGATCGACTCGTCCTTCGCCTTCTACAGCCACGCTGCGGCGACGAGCTCGGGGCGGCCGGACTGCCGATTCTTCGAGACGTCTGCGGTCGGCTTCGGAGAGGCCGAGAGCGGCAGAGAGCAACGCAATCGTCTCGCGGCGCGGTGCCGTGCGTATTCCACGCTCGAGAACGCTGATGCCGCCGGCGCTCATCCGCGCTAATTCGGCCAGCTCGTCCTGCGTTAGCCCGGCTTCAACGCGAAAGTCGCGCAACAGCCGGCCGAACGGAACGCGGGCGCTCATGTTCCCTTCTTTAGTGTGCGCTCAAGCCTCGCCTGTACTCGCGTGGCACCCGCGCGCGGCGCACCGTGCTCGACGACGACGAAGCAGGTCCAGTCGAGGGAAAGGACGCCGTCACGTCGTCCTGGCCCGTCGAGCCGACGATCGCCGGCGCGGCGACCTGATCGGACTTCGGGAACGCCGATTCTTGCAGCGGATAGTCGACGGCGAACCCATACACCATCCACATGTCCTCGCCGATCGCGTTACCGTTGGAATCCGTGCCGTTATCGGAGGCGGTGCAGAACGTGTGCGGCTGCGTCACGCCGGCCCGCGCGGCGCCGATGTCGTCGGGAACCGATGCGGTCGCGGCGCCCGGAGTTACGCGAATCGTATAGTAGTACGACGGCGTGCCGGAAAGCTGACAGGCTGCACCCTCGTTTCCCGTTGCCGTCGGCACGCCGAGGTTGACGATCTCGAGATACTCCTCGGTGATGCCGCCGCCTGCGAAGTTCGTGGCGATCGTACCGCCGCCGTTGCCGTCGGGCGTGAACGTGGGCGGAGTGCTCCAAGCCGGCAATCCGGCGATCGTCTTCAGCGTCGACGTCGCGGTCTTCGTGATCGTGCCGGAGGTCCCGTTGCTATTGACGCCGGTCGGAATGATGACCGACAGCGTGTACGCGCCGACGACCGGCGCGGCCTGATAAGCGACGAAGCCCAGCGTGTAGCCGGGATACGCAACCGGAAACGAGCCGTCTTGCGTCGAGGTATGTCCGGGCGGAACGAACGCGGGCGGACCACCGATGTATTGAACCGGAAGCACTGCGGATGCGTAGAACGGCAGCGCGTACGGTTCCAAATCGGGAGCGAGGCTCGAACTCACTACGCCGGCCGGCTCGATGCCGTACGAGGTCGCGATGCCGTAACATTGGCCGGACTGCGAGCACCCCGCCGGAATGTTGTTCGGATCGCCCTGCGGGCTGAACGTCGTCGTGGTCGGGTAGTTCGCGATCGACGTTTGAAGAATGCCGCTGATGTGATTGGTGCCTGCGTCGCTATAGGCGTCCGGTTCGTTCGGCACGACGAAGCCGGCCGGCCCCGTAATCGTCGGTGCATTGGTCAGCACGCTCTCGCCGATGTAGCCCGCCGACGTCTGACGCAACGTCTCGAGGGAGTTGAGCCCGATCTGACCGCCGATGTTTGCCGTTCCGATCGCGAACTGCAAGGTGGAGGCGCTGGGCGATACGGTCGTCACCGTCGGTTCGAGGCTATTCTGGACGGAGCCACCGCTGCACGCCGCCAGTGCGAACGCTAGAAAACCCGCGCCGGAGCGTACCACTTTGAGACCCATAATGTCCGTCCTACAGTTCCAATTGATAGTAGACTTGGAACGTCGTCGGTAGAACGTTCAGGGCGGGAGCCAATCCGACGGAAGGCGTCAGCGGCGTGACGTTATACGGTGCGTACGGAAGCACGCCTCTGGCAACGATCGGCGCGTACCCTGGGTAGTAGACGCCCGTGATCGACTGGCCGGTCAGCGGGTTTCCGACCCCGCTCGTCACGGGGTAAAACGTTCCGTTCACCGCCGGCGCCGAGTAGAATGCGTTGTTGAACAGATCGAGGATCTGGACGCCGAACGTCGAGCGCGAATGCGGCGGCGAATATTCGAGCGTGAGATCGCCGTAGATTTGCGGACGGCTCAACAGGCCGCCGCCCGACGGCGTCTCGGCGGTGCCGCGGCTCGCCGCAATGTTCGGATTATAGATCGAGCCCGGATTCGCCGGGTCGATAAAATACGGCGCGCCGGCCGGCCCGAACTGATCGGTGGCGTTCGTATTGGTGACGTTGCCGGGGCCGGCCGGCGTGAGGTACGGCGTAAGCGATCCTGCGTTGTACGGAAACCCAACGTTCGCATGCAGCACCGGATTGATGCGAAAGCCGTTCTTGGTCTTGTACGAAAGGCCCAGGTTCATCGTAAACGGGCTCACGAATCCCGCGCGATAGAGATCGCCCGACGCGTACGATTGCGGTAAGATCACCGGCGAGAAATCTTGGCCGTACGGGTTGTCGCCGGCCGGAGGCGTGTTGGTGAATTCGTTGATGTACGATGCCGAGAAGAACCCGGTGATGCCGGACGGCCGGTCGGGCAGCGTGAATTGGAAGTCGACGCCGCTCGTGTAATTTTTTCCGTTGGGGTTGTTGGTGAGCGATCCGGTGGAATAGACGCCGGTGCTCGCGTTATACACGAGCGGTGCCGTCGCGACTTGGATCTCGTAACCGCGCCGGAAAAACGGTGAGATCTTAAAGGCCGACCCGTTCTTGAATTCGTGCGAATAATTCAGGTCGAAATTGTTGAAGAGGGCAGGCTGCGTCGCCGTGATCTCCGGAAAGTAGGCGTCCTCGGCGCTGTACAGCAGTTGCGCGAGATTGGGACATGCGTGCCCGAGTTGCAGATTGGGGTTGCTGCCGGCGACCGTGCCCTTATAGGAAGGCGGTGTGTTGGGACCGGCGCCCAGCGGATAAGGCACGGCCGGATTGCAGCCCAGCGGCGTGGGCATCGGATTTCCGAAGGGGCTGGACGGAATCCACGGCAACGTCGCCGCGTACCCCGCGCTCGTAAGCCCGGCAACCGGAATGCCCGAGAACGGTGCGAACGCGTTAAACGCCTCGGGGGTCGCCTGTTCGCCCGAGCCCGTTTCGTTGATCGATCGCCCATACGAAAAGGCGATCGAATCGCGCGGCGTGAGCCGGAGTGCGATACCGGCGCGCGGTTCGATGAAGTGCGGCTGGTTGACGAAGGCGTAGTCGGGCACGTAGTACGTGCCGGGCGAGCCGGGTATCGGTTGCGTGCCTTCGTCCTCGTAGTAGATCGTATTGCCGAAGCCTTCGTTGATGCCGTCGTAGCGAACGCCGAGGTCGAGGCGTAAACTCGAGTTGACTTGCAGCTGATCGCGGAAGCCCGCTCCGAAAAATTGTTGCAGTTGGAGCGTATTGAGATCGAGTGGGGGAACCGCCGGTGCGCCGCCCGTTTTGTAGTAATACGTCGATTGGAGATAGCACGCTTCGGACGGGCCGCCAGGAGTTGCTATCGCGGCCGTATAGACCGCGGAAGTGACCGGGCACGGGTTCGAACCTCCCGGAGCCGTCGCCGGAAGATTCGGGTTGGCCGGATTCAAGAACAGCAGCGCGTTGGGCCCGAGCGCCTCGAGACCTTCCTCGGGCGAGATCGAGCCGGTGTTGGGCCGCGCGTCCTCGTAGTTCCCCGAGAGCGTCAACAGGTTGTGCGAGTCCAGCTGTTTGTAGAGTTGCAGGACGACGCCGCCGCGCGAACCGCCGGAGGTTCCACCGTAGTCCGGATATTCCGACGGCACGCCGGTTTGCGTCGCGGTTTCCAGGCTTTGCTCGAAAATCTGCGAGTTGAAATAGCGCAACGCGAGCGACGTGGTCGAATCCAACTGATTGTCGTATTCGAACTTGAGGAGATTCGTCGTGCTCAACGTGTAGGGATTCGGGGGAACGGCACCGGTATTGGCGCCTTCACCCGGATTCTTGGCAAGCAACGCGCCGCTTTGCGCGAGCGTCGGCGTCCAGGTGGTGCCGTTGGGGAACGTGTACGAAATGACGCTTTGAATCGTGCTCTCGACGCCGGGATCCACGTCGTCGAAATCGATGGGAACGCCGCCGTAGTTTCCGTAGTCGGTCAGCTCGTTGTTGTAGTAGAGCACTTGAAACGACTGCGCGTTGTTCTTGCCGAAGTGCACGACGAAGTTATTGACGAAATCGCGTTCCGACTGTGACGACAGCGCGTAGGCTGCGACGCCTTGATAGCCTTCGTCCAGCGAGTTCGAACCGAACGGGCCGTATTGAAACGCCTGATTGATGCCGAAGAACGAGAAGAAATCGGAAACTTTGTTGTTCGACGTCGAGATGCCGTATTGCAGGTTGAGCTGATGCTCGAACGGTCGCGTCACCGCCTCGGCGTCGATCAATCCGGCGCCGGGAGTGGTGCCGCGCTTGACCACGAGGTTGACGACGCCGGCACCGGCATCGCCCTGCGAGGGGTCACCGGCGCCCGGAAGAACTTGGATATTCGAGATGCCGTTGAGGAAATAATTGTTTCCGTTACCGTTTTCTGCGGGATCCGTGAAATCGACGCCGTCGAAGTTGAAGTGGACTTCATCGGTCGTCGACCCCTGAAGAATCAGATCGCCCAATTTGTCGATCTGAAAGCCAGGCACGGCCAGCAGCGCGGCGGTTTCGTCGGGATTGGATTGCTTGCCGAGCGCGGCTTGCAGGACGCCGCCGCCGACGTTGTATTGCGAGACCGTTTGGTTCGGCTGAAAGGCGCTCGACGACGATCGCGCGTTCACGCGCGCGATCGTCTTGGGCGTCGTGACGTTGAGTTTTACGACGCCGAGCTCCGTCGTACTGTCGCCGGTTACCGTGACGCCGGGCTGTCCGAACGATTCGAAACCCGTTTTCTCGACTGAAACCGTGTACGTGTCGACCGGAACGGTCAGGAAGTTGAAGATGCCGTGGCCGTTTGTGGTCTGCTTGAGAACGGCCGACGGTGAGGCGAGCGTCACTGAAGCTCCGGCGATCGGCTTCCCCGCGGCGTCCTCGACCTGCCCCGTGACGTTACCGCTCAGGCCGCCCGCCGCGGACGCCGGCACGACGTTCGCTACGAGGAAAACGAACAATACGGCCGCCGATGAAACCGCTCGCAACATACAACAACCTTCGGAACGCAGGATGTAGCTTTCGTCGCGTGTACGTCGGTGCCGTCGTCAACGCCTTTTAACAAGCTATTAGGACGGACAAGGGAGCGTTCGCCATGTGTCGGGGGGACGGATAACGCCGGCGCACTCGCAGACCCGACCCTGGATACATGCTAACGTGCGTTTTGTACTTCGTTACATTTGATACGAAGTTAAAAACACGGAAAACGATGTCGACTCGGAAAATCCCGCGGTAGCGTCGCTGCTCAGCTCTTATACGCTGCTCGGCTCCTCCTTGACAGAGGCGTCTAGCTCTGTTAGTTTGCTTTCGATGCTGGTGAATATCTGTTGCTGCGCCTGTCTCTGTCGCGATCCGATCGGGTCGGCGTAGCGTCTTTTCACGTCTTCTGAAGATCGCGAAGAGAGGCCCCGCCGTCGGGGCCTCTCTTCTTTTGTGCCGCCTCGCGTGTGCGAAGCGAACCGAAGGGAGCTCTATGTCCGCCGAAGCGAATCTTTACGCCAAGCCCGTACGCCGATTCTCGTGGGACCGGCTTGGCGCGATCTTCGGAAACGAGGACTGGTGGGCCGTTTGGATCGGCCTCGCCATCGTCGTCCTTGCCGTCGCTCTTTTCGAACGCGGAGGGAGCCTCAAATGGCTGGCCGTGTCGCCAAAGAAATGGAGCACGCTGCCCGAGCTTGCCGGCCAACTCGGCTCGCATGCGCTGCAATACGTCGCGCTCTTCATTAGCTGGACGATACTGCTCGGAATCGGGGCACGTGGCGTAGGCTTGCGGCTCGAGCGGTTCGCACCGTCGTTCGCTTTTCTTTTCGTGCTTACGATTCCGATCTTTGCACTCGGTGTGTGGGACCAGGCTGCACGCTATAGTTTAGAGCCGCCCGTAGTCGCGCTCATCGTCGGACTCCTGATCTCGAATTTCGCCCGCCTTCCTAGCTGGCTCGAGGCCGGTTTTCGGGTCGAGTACTACATCAAGATCGGGATCGTCTTGCTAGGAGCAACGCTGCCGCTCACCTTGATTCTGTGGGCGGGGCCGATCGCGATCGTGCAAGCCTCGATCATCTCGCTCGCGACCTTCGGCGTAATCTATTTCGTCGCGATTCGATTGGGACTCGATCGCCGTCTCGCGGCGACGCTCGGCGCGGGCGGCGCGATCTGCGGCGTTTCAGCGTCCATTGCCGTGGCCGGAGCCGTAGGTGCCAAGAAAGAACACGCACCGATCGCGATCACGCTGGTCGTGCTGTGGGCGATCGTCATGGTGTTCGTGCTGCCGCTCGCGTCACGCGCCTTGGGCCTTTCGACAGGCGTCGCCGGTGCGTGGATCGGCTCCTCAGAATTTGCCGATGCGACCGGACTCGCCGCCGCGCAGTTCTATGGCGGGTACGCCGGGCACGACCCTCGGATTATCGGAAGCGCCGACACAGCCGTTGCGTCCTTTACGTTGATGAAGGTAGTTGGCCGCGATATTTGGATCGGCGTGTGGGCCTTTGTCCTCTCGATCGTGGCTTCGACGCGTTGGGAGAAAACGGGCGTCGATGTTCGGCCCGATGCCGGCGTGATCTGGCGACGTTTTCCGAAGTTCGTTTTGGGATTTCTCGTCGCATCGCTCATCATCACCGCATTCTCGCGGCACCTCACGTATAGCGCCTTCGCTACCAATTTCACGAGCGATCTGGTCGCGCCGATCAAGGATCTGCGGACTTGGGCCTTCACCTTCTGCTTTCTGAGCATCGGATTGACGACGCGCTTTCGCGACCTCGCAGCAGCGGGCGCACGCCCATTTTGGGCCTTCACCAGCGGCGTGGCAGTCAACGTACTTTTAGGACTGTTGCTTTCGACAGTAATCTTCGGCGCCTATTGGAGCCGGCTCGCCCAATGAAGGCAGCCGAAACGCGCCGATGTGCAAGCTGCGCTTACTTCGATAATGCTCCGGAAACGCTGGAAAGCGCATTCGCAGGACTACGGTCCCTGGGTTCGGGCTTTGCCGCCGTTCGCGATCGTGACGGACTCTGCAGCCTCCACGAACGTTATCTTCCGTCAAGCGCCCAATGCGACCGCTACGAGGATGAGCGACGCGACGCGCGATTTCAAAACCGCAGTGCACTTTCGACGCGGTCAATTGCGTGATTGAGCAGCTCGCGTAAGCGCTTCTCGCCGCCTTTCGCGCCTTGTCCGAACCAGATGCCAACCACTTCCTGGAGCGCGCCGGTGAGTGCGCCGCACGCGATGCGCACGTCCACATCGTCTTGCGGCCGTCGCACGTGCCGCGCCACGAGAGCCGCAAACATTTCCAGTGAGCGTTCCTGTTCTTCAAAGAACGCCGCCGCTAGGGCTGGTGTTTTGCGCCGAAGTTCGAAGCGCGCGATGAGCAAGTCGCGGTCGCGTGCGAGGTAGCGCGCGACGACTTCCGTCATCACCACGCGGACCGAATCGACCAGCGGCTCGTCCGAGGGACGCTCCATGATCGACTGCACGAAGATCGGGTCGTACTCATCGGTGACGACGGAATCTTCCTTCGAGGTGAAGTAGCGGTAGAACGTCGCGGTCGAGATGCCTGCCGCTTCGGCGATCTGATCGACGGTCGTTGCGTCGAAGCCCTTCTCGGAGAACAGGCGCAGCGCTTCACGCTGGATCAACGTGCGAAGATGGACTTTCTTGCGCTCGCGCAAGCCCGCCATCAAGCCGCCTCCGCCATTTGTTGAGGCGCTGCGCTCGCCGCAGCCGGTAATCGGCTCCGGCCCACAAGAAAGAGGATCGGGAGTGCTGCGATGAAGAGCAGCGCGCATATACGAAAGACGTAGTCGTACGCCATCACGCTCGCATTTTGCGAGAGCACCTTCATGACCGTCGTCATGGGAACGCCTTGCGATCGCGTCACTCCGGCGGCGAGCGCCATCCAGGCGATCCTCGTATGCCGCGCGAGCAGCGTCATAATGATGGCGACACCGAGGCTGCCGCCGAGTTGCCGAGTGAGTTGTGACAACCCGGTCGCGCCGGCTAATTCTTCACGCGGGACAGCGGACAGCGTCAATTGCGAGAGCGGCACGAACATCAGGCCCATGCCGAGTCCGACGAGCATGCGCGGAAAAAACGTATTGTCCATTCCGGCGTCCGCGGTCAATCCGCCAAGCTGCCAGTTCGCCCAAGCCGAGCAGAGTGCCCCGGAGATGAGCAGAATGCGGGCGTCGACGCGACCCACGATGCGCGAAGCGACGATCATCGCAACGGCCGTTGCGATTGCGCCCGGGATCAGCGCCTTGCCCGAGTCGAGCGCCGTCATACCGAGAATGCTCTGAAAGAACAGCGGCACGATCAACTCGCTTCCGAACAGACCGAAGCCGACGACGAAGAGCGCAACATTGCCCAGGCTGAACGATGAAATGCGAAAAACGCGCAAGTTCACGACTGGGTATTTGTCCCGCACGGTCATCACGCCGAACGCGACCAAGGAGATTACCGAGACGAGCGCGAGCGTAACGATCGTTTGTGAGTCGAACCAATCTTCGTGCTGGCCGCGTTCGAGGACGTACTGCAACGAAATCAGGCCGAGCGCGAGCAGGCCGAGCGCGGGCCAATCGATGGCGCGCCGCGTGCGCTCGATGTAATGCGGCGTAGGCACGAACGCCAGCGCCATGAGGAACGTCGCCACGCCGATCGGCACGTTGATCAGGAAGATCAGAGGCCAGGACGCGTTGTCGACGATGTAGCCGCCGAGGACCGGGCCGAGCGCCGGCGCTACCATGATCCCGAGACCAAAGATCGCCATCGCGCCGGCCGAGCGGCGCGGACCGAAGGTCTCGAAGAGAATCGCTTGCGCGGTCGGCTGCAGCACACCGCCGCCGAGACCTTGCAGCATGCGGCACAGCACCAGCGTCACGATATCGTGCGTGAGGCCGCAGAGCAGCGAGGCCAGCGTGAACAACGCGATTGCACCGCAGTAGAACGTCTTCCGGCCGAGATAGGCGGTGAGCCAGCCGTTGAGCGGCATAACGACGATCGCGGCGAGGATGTAGCCCGTTGCGACCCAGGCCGCGTCGTCGAGCGAGGCGCCGAGGTTGCCCGCGATCGTCGGCAGCGCGACGTTGACGATCGTCATGTCGATGATCGCCATGAAGACACCGAGCATCACGGTGACGGTGATCAGAAGCTGCGAGCGCGTCATTCGACGAGGGCGGTTCGCGATTGAGTTCGAGATAACCTCTCAAATGAGACTGTGTTCCAAATGAGATAATGTCTCGAATATAGAGCTGGCCGTCTGAGACCCTGTTATAGCTTGAGGTTCGGGTTCGAGTGAGTGGGCAGTGCGAAATGCGGCCCGGTGGTCACGGCGATGGCGTCGTTGGCCCACGTGCGTATGTAGCGGAACGACACGAATCCGTAGCCTTTGTCACCGAAGCTCGTGCCCCAGCTGTTGCGAAAGATGAAGTAGCCGCCGTCGGGGAACGCACGCGACTCGCGGAAGCCGACGAGGTCGATCGTATGACCGTCGAACATCGGCGGGTTGGCGCCGGTGTTTGCGCTCCGCGAATAGTACTTCAGCAGCGGAACGCCGCGGACGGATACCGTCGCGAAGTTGTTCTGCCACCACATCCCGGAGGCCACGGGGCGCCCGGAACGCAGGATGGTGAGAGTCTTTTTTAGCTCGGCGGCATTCATGCCCTTCGTGTTGTCCCAGACCTTGACGATCTCGAACGGATAGCTCGTCCGGTAGCGTTGCGGGAACAGCGCGGCCGCCTTCGCGATCACCGTTTGGCTCGGCGTATCGGGGTTCGCCGCATCGTACGTGGCCTGGTTGGGCATTTCGCGCGCGGTGCTGATGCCCCACGCATTATATCCGGCTATTTCCTTGGTGAAGAATCCGCCGTCGGCATCTTCGCCCGTCGCCTTGTTGCCGGCCCAGTTGAGATACTCTTCGGATAAGTCGAGGCGATGCGGCGCATCCGCCAGGCCGGCTCGCTGGTATTCGATCAGAAAGGCTGTGGCAAACACCGTGCACGTGCCGCGGCTGCCCTGATCGCGCACGTGCAGCCTGTACGCCGCGATCTTGGGCCGAAGGTCGACTTCCGGCGCAAGTTCGGGTGGGATGTGCGCGACGATCACGCTACGGAAGGGCACGGCTTCGCGCCACGTGCTGAGCGTAACAGGGCCGGTCAAGAGAGAAAGCGACGCCGCGAGCGCAGCGAGAAACTCGTACACGGTGGTACCGTTCGGGTCGCCGCCGGATGATTCCGGCAGTGTTTCGGGGCTCTCGACGAGCCACGGTCGCAGCGAAGCGATCACAAAGTGCAGGCTTGACCTCAAAGAGACCGTGCGCTACTATATATACGAACAACCGTTCATATATCATGACGCCGACGACGATACTGCAAACTACCGATGGACGCAAGATGCGCGGCGAGCGTAGCCGGGCGCGCGTATTGAAGCATGCGGGGCTCGTTGCGTCGACGGAGGGGCTCGACGGGCTCACCTTCGGCCGGCTCGCCGACGACCTCGGGATGAGCAAGGCCAATCTGGCCGCACTGTTCGGAAACAAGGAACAGTTGCAGCTCGCCACGCTCGATGCGGCGATGGAGTGTTTCATCACCCGCGCCGTTGCCCCGGCGTTGCGGAAACGCTCTGCGCTCGCGCGGCTCCGCGCACTCTGCGACTGCTGGTTCGACTTCGTGGGGAGCCGCACGTATCCGGGCGGATGCTTCATGTACGGAACTGCGAACGAGTTCGCCGCCCGTCCGGGGCCGCTGCGCGACCGGGTCATGGAACGCTTCGCGCAATGGCGGAATCTGCTCGCGTCAAACGCACGCGAGGCGATCGATTGTGGTGAGCTGCCCCGTGACGAGCACCCCGGCGATCTGGTGTGCCGACTGCTCGCGTTGCAGCAGGGCGCGAACCTCGCGATTCTCCTCGACGATGATGCGTCGTTTGCGCGCGCTCGTACTTTGACCGCTCGGCACTGCTCTCGATTTGCGCAGCCGCGCTCCGCGAAGCCCGCGCGTGCGTTTGGCCGGTCTCGTCTTGATGGGCCACGAGTGCGTGGCTGCTCGAGCGCATCGGACTCGAAACCGATACGTTCGTGAAGTTGGTCGGCGATGCACGCGACGAAGGCGCGATCGAGGCGGTGCTACGCGAACGAACCGATGACGCTCGCTGCGAGCGTCTTAACGCGATGCTCGAAGGCGCGACCGTCGGCCACTTGACGCCGGAGCAGCGCGCCGGGTTCGAAGCGGTCCACGGCTCGCAGTACCCCGATGAAAAACGTCTGTTCGACATCTACGAAGAAGACGACGCTGCGTCGTTCGCAAGCGGCGTGACATGATGACACGCGCTCTAGGGCAGGTCGTCTCCGTGAACGTCGGGCTTGCGCGCGAAGTTGAATGGCGCGGCCGGCGATTTTCGACGGCGATCAGCAAGACGTCGGTTCCCGGTCCCATTCCCGTCCGCGGCGTCAACCTCGCCGGCGACGATCAAGCGGATCGAACGGTGCACGGCGGCCCGGACAAGGCGGTGTACGCTTACAGCGCAGAGGACTACGCCTGGTGGGAGAACGAGCTTGGACGAACGTTCCTCCCGGGAACCTTCGGCGACAACCTCACGACGCTCGACGTCGATTTGGGCGCCGTCTCGATCGGCGAACGCTGGCGCGTCGGGACGGCGCTGCTCGAAGTTGCCTCGCCGCGCGTTCCGTGTTACAAGCTCGCCTACGTGCTCGACGACGAGAAGTTCGTCAAGCGGTTCGCACGAGAGTTGCGCTTGGGCGCCTATTTCCGCATCATCGAGGAAGGCACGATCGAAGCCGGTGCCGCGCTGACGCTGATTGCGAGGCCACAGCCGGCACCCACGCTTCGCGATATCGGCACGATCGTATTTTTCGAACGTTCCCGCGCATCCGAGCTGCTCGAGGTTCCGGCACTCGGCGCAGACTTTGTCGCCTGGGCACGCGAGCATACGTAGCCGGCGGCCCGGAAACGGGCCCTTCAAAGCAGCTCGCACCGAGAATCTTCATGCGAACGTGGTTTTCCCGCCGTCGATCACCATCTGCGCGCCTGTCATGTAGGGGAAATCGGTGGATGCCAGCGTCAGTGCAAAGGCCGCAATCTCCTCCGGCTGCGCCATGCGATGTGCGACGGCGATGTTCGTTTTAGCCCACTCGGCGGCCGCTTCTTCCCAGACCGCATCCGGCGCGTCCATCATCCCGGCCACGCGACGCACGAGTTCGGTATCCGTCGTACCGGGAATCAGCGTGTTGATGCGAATGCCGTGCGGGTAGAGCTCCTGCGCCGCAACTTGAACGAACCCGACCAGCCCGCGTTTTGCCGCGGTATAGGCAGCGCGTTTCGGCTCGGTCGCGATTGCGTTGGAGGAAGCAGTGACGACGACAACCCCGCCGCCGCGCGCGATAAGGTGCGGCGTCTCGTATTTCAAGGCGAGAAAGTTTCCGCGCAGGTCGGTGTTCACGACGTCGTCCCAATCGGCGAGCGTCATCTCTTGCATCGGTTTCTCGAGCGTGACCCCGGCATTGTTGAAGCAGACATCCAATCCGCCATACCTGCGCGCGGCCGCCTCAACGAATGCTTCGACCTCCTGCTCGACGCGCACGTCCGCCTTGATATACGTCGCGTCGCCGCCGGCCGCACGGATCTGGCGCTCGACCTCCTCTCCGCGTTCGATCCGGCGACCGCAAAACGCGACGCGCGCTCCCTCGGCAGCGAACATGCGCGCGGCAGCAGCGCCGATACCCGAGGTGGCACCCGTGATCAACACGACCTTGTTTACGAAGCGCCGGCGCTCGCCAATGTGCACCAGCGCCGGCGCTTTCGGCGCGGCGAGCGCGGAGCCGGCCGCGAGACCCGCTCCTGCAGCGGCAGCAGCGGCCGCAAGTGCGGCTCGGCGGCTGATCGTGTGCGGCGTGTCGGGCATGATGATTCTCTCCGAAAGCGAGTCTTGGCGAGGAATGTGAGCGGCGATAAGTAATCATTGATCAGGTGAGACTCGCCCCATGATAGAACGCTCCAGGTTCCATGTCAAGGCATGGCGGAAACGTCACCGTTAATGCGACCCAAAGCGAAGAAACGTACGCGGACCTACACGATTTCGCTCGCCAACAGGAAACCGCGCGGCGGCGGACATGAACGGTTGGGCGAAATCCTGGCTGCCGCAAAGGCGCTTTTTGCGGAGCAAGGCGTCGAGAACGTGACGACTCGCGAGATCGCAGCGCGGGTCGGAATATCCCAAGCGGCGCTGTTCACCTACTACAGAAACAAAGACGAGATCCTCACGCGCTTGATGGAGGCCGCTTTTAGCGATCTCGCCCGCAAGCTCGATTCCATCGAACACAGCTCGAGCGATCCGCGAGAGTGGCTCCGGCAATTGATCGCGGGATATCTCGAATTCGGGCTTGAGAATCCCGACGAATATCGCGTAGCCTTTCTGCTCGTCAAGAAGCGGCGAAGAACGAGCGGCCAACTGGACGAGCAGCCCGGCATCATACAGACCGTAGGCCTTCCGGTCTTCAGGCAACTTGAATTCAAGATCGCACAAGCAATGACGGACGGTACTCTTCGCAAAAGCTTGGGCCCGCCGGCGCTCGTCGCACAGGCTCTGTGGGCGTCGATCCATGGGCTCACGTCGCTGCTTATCGTGCGCCCTCGCCCTCACTTCCCGTGGGCAGATATTGACGTGTTGATTCGCACGGAGACGGAGATGCTTTTGGGCGGCCTTCTGGAGCGCGAGGTCTAAGACCGGATCATGAACATTCCAGCCAACGCCCGCGTGTTGCAATCGACCGTCACACCGGGAGGAACCGTCGACTTGCGGATTGCCGATGTGCCGCTGCCGGCTCCCGGCGAGGATGAGATCGTCGTGCGCATGCAAGCGGCGCCGATCAATCCGTCCGACCAAGGCAATCTCTTCGGTCCGGCCGATCTCGGGTCGCTACGCCGGGACGGCGCTTCGACGATTGCGGATATTCCGGAAGGCCGGCGGCGCGGCGTAGCGGGACGGGTGGGGCAGGCGCTGCCGATGGGAAACGAAGGCGCGGGCACCGTCGTTGCGGCGGGCGCGAACGCTGCGTCGCTCGTCGGACGTGTGGTCGCGATCATCGGTGCGCCCTCGTATGCGACGTACCGGGTCGTGCCCGCGGCGGAAGCGCTTCCGCTTCCGGCAGGAACGACGCCCGAGCAAGGAGCCTCGGCGTTCGTCAACCCGCTGACCGCGCTTGGGATGATCGAGACGATGCGGCGCGAGGGTCATCACGCGCTCGTGCATACGGCGGCCGCCTCGAACCTCGGTCAGATGCTCGCGCGCGCGTGCCGGGCCGACGGCGTGCCGCTCGTGAACGTGGTGCGCAACGCGGATGCGGTCAAAGTTCTGCGGGACGCCGGCGCTGAGTTTGTCTGCGATCAGAACGATCCGGAGTTCGAGAAGGCGTTGACGGACGCGATTGCGGCGACGGGGGCGACGATCGCGTTCGATGCCGTGGGCGGCGGGACGCTCGCAAACCGGATCCTCGTCGCGATGGAGTCGGCACTGTTGCGGAAGGCGACGGAATATTCGCGCTACGGGACGATCGTGCACAAGCAGGTCTACACGTACGGTGGCCTCGATACGTCGGCGCTCGTGCTCGACCGCAGTTATGGGATGGCGTGGGGCGTGGGCGGCTGGCTGCTGTGGCCGTTCTTACAGAGCGTCGGAGCGGAGACCGCCGCGCGGCTGCGACAGCGCGTGGCCGACGAAATTACGACGACGTTCGCGAGCCGGTACAGCGCGACGATCGGACTGGACGATGCGCTCGATCCCGAGCAGATCCGGGCCTACGCGCGTAAGGGCACCGGAGCGAAATATCTGATCGATCCGTCGCGATGAGGCCGCTTCAAGCGCTGCTCTGGGTTTAACGCCGGCAGCGAGCGGTACAGTCGTCACATGAAACGTTCGTACGCCCAAGGCTTTCGCGCATGACGATGAGCTTTTCCGCAACGGCGCTGCGCACGTGGCACGCCAACATCAGCTCTTTCATCGCACCGATGGTCTTCTTCTACGCGCTGAGCGGCTCGCTCCAAATTTTCGACCTGCACGAGTCGCACGGATCGTATCACGCGCCGGCAATCGTCACGGCGATCGGGCGTCTGCATAAGAATCAAGTCTTCGCGCCGCCGGCGCCGCGCAATCGTCCCGCCGGGGCGGCTGCGGGGCGTGTTGGCGGCGGGCCTGGGGGACCGCCGCCGAACGAGCGCGTATCGCTCGCGACGCTGATGCTGAAATGGCTCTTCTTCGTTGAAGCGCTCGGATTGGCGGCGACGACGATCTTCGGTGTTTGGATCGGGTTGACGCATGCCAAACGCAAGCGCACCGTCGTGGCGCTGCTCGTTGCGGGGACGGTGCTTCCACTCGCGTTGATCGCCTTGGGGCGTGCTAGCGGGTAACGGGATGCGCTCGATGCACGTCGAGCGCGTGAGGGAAAGACGCGACCTTTGCGACGAATCGAAGCGCCTGAGGCCGGCATGATGTTGTTGCAGCGTATCTTATTGCAGGCACTCCGGAGCACAGCGAAGCAGCGGCTGGGAATAACGCGCGGCCCTGACGGTGCGCTCTGGTTCACCGAAGACAACACGCAGCACGGGAAGATCGGGAGGATCTCAGAGGAGGTACTGCCGTGCGCCGTTTGCATGGTGAATGCTCCTTCGTGGGGTATTCAGCAAAGACTACCCACGCGAAGGAGATCGAAATGTCCGCTGCCTTGGCGCCCCTTCTCTTTGAGGATATGGTTGGAACGTGGGCCGTGATGCAACAGATGTGGGCGGCGGCCGACACGGACGCCGTTACACTTCCGGCAGCGACGGCGCGCCGGCGGTTGGTCGGCGGAGCGTTTGTCGAAGAAACCATGGAACTCGAGGCTGGGTCGCAGGGAGATGCGTTTACGCGGATTGCCTATTTCAACTTCAATGCGGTCGATCAGCGATACGAGTATTTTTCTCTGGACACGCGCGCACCGCAAATGATGAATGAAAGAAGTCGCGCGGGAGCGGCTGCGAGCGCGGGACCGCAGCCGACGATAGAACTCTTCGGGGATAGCTTCGTGGCTCCACGGTGGGGAGACTCGACCGATGCGAGTTTCATCTACCGCCTGACGGTGGGGCCGATCGAGCAGAACCGTCAAGTGGTAACTCTCTACCTTACGCCGAGAATTTCCGGAACGCCAAAAGAGTTCTGCGCCTTCGAGTACGTTTACACGCGCCGCTCAACGTGACATGACGATTTCTTCCCACGATCCGCACCCGCGGCGACGAGTTCGCGTTCTCGATACGGAGATGGCCTACGTAGACACCGGCGTGGGAGATCCGATCGTTTTCCTGCATGGCAATCCGACGTCGTCGTATCTGTGGCGCAACGTCATTCCACATGTCGAAGGCGTGGGACGCTGCCTCGCACCCGATCTCGTCGGCATGGGCGAATCGGGAGAGATGCCGTCGCGAACGTACCGCTTTGTGGACCACGCCCGATATCTCGATGAGTGGTTCGAAGCGATGCAACTGCCGGCAAAGATACTGCTCGTAGTACATGACTGGGGCTCGGCGCTCGGATTTTATTGGGCGCTTCGACATCCGGATCGGATCAAAGGGATCGCGTACATGGAGTCGATCGTGCTGCCGCGCCTGTGGAGCGACTTTCCGGCCGGCCGGGATGAGATGTTTCGAGCGCTCCGCTCGGAGGCGGGCGAGCGCCTCGTACTCGATGAAAACTTCTTTATCGAAGTCGTCTTGCCGAAGAGCGTGATGCGCGAACTCGGCGACGAAGAAATGGCCGCGTACCGCCGGCCGTTCCGGAATCGCGAAGCCCGGCTTCCGACCCTCGTGTGGCCGCGCGAACTGCCCATCGAAGGCGAGCCGGCGGACGTGGCCTCGATCGTGACCCGCTACGGGGAATGGCTCGCGAAAACTTCGGTTCCAAAGCTCTTCATTTCCGCCGAACCCGGAGCGCAGCTCGTCGGACGCCAACGCGAGTTCTGCCGTGCCTGGCCTAATCAGCGCGAGACGAGCGTGAAGGGCATTCACTTCATTCAAGAAGATTCTCCGCAAGAGATCGGGACCGCGGTGGCGGCATTCGCGCGAGAAATCGGCGTCTTGTGAGCGCCGCGAGGCAAGCAAAAGGCAATCGCTTCGTTGGCCAGAAGCGGCGTGTGGTGGCCTTAACGACGATGTCGCGCCTCGTTCCGCGAGCGACGTTGCTGGTGCTCGCGCTGAGCTGCTTTGCCGCCCTCGCGGTTCGGGCGGATGCGGACGACGTTCTCGCGCCGGATGCCGCGTTGACGCAAGGCCTCGCAAACGTCGCTCTGGCCGCGCCCGCACCGCCGTTCGCGTGGAACGATTTTAACGCCTACGCCGGCCGGTCGAAGGTGCTCTCGGACGCCGACGGGGCGCTCGTGTTCCCGGCGCTCGGCGGCACGCTCGTGGGCACCGGTTTGGTCAATGTGTTCTTGATACCGGCGACACCGTACACCGCATGGTTTGCGGCGCTTGCGACCGCGAACGCGCGCGGCTACAAACTGGCCGTCGCCTCCCTCGATCGTCGAGTTCGCGAAAACGTGCTGTACGCGCAAACGACCGACCCCGCGGGCAACTTTTCGTTCCGCGACATCACGCCCGGCTCGTACTATCTCTTCGCGGAACTCAATCTGGTCTTCGGGACCGGCCGCCCGCAAGATACCCCCGAACGCGGCGTCGACGGAAACGGCCACGGCTCGGACGTTGCGGTGCCGGACGTCGACATCCCGCACCGGTACGTCAAGCACTTCGTGTATTTGTACGGCTTCACGCTCCCGGGCGATCGCACGCCTTGGCATCTGGGGCAACTGCGCAACAGCAGTCTCGTCATCGAAGGAAAGGCGGCCGACGCACCAACATGATACGACACATCGGAAGCCTGGCTCTTGCGCTCGGACTCGCCGTCGCTCCGTTCGCTGCGGCGGCCGACACGCTCGATATCGGAACGACGCGACTGGTCCCCAAAATAGAAGCTCCGAGTGCGAGCGAACTCGCAGCGTACGACGCTCCCGGTACCGGGCGTGTCGCCGGTCGCTTTAACTTGGTGATTCACGGGGCACCCGGGCAGCTCGAGTACCGCGGTTTCAAAGTGTATCTGTTACCTGCGGTGACGTGGTCGTACGTGTGGGCGCACTGGCTCAAACTTTCCGGAAACATGGAAGGCGAACCGACCGTCGACTTCGATCCCTGGACGAAGCGCTATTTGCGCGAAGCGACGACGGACGCTCACGGTGCATTCGTTTTTACGGATGTGCCGCCGGGCAAATACGTGCTCGGTTCGCTCATCGTCAGCGACGTCTCATCGACGCACACCGACATTTCGGATAACCCTACGGTCGAAACGAATGACGACGACACGACGCACTACGATGCCGACGGAAACGGAGTCGATTCGGAAGGCCGGGTGACGTCGCTCATGCCGTCGTGGCACATCGAGCATCACTACACCGCGAACACACAGGTGAGCCTGTGCACGGTCCGGGCCGCACTCGAGGCAGTGGTAACCGTCGCGCCGAGCGGTACGACGAACACCCCAATCGCAATCGCCGGATCAGACTACTCGGGTAACTGCCGGCACTGAGCCGGGGCGGCACTCCCCCGTGACGAACCGATGACCCTCAGGTTTAGTACGATGAAATGCCCTTGGATGGTCGTGGTGACCTACTTCAGCACCTGACGTTTTGTGAGCGCGGGACGCAAGATTTCATAGAAACTCGTTGAAGGCTAAACGGTCTCGCCTCGTCGTCTATTACGTCCCTTGCCTGGGTTGTAATGTTGCGAATCGTTCTGCGTACTTTTGCCGTCCTCGCTGCTTTTTTGCCGGCCGCGTGCGGATCCGGCACCACCATCGGGGGAGCGCCGGCACCCTCGCAAGGATCCACCACCGGTCCCACGGGCGGTCAGACGCCCGGCGCCTCTGCAACGCAGACGCCGCCGGCCGGTTCGAAGCCGACGGCCTCGGCTGCGCCGACGGCCTCGCCGGCAGGCGGCGCAACGCCCTCGCCCGGACCGACCTCCTCGACGCTCGACCTCACCTGCGATACGGCGCCATATCCGTCGACGACCTACGTGCAGTGCGAGACCATCAACTACGCGATGGTCAGCGAAGCGCCGGCCGAACAAACGCAGCCCGCGTTCGTGACGGCACTCGCTTCGCAGAGCACGGTCAACACGCAGCAGTGGCTCGCGCGCGCGGAGGCGGATTCGAGTTGGCTCGACCCGCTCTCGGGCAACACGCCGCAAACGCCGCTCTGCACGACGTGGGGCGCCAATTGCGTGGGCGATCCGTTCCGCTACGCCAACGTGGCTGGCCCTCAGGGCACCGCCTTTTACTCGCAAGCGACCGTCATCCCGTTCGTGGTTTACGATTCGGGCTGTGCGCGAATGTCGGGACGCGTGTGGGCACCGGCATCCTCGGCGCCGGGGAATGCGCTTCCGAACGTCGTCATTGAGAACGGCTCGATCGAAGCACCGGAGACACTCTATTGGTGGGCCGCGCAGGCACTCGTGCTCGACGGGTACGTCGTGATGACGTTCGATCCGCGCGGGCAAGGGCGCTCCGACGAACAGACGCCGACGGGCGTGCAAGGCGGCAACATCAACGATACGGTGTTCGAATCGGGGCTCGTCGATGCGATCGACTTCTTCCACTCATCGCCCTCGAAACCGTACCCGAACAACGTGACCTGCAAAGAAACGTATCCGACGACGGTCGCGCCATACAATCCGTTCTGGAATCGCATCGATCCGAATCGTCTCGGTATTGCCGGGCATTCCGCGGGCGCGGCGGGCGTATCGATCGTGCAGGGCTACGGCGGCCCGGGTGCGGCGCCATGGCCCGGCAAAATCGATTCGATGAATCCCGTGAAAGTCGCGGTTGCGTGGGATGGCTTGCTCGGCCCCGCGGGCGGCGATGTCGGCGGCATCGGAAGCCAGTCGACTGCCGGCGATCCGAAGTTCACGGCACGCGTTCCTGCGATGGGGAACTCGTCGGAGTACGGATTGGCGCCGACGCTCTTTGCGACGCCGCCGCCGGCGGAACTGCATAAGGCTGCCTTCGACCAGTGGGTAGCTGCCGGAACGCCCGTGTACGAGTTCACGATTCGCGGCAGTTCGCATTACGATTTCAGCCCGATCACCGGTTTTCCGGCGACCTCGTGGTGCCCGGATGCGGCGGCGACCGAATGCAGCGACGGCTGGGGGAATCCGATGTCGGAATACTACACGCTCGCATGGTTCGATCGCTGGCTGAAGTTGTCGGGCGAAGCGGGGTATGCCGATGCCGATGCACGTCTGCTCGACGACAACGGACCGCAAGGGCGCAACAAGATGAGCTGGCACTTCCATAGCGCGCGATCGTATCCGGATCGCAACGGCGTGATGAACGTGTGCTCGAATATTCGCAGCGGTTGCGCGGATACGGGGAACGGGCCCAACGTGCGCTTGCCAAACCGGCGGTAACGGCTTCGGCACCAATATCGCCCGGCTATTTGCAGCGCTCGCGGAGCGAGCAAGTCCGGGCGCGCGCACGGCGCTCGTCACAGCCGGTGCGCGGTTGGTCCCGGACGCGCGTCCGCCGGTCCCATTTCCCTTGCTGCGGCAACAGCCGAAGCGTAGCATCTCTCGTGCAGGCGCATGACAACGCTGCCGCGCCAAAAGGGGAGAGCATGATCATCAGTAATCGCCGCCACGGACTGCGCTACGCAACCGATTCGACCGCACTCGACATTGCGCGGTTCGTAGCGCCGCGTCCATCGAAACTCGCGCATCACGAAGAGCCGCCGGCTATGGAGCACTCAAGACGTCGAGTTCGATGACGTTGCGCACCCAGCGCGAACGGTGTTTTTCATCCGGGACGATGATGCGAAATGGGCCGACGTCGGTTCCGATCGGCGCGCCGTTGAGCTGATCGGCAAGCAGCACGATCTTATCAACGAATGTCGCATCGAGTTCCGGGAGAGCGAATACCGTTCGGTAGCCGTCGGAAGCGCATACGAGCACGTAGTCAGCGAGTGCTCGGCCGCGGAGCGCGTCTCCGAGCGGAGCACCATTTTTCGCGAGCACGATGCCGAGATCGACGCCCGAATAGGACTCGGTCTTCCCGGATTCTTCCGAGACCGTCACGGTGCGCCGAGGCAGGCCGGCGAGCAGCGATTCTGCAAGCGTTAAGCGGACCGGTGAGACGAGTGGGTTCGGCGGCGCGGGGCTCGCGCTCTGCGCGCTGGTAGCGGCACTCCCGGCAAGGCACCACGCGACCAGGACGCAAGCGGCAAGCGATCGTTTCATCGAGAAGTCTTCGGGGACGCGGTGCGCAATCCGTGCCGCGAGACGCGCGGTGAGCGTCAGACTTCGGCGAGAAGCCGATCGAGCCTTAGGAACTCGTCCTTCAGGGCGCCTTGGCGGCTCGCAAACGCGTCGTCCTTCTCGCCCGGAAGCTGAAACAGTGTGAAGATGTATTCCGACGAGCGGACGCCGTTTGCAACTAAGCGCGTCGGGGCCGTCAGCAGATACTCGCCGGGACCGACCATCGCGAGGAAATCCACAGTTCCGGAATCTGCATTGCAGCGTAGGGCGAAGCGAATTTCGCCGCGCGCATTTTTGGCGATCCAGTGATCGCCTTCGGGCGCGACGGATTGCGCGAAGCCCGGAGCCCACTTGGGCAGATTCTCTGCGCGCGAGATGAAATCAAATGCGGCGCGTGGGCTCGCTGAGATCGTTCCACTTTGGGTTGTGGCATTCATCGTTGGTTCTATCCATCCTTAAGTAGTTTGAAGTTGTGTTTTGGGATGCTGCGTGAGGGCGGCGGCGGTAGGTGCATCGGCGGGGAAAAACGATTCGATCGATAGCTCGGCAATCGTTACGTCGAGAGGTGTGCCGAACGTCGCGATCGTGCTGTAGAACGAAAGTTCACTCGCTCCGACGAGGATGCGCATCGGCATACAGATATCGGCGGCGCTCGGCTGGCTTACTTCCGGCACGAGCTCCGCAATGGGGTAGCCGTTCAATTCGGCGTACAGCGCGGCGAGTTGCGGATCGCCGGAAGACTCGACTTCGCGCCGCAACCTGCCGAGCAAGTGCGCTCGCCATTGCGAAAGGTTGATAAAGCGTTTCGCGAGGCCTTCGGGATGCAGCGTCAAGCGGAGCACGTTCACGGGCGGCTTTAAGAGATGCGGTGCGCAACCGGTCGTAAAGATGGCGCTGCTTTTGTTGGCATCGACGATATCATAATGACGATCCATGACGAGGGCCGGATATGGTTCGTGCGCCGTCAGAATACGGCGAATGGCGGCGCGCACGAGCTCGAACTGCGGCGCGTCGAGTTGTTCTTGGGAATAGAGCGGCGCGAACCCGGCGGCGAGTAAAAGCAGGTTGCGTTCGCGCAAGGTCAACTCCAGTGCCTCGCTCAGCTGCACGAGCGTTTCTCGACTCGCCGCAGAGCGGCCGGTCTCGATGAAGCACACGTGGCGTGCGGAGATTCCGGCCGAAAGCGCAAGTTCGAGCTGGCTCAAGCGCCGCCGTTCGCGCCAGCGTCGCAGGAGCTCGCCTGCAGTTTGAACCGGTGGGTATTTGGGCGGCGATGAAGATCTCACCGGCAAAGTGTAGGCGAACAACGGTTCCAGGTCGATTACCTCGCAGGTAATCGCTGTACGCCGGCGTGGCCGGTAGCGGAGAGCGGGCGCGCTTCGGGGCTTGCCTGGCTTCTACTCGCGGACAAACTTCCAGTCGCTTGAAACTTGCCACCAATCTGCCGGTATGAGCGGCCGATGGACTTCAGCGACGCCGGCTTTGGCGACATCGTTCATCGCTCTACACTCCCCTCGCGCTATCGCGCAGCTGTCTGCAAAGGAATCCAACACCAATGGCTGATCCCGAAGACGCCTCGAAGCCTGAGATCGACGAGACTGAGATCGTCGCGACGGAGCCCCTGTCCGACGAAGACCTGGAAAATGTCACCGGCGGAGCCTTCAGGCCTGAAGTTCAGCATAAGCTTTAGGCGCTAACTCACCGCTAAGGTGGGCGGAGCACCGTTTTCGGACGGTGCTCCGCTTTTTTTTTTCCCGGTGAAGCGGCGACAGTGTTAGGTTTTCGTTGCGGTGAACGAGCCGCCGCCGGATGTGTTGATAATCGTAAAATTGCCGGAGATCGTCGCACCGTTCACGGTTCCGGTTAACGAGTATCCGAACTGCGTGTAGACCTCCGGCATAAGGTCGAGCGAGACGGAGCTTCCAATAACCGTGCCGACGATGTCACCGCCGTTCCCATACTCATATGAGTTCGGCGTATTCGTAAGGCCGCCGCTCCACGTGCCCAGGAGCGAAGTGCCGCTTTGCGTCAGCGTCAACGTTAGCGGAAGCGTGGACGCCGTCGCGTCTCGAAAGGAGCCCTCGTAGGTTCCGGAAATGGTCGTTAGTAGCGCGGTCGATCCGCCGCCTCCGCACGCGCACAGTGCCATCGAAGCCGCGAGCAACGCCGGCTGCCGGTGCGCGAAGAACCATCGTATTTGCGCGAACATTACGTAACGAGTGACGGCGCCAGTTCCGCGCGCGCACCGTTGACTAGGAAATCGAGGATCGCCATGCGGACGAAGACGCCGTGCGAGACTTGCTGTGCGTAGCGCCAGCCCGGAAAATCGAATACGTCTTCGGTCAGCTCCACGCCGCGATTGTAGGGGCCGGGATGCATGACGATCGCGTGTTTCGAGAGCGCCCCCAGGCGGCGCGCATCGAGACGATAGTTGCGCGCATAGTCGTCGAGAGACGGCAACACCGCGGAGGCGATCCGTTCCTTTTGAATGCGTAAAAGCATGAGGGCATCGATCTCCGGCAGCACGTCGTCGAGGCTGCGCGCGATGCGGACGCCCGGGCGCGCCATCGCATCGGGTAAGAGCGTGTAGGGGCCCACGAGCGTTACTTCCGCACCCAGGGCGCACAGACCGATGATGTTCGAGCGCGCAACGCGGCTGTGCAAGATATCGCCGACCAACGCAACGCGTAGGCCTGCGATCTTTCCAAACTCGGTTTGCAGCGTGAGGAGATCGAGCAGCGCTTGCGTGGGATGCGCGTGACGGCCGTCGCCTGCGTTGATGACGTGTCCATCGAACGCTTCCGCTAAGCGGTACGGGAAGCCGGATTCGGGATGGCGCGTAACGATGACTCTAACGCCCATCGCGGCGAGCGTAATTGCGGTGTCGGCGATCGTCTCGCCTTTGCCCAGGCTCGAAGAACCCGGCGGCAATGCGACGATATCCGCGCCGACGCGTTGCTCGGCAATCGCAAACGAGGTGAACGTGCGCGTACTCGCTTCGAAGAAAAGATTGACGACGATAACGTCGCGCAGGAGGTCGCGGGGCGGAGGTTCCGCATGGAAGCGACGGGCGCGATCGAGGACATAGGTAATCTCACCGCTCGAGAAATCATCGAGATCGAGGAGGCTACGCTCCGGCATCGGCCTCGCTGCGGATCACGACGCGATCGTCGTCGGAATAGGCCTTCGAGAGATGGACGTCGATGCGCTCGCGGCGATGGGTGGGAATCACTCTCCCCACGTAGTCGCCTTGCACGGGGAGTTCGCGCAGGCCGCGGTCGACGAGGACCGCGAGCCTGATGACTTTGGGACGGCCGAGATCGGTGACGGCGTCGAGCGCAGAGCGGACCGTGCGGCCGGTGAAAAGGACGTCGTCGACCACGACCACGACTTTTCCGGAGAGGTCTTCGAGGATCTCGGAATCGGGGAGCGCCTTGGTCGCGTCGTCGTCGCGATAGAGGTTGATGTTAAGGAAGCCGAGGCTGGGGCGGATGCCGCCGATCTCTTCCATCTTGGCGGCCAAGCGGCGCGAGAGTTGCTCGCCGCCGCGACGGATGCCGATGAGCACGACGCCGTGCTGCGCGTCGTCGGGTTCGAGGATTTGGTGGGCGAGGCGCGCGATGATACGGTCGATCTGCTTCGCCGACATCAACGTCCGCTCGCGCGACACCTCGAGCGCGCTCCTCATCGACCGTCCTCCGAACCCATGGCAGCGAGACCCGCTCGAACGCGTTCGCGCTCGGCCTCATACGCCGCCAGCTTTTCGCGATTCTTCGCAACGGCTTCGGGCGACGCCTTGCTCGTGAATTGCTGGTTTCCAAGCATCTTTTCGAGGCGTTCGATCTCGCCGTCGAGGCGGACGATATCCTTGTGGTACCGGTCGCGCAAGAGGCCTTCGGGGGCGCGCGGGGTCGCGGCGAGCAGGGGGTCGACGCCGTTTGCCACGAGCGACGTGTTTACGACGATGGTGGCATGGGCGTGGAGCGCGAGCAGCGCACGCGCGTCGGCGTCGAGTTCGGGCGGGACGTCGATCGTCAACTTCTCGCGCGGGGCAAGACCGAGCTCGGCGCGCAAATCGCGGACTTTGCCGACGACGGTTTTGAGGGTTTCGTAGCGCTCGGCGGCGTGGGCGTCGACGGGAATTTCGGCGGGGTCGGGCCAGGATGCGGTGACGATCGTCTTGCCGTCGTGCGGGAGTGCCTGCCAGATTTCTTCGGTGATGAAAGGCGCGATCGGATGTAAGAGGCGCATGAGTGCACCCAGCGCATACGAGAGGACCGCGGCGCGCGTGGGTGTTTGGATCTTCGTCGCTTCGATGTACCAATCGCAGTATTGATACCAGATGAAATCGATCAGCACTTCGGCTGCGACGCCGAGTTCGTAATCATCGAGCGACGTGCTTACGCGCACGACCGCTGCGTGAAGCCCGGCGAGCACCCATTTATCGGCGAGCGAGAGATCGGCCGCGTTCGGGAGCTGATTCGCTCTGGGCAAGCCTTCCGGGAGCGAGCGGACGTAGCGCAGCGCGTTCCACATCTTGTTGTTGAATTCGCGGGCCTTTTCGACGTAACGCTCGTCGAAGCGGAGCTCCTGCGATTCTAGGCGCATCTGCCGTACCGTGCCGAAGCGTGTGGCATCGGCGCCGTATTTCGCGACGAGATCCATCGGGTCGATCACGTTGCCGAGGCTCTTGGACATCTTGCGGCCCTTATCGTCGAAGACGAGTGGAGCGATGAAAACGTCTTTGAACGGAATCCCGCCGGCGAATTTGTAACCGAGCATGACCATGCGCGCAACCCACAGGAAGATAATCTCCCGGCCGGTGATCAGCACTTGGTTGGGGTACCAATGTTCGCGCTCGGGCGTTTCTGCCGGCCAGCCAAGAATCGAGAACGGCCATAACGCGCTTGAGAACCACGTATCGAGCGTATCGGGATCGCGCCGAATATCTATGGTACCGAACTTTTCACGGGCAATTGCGAGCGCTTCTTCTTCGGTTTCGGCGACGATGGGTTCGCCCGTCGGGGCATACCACACGGGAAGGCGATGGCCCCACCAGATTTGACGCGAGACGTTCCAATCGCGGATGTTCTCGAGCCAATACTCGTACGTGCGGCCGAAACGTTCCGGGATGAAGCGCAGTTGGCCCGAGCGGTAGGCTTCCCGTGCCGGGCCCGCGAGCGTTTCCATTCGGCAGAACCATTGCAGTGAGAGCAGCGGCTCGACGATCGCACCGCTGCGCGAACTCACCGGGACCACGTGTCTACGCGGGGTCGTGCTAACGAGTGCCCCTGCAGATTCCAAGTCGCGTACGACGGCTTTGCGCGCTTCGAAGCGATCGAGACCGGCGTACTGCGGCGGTGCTTCGGAGGTCATCCTGCCGTCGAAGCCGATCACGCTCGGCATCGCGAGGCCGTGGCGTTCTCCGATGGCGTTGTCGAGCGGGTCGTGCGCGGGGGTGACCTTTACGGCGCCGGTTCCGAAATCGCGTTCGACGGCGGCATCGGCGAGGATCGGAATGCGACGGCCGGCGAGCGGTACGATGACGTGTTTGCCGACCAGATGCGCGTAGCGGTCGTCGTCCGGATGGACGGCGATGGCCGTATCGCCGAGCATCGTTTCCGGCCGCGTAGTGGCGACTTCGATGGCAAACGATCCGTCGTCGGATGGGTATCTTATTTGCCAGAGGAAGCCATCGCGTTCTTCGTCGTCGACTTCCGCATCGGAGAGGGTGGATTGCGAATCGGGATCCCAGTTCACGAGCCGCGTTCCGCGATAGATGAGACCCTCGCGATAGAGTTCGACGAACACTTTCGCGACGGCGGCGGAAAGGCCGGGGTCCATCGTGAAACGATCGCGTTCCCAATCCGGGCCGAATCCGAGCGTGCGGAATTGTTCGTATAACGCGAACCCGTATTCGTCGCGCCACTGCCACGCGCGCACGAGATAGGCCTCGCGCCCGAGCCCTTCGCGCGTGAGACCTTCCTTTGCAAGTTCGCGCACGAGGACCGCTTCCGTTGCGATCGCCGCGTGATCTTGGCCCGGCAGCCAGACCGCATTCTCGCCGAGCATGCGGTGATAGCGCGTGAGGATATCCATCGCCGTGTAGGTGGAAGCGTGGCCGAGGTGAGCGCGGCCCGTGATGTTCGGCGGCGGCATCGAGATGACGAACGGCGGCCGAGCAGGGTCCGGCTCGTCGTGGAAGACGCCCGCATCGAGCCATTCGGCGTAGCGCCGGGCTTCTACGGCAGCGGGGTCGTAGGACTTGGCGAGTTCTTGGCTAGGCGGTTCGGTCTGCACGAATGTGCGGAGTTAGGGCCGCCGCTGCGGAGCCCCTACCGCGCCCGATGCCCGCCACGCCGTAAAGGCCGAGGTACGGGAAATCGCCCGGCCCGCAATACTCGGCGCCTGCCAATGCCTCTCGCAGGCGTGCCGTGAACGCCGATTTCGGGAACGTTGCGACGAATGCTCGGGCCCGCGAGAGATCTGGTTGGCGCCGCGTAACGGAATAGCGTTCGAGCCCTACGATCGCTCCGAGGTAATCGCCGTAGCCGACCGGTGCCGATTCCAAGCTCGCGCCGAACTGCTCCATCGCTTCGCGTAAATTTCCACCCGCCTTCGCGATGCATCCGTCGGCGAAGTGCAGTTGCGCCGCCACGGAAGGCGCGTGCATTACGAGGTGAAACTTCGAGACGGCCGCACGGCGCGCCGCGAACATGTCGCGCACGCGGCGCGCGAGCGTTACATCGAAGGGAGCGATGGTACACGCCAGTTGTAAGATGTCGAGAACTTCGGTACCCGAGTTTTCGGCGGCGTTGATTTCGAACGCCATCGAAACGCTGAAGCGACACTCTTCGATGAACCGCTCTCGGCTCTGCCACGTGTCGAGCAAGAGCGCGGTCACGCAATCTGTAAGTCGGAGCGACAGCGACGGAGCCGAACGTCCGCCGATGTTCGCAGGACCTTGGCCGTAGCCGAAGAGGCGGTGGCTGTTTTCGAGCGCGCAGCGAATACGTGTTTCGACGACATCGGTGTGCGCCGACCATGGAAAGGTAGCGGCTCGCGCGAGCAGATACGCATGGCCCGGCAGCGACGGTCTCCGGTACACATAGCTTGCAAGATTTGAAAGCAGCCGGCCCTCGGTGATGCGATCGGGGTTTCTAGGATCGGCGGCACCTGCAACCGACGCGAGGAGGCACTCTTCTTGAGCGGCAAGATCGCCGCGCAACGCGTGGTGCCAACCTTCGAGATCGTGAAGTTTCGCGCGCAACACGATCGGCTCCACGTGATAGTCCTTTTGAGGTTTTACGTAGGCGAGACCGGCCAGCGCCTCAAGCGCGTAGGCGAGAGCAGCTCGGGAGCCGGGAAAATCCTCGGCAACGAAGGCGACGATGGCTTCGCTCTTCGCGGCGTGCGCGGCGAGCAGCGGGTTGCCGCTGCAGGCGGCGAGTTGCTTCGCCGCTTCGAGGATGTCGTACGCGCGGGCAATCTCGTTTTGATCTGCCAGAGATGCGGCCAGGAGTTCGAGTAATTGGATGGCTTCGTGCGCGTCGTAGCACGATGGATCGCGCCGGGTGCACTCCGCCGCCGCGCGGTCGTGGCGGCCCAGCCGAAACCACGCGCGCGCTCTCATGAGCGCGCAACCAGGCGCTTCGACGTTGTGAAGCAGCGCGAGCGCACGATGATAGTTACCGCTCCGCATTTCGCCGAACGCTTCGGATATGGGAAAGCCCGGGAGAGCCCGTGGAGGTAGCATGAAATCGCTCCGTCTACAAACGGATATGCAGTTCGTTGGAAGCGGGATCGGGCGGGGGAAGGAGGGCATTCCCTCAGTCGCAGCGCGTCCCTATCGCTCTGCTTGGGCGGACCCATCACTTTTTTGCGCTCGCGCGTGAGGAGCTTTCGGCGCGACGAGGAACCCTTAACGCCCATGTCCATCCACCGAAATGCCGCCGTGGTTCTTTGTCTTTCCGCTCTCGCGACGGCGTGCAGCGGCGGCGGTGGGACGCCCGTCTCGCAAGCGAGGTCTGTTGCTACGGCGACACCGGTTCCTACGGCGACACCCGTTCCTACGGCGACGCCCGTTCCCACGGCGACACCGACGCTAGGGCCGGCGGTAACGATTAATCAGTCGTCGTCAACGAATACTCAAGCTTACACGGTCGTTCTTCAAACGAACGCAAGTGCGAGCGTGACGCAGGGTAGCTATACCGGCACTACGACGATCTCCACATCGGATACCGCGAAGTTCTTTTCGGATCTCAACGCTAACGTTCCGGTTTCAAACATCGTCACCACGACGTGCCCTAAGTCGGCTTCGTTCGGGACCGTAACGATGCTCACGTACGAAGGTGCGACCACGGGCGATATCAGTTGTTACTCGAGCAGCGGGTCGCCGCAAGCGACGCTCTACCAAGACGAGCAAACCATCGTCGACGATATACACGCGAAGCTCGGCACCTTCGATCCCGCCTAAACGATATGTCGTCGCTCGTTTTATCGCTCGCCGTTGCCCTCTCGAGTTCGTCGCATTTAGCGGGCGCTAAAGTTCCGATCGATGCGGTCGTCATCAGCGTCGACCCCGCTCATCATCGCGCGAAGATACACTACGCAGCGCTCGAAACCGCACCCGAGGGCGTTCGCGTCGTCCGCGTTGGAGACAAAAGCGCCTTGCGGACCATGCACCCGGGGGAGCGGATCACGGCGGTCGCCGACACGAGCCAAACGCCCTGGGTGATTTCACACGTGGAACTCAACCGCTTCGCGCGGTAATGCCGAAGGAGCCGCCCGCACCGTACCAACGGAGCACGCGCAGCGCCCGCAGCGTGTTCCAGCGGCTCGGCTCTCCCGCCGATTCGCCGAACGGAAAGGGGAGTGCCTCGTCGTACGCGCGATCGAGGAGCCAGCGGCCGTCGGCCTGTCGCTTGCTCTCGAGCAGGTGTACGGCATCGGCCATGCGCGCGTCGGGCTTCGCGCCGGTATTTCTGAAATAGTCGAGCGCACGGAGAACGTCGTAATGGTAGCGCGGCGGGAACGCGAGTTCCAGAAACGCCCAATCGGCGACGTCGCCCGTGGAGCGCCGCCGGAAGAGGCCACGCTCGAGCAGATATTCTTCGCCGCGCCGCCTAACCTCGGCGATGTCCGGCGCGGCCCCGGCCGCACGCTCGTACTCGAGCAGGCCTTCGAGCACGCAAATGGTGGTGTGGAACGACGAGCGAGTACTTTGCGGCGCTTCACAGTTCCAACCGCCGTCATCGAGCTGCTCGCCGGCGAGACGGCGCGCGAGGCTTTCCGTGGGCCGCCCGAAGTAGGCGCCAAGCGCGAGAGCGCCTCCGTTGATGCACGGCTCCACTTCGCCCTCGAAGAACGGCTTCGCGCCGTCTTCCACCGCGCGCAAGTCCCAAGGGCCGGCCTGATTGTCCCAGCGCAAGGAAGCCTCAAGGCGCGCCACCGCCGACTCCACAGCGGCCTCGGCGCGATCGACACCGGTCGCACGTAAGAGGAGCAGCGTGAAGAGGGTCGGCAACCAAACGGGAGCCGCGGGCCGCCGCCACGAGCCGTCCGGTTGCTGACGCGCGAGAATTTCGGCGCCGAGGCCTTCGCGAGGAACGCGTGCGCGTTCCTCAGACGTCACCGCGGGGGAGGCATCCGTAAGGTCGCGTAGCGCCTGCCAGCGCGTGGCTGGGTCGGAATTGAGGAGCCAATCGATGGTATCCACCCCGCTATTTGTACCTTTTCGAGGGCCGATGTCCCGCGCAAACGATATCGGCTCTCGATGCGATGCGGTCAACGAGCGCCGCAATACCGTGATGCGGCAGAGCTGCTTTGCTTCTGCTATCATGACGAGCGAATAGACGCTATTCCCAGGGGTAAGGCCGCAGATGTTCCGGGAGCACTTCGAGGACATCGTCTCGTGAGTTTAGTCGATGAAGGTCATAAGAAGAGACCAAAGTTGTTTGTGTTAGCGACGTTTCTATGCGTAGCGGCTATCTATTTCAGCGTGCGTCAGCCGCATTTCAAACACATGCAAAATCCCGCCACGCTACATCAGGAGGAACGTGGCCCTTGCGCCTTTCCTTTAGTGGGTATGACGTGGGGTCGGTAAGTTAGGCCGTCACAAGTGTCATAAGCCGTGCGGCGAAACGAAAAGCGGCGCCCCTTCGTCTGGTGCGCCGCTTTTACTTCATTCCACGAGAGTTTCAAATGGTCGGGTAGACAGGATTTGAACCTGCGACCCCCAGTCCCCCAGACTGGTGCGCTACCAAGCTGCGCCACTACCCGGTTCGGGCTTTTTTGCGCTTAAACGGCGCGCAATTCATTCTTTTTTTGCGGAAATCCCTGTTGAGCGGCGCCCGGAGCAGTTTGTGAGCTCGGAACGATTCGGGGACGGTCCTGCGCTATGCTCGGCGCAGAAATCCACACGAACGCCTCGGGAGGTACATCGATCATGACGCTGGGCTCCGACCTCGAACAATGGGAGGATGAATTCTACGCAGCGGTGCGCGAGTACTTGCAGACACTCCATGAAAAAACGCAGATGATCCAGGAGCTTCTTGCGGCAAAGCCTCCTTCAGCACACGAGCCGGCCCCAGGATTTGGTGACGAGAATCCGGCGCAGCGAGCTACGACGGTGCGGCGCCGCACGATTGGACCCGGCATTTACAATTCAGCGGAAAGCTAATAATAGCGCACGGCCGTCGCCGTCCGGGTTAGGAGCTCCCCGCTCTCTTAGACGACGCTGCAACTACGGGCAGCCGCGATAGGGCGGGTGACGCAGTAACGCCTGCAACCCCAGGAAACGCGACGGCACAGGGCGAGTCGGAGGCCGGCCATTCGTCGCATTCGAGCGCGGCACCAAGTGCGCGATGCACGGGAGTCGCTTCGAAGGATGCACGCAGAGCATGATCCGAAAGTCCTGCGAGGCGCTGCACGTAGACATCGTGAGCACACCGCAGGGCGTTCCGCGCTTCATCCTCTCTCCCGGCAGCTCGATGCACGCATGCGCCGATCCAATCGTGAAAAGCGGGCGCGTAGCCGGGAGTGGTGCGAGCGCGTAACGCGGAGGTACCGCGTTCGAGCGCATCTTGCGCGGCTCGGAGCCTTCCACTTGCGAGCGCGGTGAGGGCGAGTTCGTCGAGTGCGTTAACGATGTCGACCGGCCGTTCCGTTCGCACGAAGATCGCGATCGCTCGCTCTAACGCCAGTGCGGACGCATCGAAATCTCGCTCGCAACGCAAGGCGCGGCCCTGCAGCTGGGCGAGCAATGCCGCAAAGCGCGATTCCGGAAGGTCGGCGGCGGTCGTAACTGCTTTGTCGACGATCGCTCGTAGTTCTGCGACGTTTCCGGATCGCCAAGCGGCGTCTGCCGCGCCGATGCTGGACTCGACGAAGACGATGATATCGTCGTGGGCAAGTGCGGCTTCCCGCGCCCGCAGGGAGCAATCGCTCGCGCTCGAGAAATCGCCGACGCGCACGAATACTTCCGCGAGAATTCGAAGCGGATTGATGACCCAGATAGCGCTGCACGACTCGGCCAGACGCATCGCTTCGCGAAGCTCGCTCAACGCCTCATCGATGTGCCAGTTCATCGCAAGCGCTTCGCCGAGATCGCTGCGACACTGAGACTCGATCCCGCGATGGCCGAGCTTGAGGCACCATCCCAGCGCCAACCGGGCGCGTTCGAGAAAACGAACGGCGTCCTCCAATTCGTTGGCGACGGCACCGGCATAGCGCAGCACCCAGAGGTGTGCCTCCGCGTCGCCGGCCTGCTCCGCGAGGGTCAAGGCCTCGGTCGCAAACCGCTCGGCGTCTGCAGCCCGGCCGGGTGTTAGGCTGCAGGCATAGGCGGCTGCGCCCGTCTCTTTCGCATACCGTGCGTTATCGCCCAATAGCTTGTAACACTCGCGCCCGCGGAGCGCACTTTCGATCATGCTGCCGAAGTCGCCGCTTTTGTGCTCTCTCCGGGCGCGGGACCAGGCCGCGGCCGCCGCCCAGCGCTCGCCTCCCGCTGAGGCGGCGTGTCGCGTAAGGCGTTCCACGGCGGCCGTCTCCGCGGTAAGGTCGCCGAGGCGAAAGGCGAGATGGGCGCGATGCTCGAGCGCGGCGCAGATCGCATTTTCGTCGAGCCGCGATGCCAACCGTTCGAGCTCCGCAATGTCGCTCGACTCTGCGGTTACGTCTGCCAGACGGCCATTCATCCGGCAGCGCAGCAACACGAGCTCGAAGCGCTCGCGGTCGCTCCCGGCCTCGAGTCCGAGGGCCCGGCTGATGAGGTCGCGCGCTTCGGCATTCGCGTTCAATCGCGCGGCGCGCTGCGCCATGGTCGCATAGCGAAGGGCGGCATTTTTCGGGTCGCCTCCGCGTTCGTAGTGTAACGCGATCTCGCCGGCTCGTTCGTCCGTATTGACGGCGCTCCCGGAGACGGCCGTATCCAGGATGCGCGCGATGCGGCGGTGGCGCCGCGCCCGGGCGTCGGGCGGAATCGCATCATAGATGGCGGCATGCACCAGATGATGCGTAAACGCGTACTCGTAGCGTCCGCGTTCCGTCGACTCGCGCACGACGTGGCGATCGAGGAGTTCGTCCAAGCCGTCGAGCATTTCGTCCTTCGGAAGGCCGGCGATTTCGCGGACGATATCGACCGTGAATGCTTCGCCAGCGACCGCTGCGATTTCTGCGACGCTACGACTTGCTGCAGCAAGGGATGCGACGCGATCGGTGATCATCGCGCTCACGCTGACCGGCATTGCGAATATTTGGGAATCCGAGCGCTGTGCGTCGCGCAGCAACTCGGTCACGAACAGCGGGTTCCCTCCGCTGCGCCGCACCAGCGTGGTAAGGAACTCGGGAGGGGAGTCGCGCGTATCGAGTGCTTCAACGAGTAGGCCTACATCGGATTCATGCAGCGGTCCCAGGTCGACCCGCTCGGCTACGGCTTGGGAATCGCGCACGAGCGCATGCAGGGGGTGAGTACGACCCACCTCGACGTCGCGATAGGTCGCCACCATCAGCACGGGCGAACGGGAGAGGCGCGGCATGATGGAATCGATTGCTTCGATCGTTGCCGCTCCGGCGCGGTGCACGTCTTCGAGTATGACGAGCAGCGGCCGCGGGCGCGCGAGAGCCAGAAACATTTGAGCGAGCGCGTCGAAGAGGCGCTCGCGTTCGCTCGAGGGATCGAGCCGCACGAATTCGGGTACGTCGGTCCGGTACGAGCGTAATTCGGGCACGAGCTGGGCGATCGCAGCGAGCAGCGGTGGGGCTAGCGTGATTCCGGCGAGCAGCGGGAGCGCATCGCGCACTGCCGCCGAGAGGCACTGGTATGGATCCCGCTCGGGCAGGCTCGTCGTCGCCGCGAGAACGCGGCCGCCTTCGCCTTCCGCGATCAACGCGAGTTCGGAGACGAGCCGGCTCTTTCCGATGCCGGCCTCACCGCAAACGAACGCGACGCCGCCGTTGCCGCGCACCGTTCGCACCCACCGGCTGCGGAGCCGCTCGAGTTCTTCGCGACGCCCGACGAAGGGCGACGCATCGGGCACCCGCTTTGCGGCCGGTTCCGAAACGTTGAGGATGCTCGGAATCGCGGCACCGCGAGCGATCGCTTCGCGCAGCGCGATCGTCTCCGGCATCGGTGCTACGTTCATTTCGGTGTGCAGCGTGCGCGCGAAGAGTTCGAATTCCGCAAGCGCTCCCGCGGCGTCGCCGGACTCGTATCGCGCCGACATCAAAGCGCGAATTGCATCCTCGTGCCACGGGTCCGAAGCGAGCAGCTGCTGCGCGTATCGAACCGCGACGGCAAATGCGCGGCGGCTGCGATTTGCAGCGATCAAAGTGGCGAGATCGGCATGATACAGCCGGCGCAGACGATCGCGCTCGGCTCCGACCCAGTCGTCGACGATCTCCGAGAGCAGGTCCCCGCCATAAAACGCCACCGCCCGCTCGAGCGTGGCTTCGTCGTTTCGGAATCGTTCGAACTGGGCGACGTCGAGTTCGAATGCACTAGCTTGGTTCCAACTAATGTTGTGACCGTCGATCGCGATCCATGGCGCGCTCTCGGGAGCCGGCGGCAATGCCTTCACCAGCCGATGAAGGTTGCGCCGCAACGTTTGGAGGCCCCACTCCTCGGGTTCGTCGGGCCACAACGTAGACGCCAAGCGCTTGCGCGGAATCACCTCGCCGCGATGAAGCGCGAGATATGCGAGGACCGGGAGGGTCCATTCGCGACTCGGCAGCTTAATCTCAACGACGCCATCGAAGAGTCGCCCGCTGCCGAAGAGCCGCAAGCCGAGCATAGGACGCTCGGTTTTCGCATCGTCGCGCGGCCGACCTTCGCGCGGCACGGCATCCGCGTAATCGAAAGAAGCGCCGGCATGCGGCGCTTCTTCTTCTAAGAAAACCGGACTGAAGCTATTTCTTCTTTTTCTTTGCCGTCGATTTGGCGGCGGGTTTCGCAGACGATGCGGAGCGTTTCTTGCCGCCGGCGACGGCATCACGAAGACCCTTGCCGGCGGTGAAGGCGGGAACTTTGCGAGCGGCGATGATGAGTTTCTCGCCGGTTTTTGGGTTGCGTCCTTCGCGCTTCTTGCGATCGCGAACGACGAAGCTGCCGAACGGAATCAACTGCACTTTATCACCCTTGACCAGTGCGTTTCGAATTTCGTCCAACACGAGATCGACAATTTCGCCGACCTGGCGCTTCGAGAGCTCGGTCTCTTCCGCCAAGGCGTCGACTAGTTCGGCTTTTGTCAACGTTTAATCTCCAAAATAAATGACGAGCAAAGGCACCGGTTCTTTAACCGACGTGCACCGGTCGTATCGCCGCCTAATTGGCAAGGGGATGAGTCGCTCCTGCCCGATTTTGCGAAAAATCCATAAATCATGCGGGTTTGCGGGCCAGGGCCGCGAGCGCCAGTAAGTAGGAATCGACACCGAATCCGGCGATGGTCCCACGGCACACGCCGCCGATCACACTTATCGCGCGGAACGGTTCTCGCGCGAGCGTATTGCTGAGATGCACCTCGATCGTGGGCAGCGCGGTTCCGGAGATCGCGTCCCGGATTGCGTAGCCATAATGGGTATATGCTCCTGCATTGAGGATGACCGCGTCGAAGGTACCGCGCGCGGCATGCAGCTCGTCGACGATGGCCCCTTCGGCGTTATGTTGGACGCAGCGCACCCCGAGACCGAGCTTTTCCGCCTCGCGCTCGATCGAGGCGTTGAGATCCTCGAGCGTCTGCGAACCGTAGGTTTCCGGCTCTCGGGAACCAAGCAAGTTCAAATTCGGTCCATGGATCACGAGCACGTTCACGGGCGGCGCGTTCGTGGAGGAAATGCGCTCGCCCTCGGAAAGTGCGCCGGAATGCCCGATCGGATCGTTGCCGCTACCGCTCCCGACGGAAGCTTTTCCATCGTGGCGGGAATTACTACGAGCCTGGTCGCCGAGACGCAGCGCCGCCACGCGATGGCACCGACCGCGATCGCCGCCGTCGGGCGCCTCACCACGGGCGCCGCGCTCCTGGGCGCGAGCCTTAAGGGCCGCGAAAAGTTGACGCTGCAAATCTCGAGCGATGGACCGCTCCGGGGCCTGGTGGCCGACGTCGCACTCAACACGCCGGAGCAGATCGGTGCGCGGGGCTACGCGAAGTACCCGGGCGTCGACGTCCCGCTCAACGACCGCGGAAAGTTCGACGTCGGCGGCGCAGTCGGCAAGGGCTATCTCCAAGTCACGCGGTCGTTCGAGATCGGACAACCCTATGTCGGCATCGTCGAACTCCAGAGCGGCGAGATCGGCGACGACATCGCGTCGTATCTCATGGTCTCGGAGCAGATTCCGAGCGTCGTCGCGCTCGGCGTGCTTGCGAATCCGGGCGGCATCGTGGCGGCCGGCGGCGTCATCGCCCAGGTCCTCCCGGGCGCGAGCGACCGGACGATCGAAATTCTCGGGCAGCGCGCGCTCGAGATGCCTCCAGTAACCTCGCAAATCGTCGCCGGAGCGGATGCGCACGATCTGGCACGGGCACTGGGGGGATCGCTCGAAATGCGCTTTACGCGGAGCTACGAAGTCGCATTTACGTGTCAATGCTCTCTAGACCGCGTCGAACGGGCACTCTTAGGGCTCGGTCGCGACGAACTGCAAAAAATGGCACGCGAACAGCCGCAAACGGAAGCCGTCTGCGAATTCTGCAAGACGGCCTACGTGTTGAGCAGCGACGACCTTCTTGGACTCGTCGACCGCCTCGAAGCACACAACTAGAGGGCTACACGCCGATACGGGGTTTGAATTCTTCTTCGATCAAGCCGCCCACGTTCTGATAGCGCCAGCCGCACTCGCACCGAATAGCGCGGCTGCCGGGATGCGGATACGGATAGACGCGCCCGCAGCGCGTGCACGTCAACGTATCGATACCCAGGGGTGGGCGGGCGGTATAGGTGAGGGCCGCCGGTGACGGTTTTTCGGGATGACTGCTCAAGAGAGTGGTTTCCTTCTTAGGATCCGGACGGGAGGATGCGCACGAAGCGGCGGTTTCCAACGGAGAGGACGAGCGGCACGGGAAGCGGCACCCAGGATCCGCGCGGATCCGTCACAACGGTTCCTTCGAGCTTGACGCCATTACCCGCGATGAGCCGCTCGGCCTCGCGCTTGCTCGCCGCGAAGCCGGCGGCGAGCACGACTTCCGCGATATGGCGCCAGGCTGGGTCGGCTGCGATCTCCCGCATTTCGCTCGGCAGTTCGCCGCGCTGAACCGTCGCCTCGAATCGCTCGCGCGCGGTTCGTGCTTCGGCCGCACCATGATACCTCGTGACGATCGCTTCCGCGAGGTCTTTTTTCGCAGCCATCGGATGCAGCGATCCATCGACCAGCGCCGCGCGGATCGCCTCTACCCGGTCGCTCGGCTCGAAATCGGCGAGGCGCGCATAACGCGGGATCATCTCATCGGGCAGGCTCATCAGTTTTCCGAATTGGTCGCTTGCGGGCTCCGCGAGCCCGATGTAATTGCCTTTGGACTTTCCCATCCGCACGACGCCGTCCGTGCCTTCCAAGATGGGCGAGGTCATACAGATCTGGCGCGGCTGGCCGGCACGCGCTTGATACTCGCGGGCCAGTAAAAAGTTGAAGAGCTGATCCGACCCGCCGAGTTCGACATCCGCGTGCATCGCGACGCTGTCGTACGCCTGCGCGATCGGATACAGAAATTCGTGGAGCGCGATCGGCGTCCCCGAGCCATAGCGCTCGGCGAAATCGTTGCGCGAGAGCATCTGCGCGACCGTAGTCTGGGCCATGAGCCCGATGAGATCGGAGAGGGAAAGCGGTGCGAGCCAGCTCGAATTATAGGCGATCTCGGCTCGCTCGAAATCGATGATCTTCGAGGCCTGGGCCTGATAATCGCGCATATTCGCGGCGATCATTTCGCCCGAGAGCGGCGGCCGCGTGTCGTTGCGGCCCGTCGGGTCGCCGATCTTGGCCGTGAAATCGCCGATCAGAAGGATGACGCGGTGCCCGAGCTCCTGAAATTCCGCCATCTTGTGTAGGACGACTGCGTGCCCCAAATGCAAGAACGAACCGGTCGGATCGATGCCGAATTTTACCGTCAGACGGCCTTTTGCGGCGATGCGCGCCTCGAGTTCTGCGATCGTGTCGACGTGATCGCAGCCCTCGGCTAAGAGGAGCGCCTGCTCGTGCGGGCCCATTGTGGTTCGCACGTTTATCCTATCTCGAACATCGTGACGCCGCCGCCGCCTTCATTTGGATTGCCGTAACGGACGTCGCGCACGCCGGCGTGACCTTTGAGCCACTCTTGCAGACCTTTTCCCAAGAGCCCCGTGCCTTTGCCGTGAATCAGGCGCAGCGGTGAGAGCCCCGCGAGGCGAGACTCGTCGATCCAGCGGTCGACCAGAGGTTCCGCTTCGACGAAACGCTTGCCGCGCACGTCGAGTTCGGTTCGAGCGGCGGTAGCGGCATCGAGCGTGGCCTGGCCGCCCTGCGCTTGTGCGCGGGGCTTGGCGTTCGCCGCGATGTCGGAGGCGCGGCGCGTGATCCGCAGAGCCTTCTTCGGTACGACGGTCTTCATCGAGCCGATCGCGACGAGCACCCCGTCGCCGAAATCTTCAACGACCTCGCCTTCGCTTCCGAGCGACGCCACATGAACGCGGTCGCCGACTCGAACGGGCGACTTCTTCGTTCCGGCGGAAATGGGTTCGGGCGCAGCCGGCGGCGGAAGCAGGTCGAGCCCGAGATCGCGATGCACGTCATCGAGCACGCGCCCGAGCAGCGACGCCTGACCCGACGTGACTTTCGTGCGGCCGGGACGATCTCGATTGCGGCGTTCGAGTTCCGCAGTAAACTCGCGGAGCGCCCGGCCGAGGCGCTCGTCCGCCTGCCGCGCGAGGGTTTTGCGCTCGCGATCGAGCGCTTCCGAACGCTCGCGCGCCACGGCTTCGTAGGAAGCGATGCGCGCGCGCTCGCCCGCAAGTGCGTCGCGCTCGGCGGTCGCTTGCGTTCGAACCTCGGTCAGTTCGGCCAGCGCCCGATCGTAATCGCGCTCGCTCGTCGAGAGCAGAGTCTCGGCTCGCGCGACGATCTGGGGATCGACCCCGAGCGTTCGCGCGAGCGGAAGCGCGAGCGATTGTCCGGGCGCCCCGAGATCGAGTTGATAGGTCGGCGCGTAGGTCGCAGGATCGAAGCGGACGCTCGCGTTCTGGACGTGCGGCGTCGCGCTTGCGAACAGCTTCAGTTCCGTACTATGTGTCGTCACGATGCCGTGCGCGCCGCGTGCCAGCAGGCGCTCGAGTACGGCGATCGCGAGCGCCGCGCTCGAAGCGGGCTCCGTGCCGCCCGCGATCTCGTCTATGAGCACGAGGGATCGGGCGCCGGCGGCTTCGAGAATGCTGCGCAAGCGGCGCAAATGCGCGGAAAACGTCGAGGCATTTTCCGCGATCGACTGTTCGTCGCCGATGTCGCAGCCCAGATAATCGAACGCGCCGACCGTGGTCCCTTCGAGTGCCGGAAGCTGCAGCCCGCAATACGTCATCGCGACGAACAGGCCCGCAAGCTTGAGCGAGACGGTCTTGCCGCCCATATTGGGTCCGGTCACGATGATGAAGTGCACGTCGTCGCCGAGCGCGAAGGATTGCGCCACGGCTCGCTCGCCGAGCAGCGGATGGCGGCCGCCGTTGATCTCGATGCGCGGCGCATCGGCCAGCAGCGGAGCGATCGCACGCATCGCGTGTGCGACGCGAGCGCGTGCGAGCACGAGATCGATTTCCGCGAGCACGTCGAGATTGGTTTGCGCCCGTTCGGCGCGGCTGCCGACGAGGTGCGAAAGTTCGGCGAGGATGCGTGCGACTTCGCGTTCTTCCTCAATTCGAAGGGTGCGCAGGCGATTGTTCACTTCGAGGGCATCGAGGGGTTCGACGAAGAGCGTGTGGCCCGACGAGGACGTATCGTGCACCACGCCCGGAACGCTTGCCGCGAATTCCGCCTTGACCGGCACGACGAACCGGCCCTCGCGCATCGTGACGATCGCATCTTGAATCGCGCGCGAATACTTCGGCGAGCGCAAGATCGCGGCGCACCGGTCGCGGGCATCCTCCTGGGCGTGCGCGGCATTACGGCGCATACGCGCGAGCGCCGGCGACGCGCGGTCGAGGACGTCACCGGTTTCGCCTATGGCACGATCGATCGCCGCGGCTACTTCAAGCAGCGGCTGCGCGCCCGCGCAGCGAGCTTGCATCACGGGCGCAATGCTGCCGCGCACGCGTCGCACGGCGGCATCGGCGGCGGCTAGGGCCATACCGACATCCCGCAACTCGAGCGGCCCGAGCGTACTGCCTTTGGCAGCTCGTCCGATTGCCTCGCCCACCTCCGGAGTCCGCGGCAATGCGAAGGATGCGTCGGCTGCAATTCGGCGCATTTCGCCCGTAGCAGCCTGCTCCAAGCGCACGAGCGCGAAATCGACATGCGGCACCATTTCGACGGCGCGGGCCGTAGCGCGGTCCGTCATCGTCTGCTTTGCGACGAGGTCTCGAATCGCGCGAAAATCGAGGACGTCGAGGGTTCGATCGTCGGCTAGACGTGTCTGCATCGCTATGAAATCGGCTAGCCGGTTGCGTCCAAGTGCGCGCGAAGCCGCTCTTCGGCGAGCGTGGGATTCGCCGTGCCGCGGCTTTGCTTCATAACCTGGCCGACGAGAAACCCGAGCACTTTGGTTTTTCCCGCGCGATAGTCGTCGACGCTTTTCGCATTGGCAGCCAAGACCTCGGCTACGATCGCGTCGATCGCACCGGTATCGCTGACCTGTGCCAAGCCTTCGGCCTCGACGATCGAACGGGGCGAGCCGCCTGCATGCCAGAGGCGCACGATCAGCTCTTTGGCAGTCTTCGAATTGATCGTCTTCGCCTCGATGAGCGCGACGAGTTCCGCGAGCGCCTCCGGCGTGATCTTCGATTCCGGGACCGGCGTTTGCGTTTCGTTGGCGAGCCGCGACAGGTCGCCGAGCACGAAGTTGACCGCCGCCTGCGGTTTCGCGCAGCGCTCCACGACTGCCGCATAATACCCGAAGAGTCCGGGCGAATCGAGAATCTGCAGCGCCTGCTCGGGCCGCAGCTTGTCCGCTTCGATCAAGCGCGTCAGATTCTCGTCCGGCAATACCCCGAGTTCCGCGCGCATCCGGGCGACGTCGGCCGGTGCGAATTCGATCGGTGTGAGATCGGGATCGGGGAAATAGCGATAATCGTGCGCTTGCTCTTTGCTGCGCATCGTGTGCGTTACGCCGGCCGCTTCGTCCCAGCCGCGCGTTTCCTGCACGATGCGTCCGCCGCTTTCGAGCACGGCAACTTGACGCGCGATCTCGCTTTCGATCGCGCGACCGACCGAGTTGAACGAGTTCATGTTCTTGATCTCGGCCTTGGTGCCGTACTCCGTTTGCCCGACGGGACGCAACGAAAGATTGACGTCGCAGCGCAGCGAGCCTTCTTCCATCTTCACGTCGCTGATGCCGAGCGCGACGAAGGTGCGTTTGAGCGTTTCCAGAAACGCGACGGCTTCGGCCGCCGTCCGGATATCAGGTTCCGAAACGCATTCCATCAACGGCACGCCCGCGCGGTTGAAATCGACGAGCGAATGGGTGGAACCGGCGATGCGGCCGTCGCGCGACGCGTGCGTCGATTTACCCGTGTCTTCCTCGAGATGGATGCGGGTAAGGCGGCACGAGCCGCGGCTTCCGTCGCCGAGCCAAAAGTGGACCACGCCGCCTTGCGTGAGCGGCATATCGAATTGCGAGATCTGATAATCCTTGGGCATGTCGGGATAGAAATAGTTCTTGCGGTCGAACTTCGAAAAGGCCGGAATCCGGGCATCGAAGGCGAGACCGGCTTTTACGAGCAGTGCGATCGCCTTGGCGTTGGGAACCGGCAGCGCGCCCGGCATCCCGAGACACACCGGACACACGTTGGTGTTGGGCTCGGCGCCGAAGACGTTGCGGCACCCGCAGAACATCTTCGTTTCCGTTTTGAGCTCCACGTGGCACTCGATACCCATCACGACTTCATACGGTGTGCCGTTGACGAGCAGGGCGGGTTTCGCCGCTTCGATCGTCGCGCTCATTTCGCACCGGCCGTCGCGACGATTTCGGGAATCTGCCGCGCTCGCGCGTGGAGGGTCGCTCGCTCGTACGCGTGCGCGATGCCCAAGAGGGATCGTTCCGCAAAGAGCGGCCCGGAAAGTTCGAGCCCGAGCGGCATGGGCAGTTCCGAACCTTCGGGCGTTGCGTAGCCGCAGGGAACGGAAAGCGAAGGCACGCCCGCAAGCGACATCGGAATCGTGTAGTAGTCCATCAGGTACATGCTCACCGGATCCGCTTTGGCCGCGAACTCAAACGCCGGCGACGCAGCTGCCGGGCACGCGATCGCGTCGCAGGCCGCAAACGCCCGCGCAAAATCGGCCGCGATTAAGGTGCGCGCTTTTTGCGCGCGCACGTAATAGGCGTCGTAATAGCCGCTCGAAAGTGCATAGGTGCCGATCAGGATGCGGCGTTTTACTTCGTCGCCGAATCCGGCCGCACGCGTCTGCTCGTAGGTGCTGCCGACGTCGGCGCCTTCGACGCGCAAACCATAGCGCATACCATCGAAACGTGCGAGATTCGACGAACATTCCGCGGGCGCGATCAGGTAATACGTCGCGATCCCATAATCCGCGGTCGGGAGCGCGACCTCGACCAATTCCGCCCCAAGCTTTTCGAGATCGGCATACGCCCGCTCGTACACGGCGCGTACCTCCGGCTCGAGTTTTTCGAGGCCGAATTCCCGGACGATACCGATCCGCACGCCGCGCAAATCCTCGCGTAGCCCCGGGAGTGCAGGCTCCACGGCGCGATCGACCGTCGTGGCGTCCATCGGGTCGCGGCCGGCCATGAGATCGTAGACGAGCGCGGCATCGGCAACGGTCGTCGTGATCGGCCCAATCTGATCCAGGCTCGAAGCGAACGCGATGAGACCGTAGCGCGAGACGCGGCCGTAGGTCGGTTTGAATCCGACCACGTTGCAGAACGCCGCAGGTTCGCGAATCGAGCCGCCGGTATCGCTGCCGAGCGCGATCGTCGCTTCGCCCGCGGCGACGGCCGCAACGCTGCCGCCCGAGCTGCCGCCCGGGACCCGGCGCCGGTCCCATGGGTTGACCGTTTTGCCCAGCGCACTGTTTTCGCAGGAACTGCCCATCGCAAACTCATCGAGGTTCGTCTTGCCGAGCGGAATAGCACCTGCATCGAGCAGGCGCTGCACGGCCGTCGCGGTGTACGGCGCGATCCAGCCGTCTAAGATTTTCGAGGCGCACGTGGTGCGCGTGGTGGTCACGCACATGTTGTCTTTGATCGCAAGCCCGACGCCCGCCAGCGGGAACGTCGCGCCGCCGCGCACGGCCGCATCGACGCGTTCGGCCGCCGCGCGCGCGAGATCGCCCGTCAGGGTAAGGTACGCGCCGATTTCGCCGTCTCGTTCCGCGATGCGCTCCAGAGCGCTGCGGGTGAGTTCGAGCGCCGACCGTTCGCCCGCGTTTACGGAACGTGCGACTTCGAGCGCGGTATCGCGCGGCATCACGTGACTTCTCCGATGATGCGCGGCACGCGGAAATACGCCCCCTCACGCTGGGGTGCGCCGCGCAACACCGTCTCGCGATCGAGGGAGGGTACGGGTGTATCGGAGCGCATGACGTTGCTCTGCGCGATGACTTGCGCGGTCGCGGCAACGTCGGCAACGGGCAGCGCAGCGAGCGCGTCGACGTGTTCGAGCAGCGCGCCGAGTTGCGCGCCGAACTTTTCGATTTCCGCCGGAGTCAGCGCGATGCGCGCTAACTTCGCAACGTACGCGACGTCGATATCGCCCGAAGCCAAGGTCATTTCTCCTGTAGTTAGTGTGCGAACTCGAGCGGAGCGACGTCCGCGCGATGCAGCGAGGCGAGCGCCTCGATGTGGCCCGTCTGCGGAAACATATCGAACGGTTGCACGCTCCCGAGCCGGTATCCGCCGGCGACGAGTTGTGCGAGATCGCGCGCGAGCGTCGCCGGGTTACACGATAGATACCACACGTGCGGCACGCGGGCCCGCACGAGAGCCCCGAGGGTCGCCTCGTCGCTGCCTTTGCGGGGCGGGTCCAAGAACACGGTCTCGGCAGCTGCCAGCGCCTCGATTCCGAGCTTCGAACGCAGGGTCGCTTCGACGCGTCCGCTCAAAAACGTCGTGCGTTCGGCGACGCCGTTGAGGGTCGCGTTGACTCGCGCCTCGCGCACGGCGTTGGGATTTTCCTCTATACCGACAACGTGCGCACCATGCTTGGCGAAAAACAGTGCGAAGGTGCCGGCGCCGCAGTAGAGATCGATGATCCGCTGGGCGCGTGCGGCCTGGGGCGCGAGATACGCAAAGATCTTGCCGACCATCTCACTGTTCACTTGGAAAAACGAGGCGGGCGACACGCGGAACCGAACGCCGTCGATCTCTTCTTCCATTTCGGTTTTGCCGTAGACGGTGACGTTGCGGCGGCCCATCACCGCGTTCTCACTCGGCGGCTCCGAAGAGTTCCCGACGCCGACGGCTCCGGGCAGCTTCGCGGCCAGCGCCGCAGCGACGCCGGGCAATGCGTTCGAGGCGCGATCGGTCGTGATGGAAACGACGCTTTGCCCCGAAGCGAGGCCGGCCCGGGCAATCACGTGCCGGGCGCCCGTGAATGCTCGGCCCGTCGCCGGATCGCGGGCGGCGTCCCAGAGCCCCGCAATCGTCGCGTCGAGCTGCGGCATGACGATCGGGCAGGTTTCGATTGCGACGATATCGTGCGTGCGGGCGGCGTAAAAGCCGAACTGCGTCTCCACGATGTCGCCGCCACGCGCGGCGCCGCCCGTGACGACCAGCGCCATCTTGTTGCGGTAGGCACGGGGGTCCGTCATCCCGACGGGTTCGCGAACGTCGGCATCGGCAATGCCGCCCAGGCGTCGCAAGGCGTTCTCCACGATGGCGCGTTTCCAGCGCAGCTGCGCCGGATAGGAGACATGCTGCACTTGGCATCCGCCGCACGTTCCGAAGACGCCGCAGAACGGCGCGGCGCGATCGGGCGAGCGGGTGAGCAATTCGACGAGATCGCCGACGGCGTATTTCGCCTTCACCGATTCGATGCGGACGCGCGCGCGTTCGCCCGGAATCGGCCCCAGCACGTACACGACCATGCCGCTCGAACGGCCGACGGCTTGGCCCGTCTTCGCGATGAGATCGGTGCAATCGATCTCGACGACGTCGCCCGCTGCCAGCGGCGGCACCAATTCGGCGAGATCGGATCTAGTCAGGCTTTTTCTCGTCGAGCGCTTTGAGCAGCCGATTCGCTTCGTCGATGAGCTGTTGGATTCGCTCGGTCGTGGGATCGGCCGGCGCAGCCTTGAGGCTCGTGCGAATGATGATGTAGGCAAGTCCGGCCGATGCGGCCGCGATACCGATAAACACCATGGCGCGGCGCAGAGCGATATCTTGCGCCGTGCGCGCCGGAACCGGCGGCGTCTCGTGCGCCGCCGCTGCGTGCGCGGAGTTGGCGTGGTTAGCGTAGGTTTCGAGGCTCGATCCGTCTGCCATAGCTCGACGTATTTCGCGGCCAACGCCCGCGAAGCATCCTCACAATCGGGGCGGCGTGCCCCCCGATGCCCCCCAACAATCGGGGCGGCGTGCCCCCCGATGCCCCCCAACAATCGGGGCGGCGTGCCCCCCGATGCCCCCCAAACAATCCGGGCGCGTGCCCCCCGATGCCCCCCAAACAATCGGCGGGCGTGCCCACGTCAATCGGGGCAGCGTGGGACGATGCCCGTTATTGCTCCGCTAGGGGGGTGCGCGGAAGATCTCGCGCAGGAGCGTCTCAACCTGGCTACGCAGAAACGGCCGGCGCAGCGCCCCGGCGGCGCCGAGCGCCACGGCCGCCCGGACAAGCTCGATTTCCGAGAGCGACGCCACGATCACCACGGTCGTCGCCGGCGCTGCCGCGCGCAGCCCGGAAATCGCGGGGAGGGCGCCCTCGGGCGGCAACCGGCCGTCGACGATCGCGAGCTCCGGTAGAAGCCGTGCCGCGAGAACGGTCGCACTCCCGCTATCGGGTGCCCTGCCGACGACCTCGTGACCGAGCGTCCCCATGAGCCGCGATAGCACGGCGCTTTCGACCTCGGCGTCGTTCGCGATGAGAACGCGCACGCTACGGGCGCATCGCGGCGCCGCGCCAAGCTTCGATGCTCTCGGGCGCGACCTCGCAGAGGGTGGCGATATGGCCGGAACTGCGCCCGATGACCACATAGCGATCGGCAACGCGCACCACGTGCAGCGACGATGCGTTCGGCAGGAGCGTCGTCTCGAGCACGCTGACCAGCCGGCCACCGCGCAGACCCACCCTCGCGCGGCCCCGGACGATGCCGCGCACCACGAGCTGCAGCCCGGCGAGCACGAGCGCGATTACCGCACACGCCGCGAGCAGCCTCCCCGCAAAAGCCAGATCCATTATCGCAGACGCGTTCCGGGGACGAAGCGGGCGGCGTTGCTCTCGTCGAAATCTGCGGCTTCGCGCAATGCCGCCCGCGCGCGATGCTCGGCAAGGCGGCGCTCCCGGAGGCGCTCGAGCGCGCGGCGACTCCGGCGTTCGTCCGCAAGGCGTTCGAGGGCGGCGCGAGCGCTCGCGTCGGCGACGGCAACTGCGCGCTCGTGCACGACGCGTAGCCTGCCCAAACGCTCGCCGTATTCTTCGATGGCGATCCATGAAGCCGCCGCAGCTGGTGATCCGCCGAGGGCTGTCCGTAACGAACGCGTTTCGAGGTCGCGTTCCGCAACGACGCACCTCGCGCGGCGCGCCTCTTCCAAAATGGCGCGGGCGCCGCAAGAAGCGGCCCCCGCGGCTCGCTCGCGCGCGGCGGCGACATCGAGCCCCGGCTGAAGTGGAAAGCGAAACATCATCGACCTCTATCTTCACCGCCCCATCGTGACGAGCGGACTCCTCCGCTAGTGCTTCGCGAAATTATTACGGGACGGCGATCGCGCTGCGTTCGGGACCGAGCGACACCGCATCCACCGGGACGCCGAGCGCAGCCTCGAGCGCCGCGACGTAGGTGCGCGCTGCAGCGGGTAAGTCGCCGATCTTGCGGATCGCCGAGAGATCCTCGGACCAGCCCTCGTACCACGCGAAGTCGAGTTCGAGCTCGGGATCGGCCGCCGCTTCGAAGCCGGCGGACAATCCACCGGTACGATATCCGCGCACGATCGCGACGCGCTCGAACCCTGAGAGGACGTCGAGCTTCGTGATAACGGCGCTCGTGAGCCCGTTCAAGCGGACAGCGTACCGGGCCGCTACGGCATCGAACCAGCCGCAGCGACGCGGCCGCCCCGTAACCGTTCCGAATTCTACGCCGCGCTCGCGCAAGAGCGCTCCCGTTTCATCGAAAAGCTCCGAGGGAAACGGCCCGCCGCCGACCCGCGAACAGTACGCCTTGGCGACGCCGATGACGCGCCCGATTGCCGTCGGCCCGATACCGAGCCCCGTACACGCACCACCCGCAATCGTGTGCGAGGACGTGACGAACGGATAGGTGCCGTAGCCCAGGTCCAGGAGCGAACCTTGTGCGCCTTCGATGAGGATGCGTTTGCCCGCTTCCATGCGATCGTGAATGAACGAGACGCCGTCAACGATATGAGAAAGGATGCGTGGCACGAGTTCGAGCGCCTGCGCGAGGACGTCTTCTTCCCGCGGCGATTCATCGAGCAGCGCGAGTTGCGAGGAACGCGCGAGCAAGGCGCTGCGAATCTTATCCGCCAGCGCTTCGGGCTTGCGCAGATCGCCGAAGGTGATGCCGTTGCGGGCAACCTTATCGGTGTAGGCGGGCCCGATGCCGCGCCCCGTCGTGCCGATTGCGTTCGCCCCACGCTCGAGTTCGCTCGCGCGATCGAGCGCCGCGTGGTACGGAAAGACGACATGGGCGCGGTCGGAAACGACGATGCGCCCCGTGTCGACGCCGATGCCGGCCAGCATGTCGAGTTCCGCAACGAGGCCTTGAAGGCTGACGACGGTCCCCCCGCCGATAAAGAGCTCCGGCCGATCCTGCAGCACGCCGCTGGGCACGATGCGCAGCGCCAGTTTTCGATCTCCGACGACGAGCGTATGGCCGGCATTATCGCCCCCGCCGAAGCGAGCGACCACGTCGTAATCGCCCGCGTACGAGTCGACCACGCGACCCTTGCCCTCATCGCCCCACTGGATGCCCAGGACGATATCTGCCATTAGTCGCCGCGGAACTCTAAATCGCTCGTGTCGCCCATGGGCTCGGGCGATACGCCGTTGAACTCCGTCATGACAAACTCCGAGAATAGTGCGTTCGGCCAGCCGAAATCTTTGCGAGAGTATTTGTCGGGGTCGTTGGGATCGAAGGATTCGTGGAGCAGGTGATCGCCCGGGTCGCTTGCGAGCAACTGCGAGAGCACGTCGCGGCGCTCGCTATCCGTGGTGGCGGTGAGACCTTGCACGATTAATGCCAACGGCCACACGTACCCGTCGCTCGTATGAGCGCTGCCGATGCCGCGCGCGATCGAACCGGTGTAATAGTACGGATTATCTTTCGAAAGCAAGAACTTGCGCGTGTTCCGATACACGAAGCTATCCGGCTTCGTGTATCCGATGTACGGGGCAGAGAGCAAACTCGGAATGTTCGCGTCGTCCATGAGCGTCTGGTTGCCGAGTCCGTCGACTTCGTAGGCGTAGACGTACCCATAGTTCGGCGTGAAGACCTCGCCGTATTTTTGAATGCCGTCTTGGACCTCGGCGCGCAAACTCTTCACGCGATTCGACTTGATCAGGTTACGGTACACCGTGCGTTCGACTTCCTCGAGGTCGCCAAGCGCAACCACCGCCATCATCTCCGAGGGAATCAAGTAGTTATATTTGCAGGCATCGTCCGAGGGACGGAAACCGGTCCAGATCATACCCGTATACGCGACCGGGTTGGGACCCGGATTTCCCCGATCGTCGCGCAGTTCGCGATGCGTGTAGCGCGAGTTGTGACCGTGGTCTTGCTCGCGTTCCATCGTTTCGAGCGCCTTATCGAAGCCCAGCGACTCGTCGCCCGTAAAGATCGAGCTATCGCCCGTCGCCTTCCAATAACTCCACGCGAGAATGATCGGATAGGCGAGGGAATCCAGTTCGAACTTCTCTTCGAACACGCGATAATCGATGGTAAAAGCGTTGGCGTACGGATCGACCTGAAGATACTTGCCTTCGCGCGCGATGATGCCGCGCAAGAGCGAGGCCACTTGGGGATCCGATTTTGCGAAGAACAGGTACGGGCGAACTTGGGCGCTTGCATCGCGCAGCCATTCGGCCGGAATGTCGCCGGTTTTCACGTAGGCCGTACCGTCCGATGCGATCGTTGCCTGCATGCTCGTGTTGAGCAATGCGGCGCGATACATGTTTTCGAGGCGAGTGTTCGGATTGTGGTAATCCGAGGCCGCTCTTGCGATGGTTTGTAGTTCGACCGCGGAGCTCGAGATTCCACAAAGTACGAGGGTCGCAGCTAGAACGGCTGCGATGAGTGGACGCATGGCGGACAATCTTACGGGCGCTCTAGGGCGAATCCTCGGCTCGTCCGTAAAGAGACGGTTCACTTTCCATAGTATCGACCACGGATTCCTGGAGGTGAGCCCGCAGGTGGCGATAGATCGATGATGCTGGGAATCCTAAGCGTTCGAGCGCGCGCGCTGCGCTCGGATAGCTGAGGGTTGTGCGGCTGCGGAAGAGTTTCTCGGTCGCCGCCGTAAGACGGTCCGATTCCGAACGTTCCGCGCTCGACACGCTTGCTTTTGCCGCATCGCGCTCGATGCCGCGCTTGACCAATTCCGCCACGAGCCGGGCATTACCGACGGCTTTGATGCGCCCATCGACAAACAACCGAGCGAAGAGTGCGTCGTCGAGAAACCCGTCGCGTTTCACCGATTCGACGGCGCCGGCAATCGCTTCATGTTCGTAGCCGCGCCGCTCGAGGCGAGACCACAGCTGCGCTTCGGTAAGCCGGCGTTGCGCGAGCATGCGTAAGGCGACGAGACGGGCGCCCGCGCGGGGGCGCGCCGTCCGGTCGTCGCCAAATGCGTTACTCGTCGCTTTCCGCTCCCACGACGGCGAGCGCCTTGTGGCCATTGGTCGAGACGTTCGCGCGCAACGCCTCGTGGATCTTCTCCGAGATCTCGTCGGCGAGTTCGGTATGTTCCTCGAGATATGCCTTCGAATTTTCGCGGCCCTGACCGACGCGAATATCTCCGTAGGTATACCACGAGCCGCTCTTGGCAACGATGTTGCGTTCGAGCGCGACATCGAGGATCGACCCCATCTTGGAAATACCCTTACCGTACGTGATATCGAACTCTGCCTGACGGAATGGCGGCGCGACCTTATTCTTGACGACCTTGACGCGCGTACGCGAACCCACGACTTCCTGACCGATTTTGATCTGTTCGAGCTTGCGCACGTCGAGCCGGACGGAAGCGTAGAATTTCAGCGCGCGGCCGCCAGAGGTGGTTTCGGGGCTACCGAACATGACGCCGACTTTTTCGCGCAGCTGATTGATGAAGATCATGACGCATTTCGAGCGCGAGATCGCCGCCGTGAGTTTGCGCAGCGCTTGCGACATCAAGCGCGCTTGCAAGCCGACATGCGTATCGCCCATATCGCCTTCGAGCTCCGCCTTCGTGACCAGCGCCGCAACCGAGTCGACCACGACGACGTCGACCGCATTCGAGCGCACGAGCATCTCCGCGATATCGAGGGCCTGTTCTCCCGTATCGGGCTGCGAGAGCAGCAGATTATCGAGATCGACGCCCAAGCCTTGCGCGTACGTTGGATCGAGCGCGTGCTCGACGTCGACGAACGCTGCGGTTCCGCCGAGCTTCTGCGCCTCGGCAATGATGTGCAGCGCAAGCGTCGTCTTACCGCTGGATTCCGGGCCGTAGATTTCGACGACGCGGCCGCGCGGGACGCCCCCGACGCCGAGCGCAAGATCGAGTGCGATCGAGCCCGTGGGAATCACTTCGATTGCGAGCTTTTCGAAGTCGCCCATCTTCATGATGGAGCCCTTACCGAACTGCCGCTCGATCTGTGCAAGCGCGTTCGCTAACGCGGCGGTCTTATCGTCTTGTGCCACTGTATAAGGCTCCTTTTATATGGGGGGTTATAAGTAGAAATGGGGGGTGAACCCCCCAAGCCCCCCGGCGCGGACTCCCGCGCCTATCCATGGGGGGACCACCTCGCGCGCTGCGGGGCTTGACCCCGCCCCTGCGCGCGTTCACGGCGCAGAGCGCCGTGCGGTCGAGCTTGCTGGTGGAGGGCGACGCGGCGCTTCGCGCGCGGGTGGGTTTGGGTGGCCGGTGGTTTGATTTGTGTATTGAGTGTAGGCGTTGAGAGTGCCAGCATCATGGCATTCATGTTTGGGCGGCGGTGGTCGGGGTGAAGAGGGCGTCGATGAAATCGGGGGCGTTAAATGGGCGGAGATCGTCGACGGTTTCGCCGAGGCCGATGAATTTTATCGGGATTTCGAGGGTGTCGACGATGGCGACGAGGACGCCGCCTTTGGCGGTGGAGTCGAGTTTGGTGACGACGACGCCCGTGAGGGCGGTAGCTTCGTGGAAGAGTTTGGCTTGGGAGATGGCGTTTTGGCCCGTCGTGCCGTCGACCACCAAGAGCGTCTCGGCGGGAGGGCGGCCGGTCTCGCGTTCCACAATCCGGCGCATCTTCTTGAGTTCTTCCATGAGATTGCTCTTGGTCTGCAAGCGGCCGGCCGTATCGACGATGACGACGTCGACGTTGCGCGCCTTCGCGGCTGCGATGCCGTCGTACACGACCGAGGACGGGTCGCTCCCATCGCGGCCGCGGACGACTTCGATCTTGCTGCGCTCGGCCCATATCGCCAGCTGCTCGGCAGCCGCGGCGCGGAACGTATCGGCCGCTACGAACATCACGCGTTTGCCCTGCGACGACAAGGAGCGCCCGAGCTTTCCGATGGTCGTCGTCTTGCCGCTGCCGTTGACGCCGACCACGAGGATGACGGCCGGCTTGTGATCGAGCACGAGGCCGGGATTGGGGAGCGTCAAGAACTCCCGCACGTCTTCCTTAAAGCGCGCGACGGCCTGGTCGCTGCGGTGCCACAGCTCTTGCCCCGCGACCACCCGCAAGCCGTCGAGGATCTTCTCCGCGGTTGGGAAACCGAAATCGGCCGCGAGCAGAATCTCTTCGAACTCATCCCAAAATTCGCGGTCGAGGGGACGTTTCTGCTGCGCCAGCGTTTCAACGCCTGCAAGCGATTCACGGGTCCGTCCGAGCGCACCGCGGAGTTTTGCCAGCCAGCTCATTCCGAATGGTATCCTTCGGAACGTCCTATCGAACTCCTGTTCGGTGTACTGAGGCACAGGCTCCCGGGCCCGTGAGCCTGAGGTAGCAAATTTCAAAAAAAAAGCGCGACGACTGCGGAGGCCCTTGCCAAACCTTCGCAGTCGCGAGCTCTTACTTAGGATAGGGTCGGGGCTGTAACAGACCGCGAACAGAGCGCGAACAAATCGCAACAAATGCGAGGGGGCCGGTGCGTAAGCACCGACCCCCTCATCCCCTCGTTCACGATCGCGCCATCGTTAACTTCAAGCCCTTGCCATGCCGGAAGATCTCGGTGACGCAAGGTCAGTATATCGATCCGTCTGTGACAAACGGCGAACAAATGAAGAACGACCTGTGAAAAATAAGAGACGGCCCGCGAAGATCGCGAGCCGTCTCTTCTTAAACGCCGCATTATGGGCGCGCGGCTACCATTCGACCCAAACGTACTGTAAGACGTACGCGGCCAGCGCGATGAGGGTGGCGATCGACGCCGGCGAGATTGAGGCTAACTCCACAGAGGGCTCCGTTCGGGGTGGACGGGTGCATTGGGGGTCACGGGTCGCGGTTTCTCATAGCATACGGCTTGGCTTGTGACAAATCAGGAACAAATTGCGTCATCTGCGGCGGCCGCACCGGGCCGTCCCAGAGTTCCGGGGGCTCCGAACCTACCGAAGCGCGGTAGCGCTGCTTCCACCCTTCGTACTCCCGCCGGGCATCCTCGACGCGCATCTCGCCCAACATTAGCTCGAGGCGCGTCCGGACGGCGTCGATATCGAAGGGCGCGAACTCCAAGAGACGGTCGAGCATCAAGCGGCGAAACGAAGCTCCCCCCTCGAGATCGGCGACGAGCCAACGCAGCGCCTCCAAGCAGGCGGCGTTCATCCGTTCCCGTTCGCGCCACTGCCAGCCGCCGTCTTCGAGGCCTTCGAGGAAGTCGCCCCGGTACAAATCGACGGCAGCACTGAAACTGCGCCGCGCTTCATCGAGAACGCCTCGCGCGACAGCTTGGCGCCCCGCCTCGATATGGTCGTCGAAGAGTTCCGTATCGACCGAGGTGTTCGGCGGCGCTACGAAGCGGTAGCCGTTGCCTTCGAACTTCACGACGTCGCCGATCGCTTTGCGAACCGCGCTAATCGTCACGCGCAGATTGTCGTGCGCGGCATCCGCATCGGTCTCCGGCCAATAGAGATCGATCAAACGCGTGCGAGCGATGGCCTTCCCGCGCAAGCTGACCAAGTACGCGAAAATGTCGCGCGCCCGACGGCGTTTCCATACGTCCGCCGGTAGCGGCTCGCCATTGACGAAAACGCGCAGGCCGCCGAACATCTCGATGCGCAACGCCGCGCTCGCCGCCGGGCGCTCGGCATCGGGCAGCAAGCCACGACCGATCTGCCAGCGGTGCAGATATGGGCCGAGGTCGGAAAACGTCTTCGCTTTAGTACGTAACAAAAACCGGTAGTTCCGCTGATGCAGCAGCGCGATGGCACCTCCCGCCGCGAGCGACGCACGTGCCTCACAATCTTGAGCGACCGCGGGCGAGAACTTCGAAAGCAATCGCACGAGCAACGCCGCACCTTCGAGGCCGACGATCGTCGAGATCACTGCGTCGGGACCGGCGAGGCTGAGCTCCATCGCCTCGTAGACCAAATCCCGTGCGTGTTCGAACTCGCCCTTCGCGGCGGCGCATTCGCCGCGCAGCAGCAGCAGCGAGGCGACCTGCTGGGCACGCTCGGCGTTGCGCACGATCGCTATTGCTTTGGCGCACAATTCGTCGGCTTCGGTAGCGTTGCCCAGTGCTAGCGCCGTCTGCGCGAGACCGTGCCACACTTCGGGCAACACCAGGACGTCGGCCGGATCGCAATCGCTCTCCGCCTTGCGCAGCGCCACCGTCGCGCCTGCGTAGTCGCCGCGCAGGAATTTAAGTGCACCTTCGTTCTCGAGTGCGTACGCGACGAGCGTTGCGTTGCCGACGTCGTAGGCTTCGTCGAGCATCTCGTTCGAAAGCCGCTCGGCCTCGTCGTAATCTCCCACGAGCCGCAAGACGAAGATTTGGTTTCCAAGTGAAATGATTGCGGAGACGCGCTGCCCGGCACTGCGTTTCACTTTCAGGGCGCGCTGATACATAGCGAGCCCGGCATACGGTTCGCCGCGCCGCACGTGCGCCACGGCAGTATTGTGCAGTAGCTTCCCTTGTGTTGCGAGGTCTCCGCGCGCTACGACGGAAGGCATGATCTCACCGAACATTGCGAGCGCCTCGTCGAGCTGACCCGTCTCGAGCAAGCTGGCGCCGAGGGTCATCGAAAGGGTCGTGCGCGTCGAGTCGGTGAGGCCGGGCAGCGCGAGCGTCTCGCCGAGGACGCTTCTCAACCGCGAAAAATCTCCGCGCGCGGCATGAATGGACGACGCTACCCACAAGGCGCGGCCGAGCACGTCGTAATCACCGAGCGCCCGTGCGAGCGCCACCGCGCGCTCGAGAACGCCGAGCGCCCGGTCCGGCGCACCGCGCCATTGATCGATCCGGCCTTGCACCGTGAGCAGAATCGCGCTGCGCTCTACGCGCTCGCGCCCGATCCGCTGCAAGAATGCGTCCACGCGCGCGAGCAATCCGCTCGCGAGCATAGAGAACGCCACGTTCTGCAGCGCCGATGCCGCAGCGTCGAGGTCCCCAGACTCGAGCACGTAGCTAATGTAGCCGATATCGTCGCCGCGGGCGGCGAGCGCGAGCGCTGCCCGCCGATAGCGTTCGGCTGCATACGCCGGGGTCTGGGTGCGAGCGAGCGTATGCCGCAGAAATTCGCGAAAGAGCTGATGAACGGTGTATGCATCCTCCGCACGCCGGGTCACGAACACGCCGCGCCTGGCGAGCGACGCCAGCACGTCGGCCGAATCGGTGGACGCCATCACGGCATCACACGTTTCCCGTTCGAGGTTGTCGAGGATCGAGGTGTCGAGCAAGAACCGGCGCTCTCCATCGGAGAGGCCGTCGAGCACTTCGGCCGCGAGATAATCGAAGAGCAGATGCCTGGTTTCTTCGTCGTGGGCATCGAGTAAGTTCTCGCCGGACTCGGCTACGTGCAGCGTTGCGGTCGATGCCATCAACGCAAGACCGGCAGGCCAGCCTTCGGCGCGACTCGCCAGCAAATCGAGCGCGGCTTCGGCGCGGGCATGCGGCGCGGCTTGCTGCAGATACGCTCGCGATTCCGCGGCATCGAAGGCCAGGTCGGCGGCACCGGCCGTGGCCAAGCGCGAACGCGTCGCGACCCCATGCAGCGGCAGCGGCATCGAGCGCCCGCACAGGAGGAACACCGCGCCCGCACGCGTGGCCCGGTCGACGAATTCGCCGAGCACCGCAAGCGACGCACTTCCTTCCAAAACGTGCACGTCGTCGAAGACCAGCAGCGGGGCAGGCACGACGTCGGCCACGAGCTCGGCGAACAGGCTGCCGAGTTCTTTCGGTGACGTGAGCAGGGCCGGGTCCGCCCTGATCTCGGACGCCCCCGGCAGCGCCGCGAGCATGGCATGGACGTGGGCCGTGAAGACCGCAACATCGGCGTCCTCGCCGTCGAGGCTGTACCAAGCCCGGCTGCCGGGCCAATTCGAGAACACCCTGGCGGCAAGCACCGTCTTGCCATACCCCGGGCCCGCAACCACCGAGAAGACGCTCGAGTCCGCGCCGAACCGGCGTTCGATTTTCGGACGCCCGATCCACGTTGGCAAAAGCTGCGGCGGCCGCAGCTTTAAGCGGTGGACGAACATTATTTGTTCATTCGGCCGTTAGGCACCGGCCCCTAGGCGCAAACCTAGATCAGCGTCGAGATTTTACGGATCGTGTTGCCGCCCGCATCGGTGACGTACAAGTTCGGCGGCGTAGCAGCGTCGGTCGTTATCCCGAAGGGACAGTTGAACTCGGCGCCTGTGTTCTTACCGTCGGTCTCGCGAGCGGCCCCGTCTCCGGCAGCGACCGTTACCGCGCCGATCGTGTCCGTGCCGGCGGACGTCGTAACGGCGAGCCGAAGGATGTTGTTTCCGCCGCAATTCGCCACGAAGAAGGCGCTGAGCGAACTGACGTACACGATCTGCTTGGGGTCGTTGAGCAGAGTGCTCGTGCTCAGCACGGAAACAGTCGAGCTCTCCGGCACGTCGGTCGCGGCCAGGATCTCATCGAGCCCGCTATCGGTAATCACGTAGTTGGCCGGCGTTGCGCCGTCGAGCGTGATGCCGAAATTTCCCTTGGGCGGCAGCCCCGTGGAGCCGGTGGTATCGTCGTCGATAGCGGCCCCGAACACGCCCACGTGCAGCACATCGTCCGTAGAATCGACGAGCCCCGCGTCGCTTCCGACCGTATCGAAGACCGCCGCGGCCGTACCGCCCGAGAGTGCCTTGAGCGTCGACGTGGGCGCAGTCGCATCGGCGTTCGGTGTCGTCGGCAGTTTGATTTGAACGAACGACTCGTCGCCTGCCGAAAGCAAGTAGAGGCCACCGAAGGTCGCGCCGTTGACGCCCGCACCCGTGAAGTACGTGAGGCCATAGAGTTCGCTCGGCGACCCGCCGTTTTTCGCGCGCGTGCCGTTATTCCAGGCCTCGTCGTTCTCGGTCGTAACCACTGCCGACGTAAGATCCATTCCGCGTAGGAAGCCGGTGTAGAAGTCGTTCACGAAGAGGTACGCGTCGGTCGAGCTCTGACCGACCTCGGCGTTCGTAACCGATGCGACGGGGACGTACGTGATGCCGGTGGGATTGGCAAAGCACGCCGCGTTGCCCGTGCCGTCGAGGCTGGTGTCGGAGGTCTCGCACGAACTGCCGGCGATCGTCGTCACGACGAAATCGGGACCGGAGGCATGTGGCGATGGAGACGCCGATGGTACGGGCGAAGGTATCGGCGACGGGCCAAGCGGCGGTGAAGGCGATGGGGCGGGTGACCGAATTGGGGCCGCGGTCGCACCGGGCACGCCATATTCGGGCGCGCCTGCGAGATCGAAGCCCACGGGCGATCCGATGCCCGAGGCATCGTCGTACCCGGTCTCCGCGGTGTAGAACGTGTTCTCACCCAGCGTGATGTCGTTGAACGCAAAGGTGTACTCGGCGCTGCTGGTTGCGGCAATCGCGTAGAGGCTCGGATTCACGAACCCGTTGCGCGAGTGCTGCACTTCGTTGATGTCGGTTTGCATCGCGATCCACATCGGAGAAGCGAGGGACGTGCCGCCAGAGTCCGTCAAGCTGCCGTTGTGACAGATCACGAGGCCCGCGCCTGCAACGCCGCCGACGAAACCGTCCGGATTCGCTCCGGGGTCGGCAACCATCGTCACGTCGGGAATATTCCGGAACGTCGTGGAAACGTCGGCTGCCGCCGAGCTTTGCGCGACGAGCGCCTGCTGCCAGGCCGGAATCGGCTCGATAACCGATGCGCCGCCGCCGCCGAATTGCCAAACGATTTCGCCCTGATAGTCGTTGGTTGCCTCGGGCGTGATTTGTAAGTACGAGGTCCCGCCGACGCCCACGAAATAGGTGCCGCCGGCCGGTATGGAAATGTCGAGCTCCGTTTGCGGCACGCCGTTGGACGCATAGGTCCCGCACGAGAACGCGCCGGTGTCGCCGGCAGAGGCGCTAAAGGTAATGCCGAGCGAAGCGCCCTCCATCGCAATATAACTGGTCGCGTATTCGAACGACGGATCGTCGGTTTCACAGCCGCCGAAACTCGAGTTGATCGCCTCCACGTAGTCTTGGCTTACCGCGAGTTCGTAGGCCGCTTCGATTTGAAGGTCGTCGAACGCAGGCGCGATGTACTCGTAAAAATCTGCGTACGGCGCCTCCATCATGATCGCCGTGGCGTCGAGCGTCGACTCGCCATCGGAGTCACCCGCGCCGATCGTCCCATCGCACAAGGCGCCGCCGCTCGGATCCGCGCACTCGCGGTAGCCCTTGGCCGAGGTCGTGCCCGTACGATTTACATTGAACGTCTTGGCTTCGGTTGCGATGTCGCTGTCGAGGTAGTCTACGTCGATGACGGAGGCCGCGGAATGGCCGTAACCGCCGTAGCCGTGCTGAAGCGGATAGTCATAGCCTTCTGCAAAGATCGGCGGCCCGTAGCCGTAGTAGTCGAGATAATCCGTATCGGGATCTTCCGGAGACTCCGTGGGATCGGGACCGGGGGCCGGTGTCGTCGCGCCGAGCGGCGGAGCGGTCAATCGCCGCCGTACGAAGGGCGCGCTGCGGCGAACGGCAACGGCGTTCCCAAGCTTGCGCGAGGCCGCGCGTTTCGCAGCCACGCGCGCCGCAGCCGCAGCGTACGCAGCCGAATGCCGGATCGCGCTCGGATTTCCAAACTGGATCGGAAAGTGCACCGTGACGATCGAATGAAGGCCCGAAACGCTCACGGCTACGTCGCGCAGTTCGGCGGGCAGGATTGCGGGCGTAACGTTCGCGTAGCGAACGCCGCGCTTCTGCTGATAGACGGCGTGAAGCTGCGTCGAGAAATAGCGCTCGGCGATGCCGGCGCTCGCGGTCGCACCGATCATGGAACGATTCGCGAAGGTTTGGGTGATGCGGAATCCGCGCCGCTCGAGAAGCGCCATCGTCCGCGCGTACGTTGCGGGCGCCGGCGCAAACATCTCGTTGTATTGCGCGCGCGTCAAATAGTGATGGTAGTACGGGGAGCGGCGGTCGCCTTGAGCGAGCACGAGCGCCTCGAGTGCCGCACGATTGCGGACCTGCATGAGAACGCCGATATGAACCGGTTGGCGAGGATCGATCCTTCCGAAGTCGCGGACGTCGCCGCGCAAGGGCGCAACCTCCGCCGCAATGCCGCGCTCGGCGGGCGAAAGAACACGGCCGTTGCGGACATAGGACTGATAGGCCGCGCTATTCGAGACGCGCGCGCCGATGACGCCGGCGTTGCTCTTCGAGAAGGGAACGATGAACGCCGCAAATATTGCCGCGACGAGGGCGAACCTAAACACACGGCAATTCATCGAACGTAGACTCCATAGGGCTCGCTCAGCCCGCTTCCGGTGATCGTCGCCGTGGCCGCCGGAGCCCCCACTTCGAGTGCAGTTTTCGTATCGAACACGTCGACCGAGCTATTGCCGAAGTTCGCCACGTAGAAATAACCGGAGGCATCGATGAAGATCCCGAGCGGCTGGCTGAAGCCTTGACCATCGATCGTCGGGACCGAAGCACCGGTGGTTCCGGCGGCGTAACCGTCGACGGCATCTTGCTGTTGATTGAATGCCGGCGCGTAGATCGTTCCTGAGGAGTCCGCTGCGACCGAGAGCCACGAATTGCTTCCGAACGACATCGAGGTCTGCGTCGGCGTCTCGATGAGCGCGGGCGTCGCGTTTCCCGTGGAGCCGGCCGGGAACACGTTGAGCACGTCGGAGCAAGCCGTATAGATGATGCCCGAGGCATCGACGAACATGCCGTAGCACGAAACGAGATCGGTTTTTGAGCCGGCGATGATGTTGCTCGGGGGGCCTGTAGCGTTACCGAGGCCCGGTGGAAACTCTTGGATGCGATCGATCGAGAGAACGTAGAGGTTATTTTTCGAGTCGAACGTGATGCCTTCGGGAACGTTGAGGTTCGTAATCGTCGCGATCGGAGCTTGATTTCCGGATTGATCCGAGCCCGGACCGTACACCGTCACGTACCCCGACGTGGGCGAGAACGTTGCCCCCGGCATCGGCCCCTCGTTCGTGACGTAGAGATTGCCTTGCGGATCGACTGCGGCAAACTGAACGCCGGAAAGGTTCGTCTTGTTGCCCGCAAGCGTCGCAACCGGAACAGCCGATCCCGTCGCCGTCGCGGAGTAAATTGAGACGCTCGGAGCGAGCCCGTCCGGGCCGTGGTTCGTAACGTACAGCGCCGGCTCGCGCGTGATCGAACAGGCCGTATTCGACACCGTGTTGCCGGCGAGATCCGTCCCGCTAGCGGTAAGCGGCACGACGGTTCCCGTTGTGAGAACGTTTGCAGTAAATTCGTTGGACGTTCCGGTTGTGGTGACCGTCGCTTGTGACGGCGTCGTCGCCGCGAGCGACAGCGCCGGAATCGTTCCCGGCCCGATGATCACGTTCGTACCGGCATCCTCCGGCAAGAGAACGATTTGACCCGTCGGTCCGACCACGGTAAATGCGCTGCCCGTTCCCGTTACGAACGGAGCGACGGGCTCGCAGACGATCGAGTTGAGGTTGCCGTCGAGCGTCAGGTTCAACGTGTTGAGCTGGGCTTTGAGAACCGTGAACGGAACGTCGGTCGCGGCGCCGAGTAAAGCCCCGGCGCCGCCGGGCGATGCGTAGGCGCCGACCGTAAACTCATCCGGCCCGATGGGTGCGGGAACGTTCGTCACGGTGGTGGAGATCGGCGATCCCGTCAACGCGGGGTTTTCGGCGATCACCGTCGCTCCCCCGACTACGGTGATTGCGACGCTCGCGGTAGAGGGACTGACGTACGCGCGATGCCCCGGGCGGCGCGCGCTTGCGGACGATGCGGTTGTAGGCCATTTGATGACGACCGCCACGCTCGCCGTGCCCGCCGATGCTGGTCCTGGTTGTGCGGACCCGGATGCCGTAGGAACCGGCACGACCGAGGCACCGCCGCCTGACGTGGAGCCGCCTCCGCCACCGCCGCACGAACTCAGCGCTAACGCGACCGAAGCAGCAACCAACGGCACCCCGATGCCTCGTACCATTGGACTCTCAAACAAGCGAACCGCCACCGGGAACGACCCCTACTAAGACGCGCACGTCTCGAAACACACAACGGAGGGGATTGACAAAAGGCGTAAGCCTGAGTAAAAGAGCGGCAAGCTCCGAGGCTTAACCGGCCAATAGCGCTGTCAGGCGCGAATATCCTCTGCGCTTGCCTACTCGGCGTGCTGCCGAAACGTCAAGTTTATGCGCTCTCCCGCAATCTGCGGGTCTTTGCGCACGCGGTGCTCGTAGTGGTTTTGGGTCTCGCCCGCCATGATGATGAGGTCGCCGTGATCGAGATCGATCGAGAGTACGCGGCTGCGATCGGTTCTGCTGCGTACGTCGAACGAGCGCGTGATGCCGAGCGTGAGCGAGGCGATGAGGGGCTTGCGTCCAGCCTCGCCTTCGCGATCGTGATGCCAAGCCACGCTATCGTTCCCGTTGCGATACCGGTTCAGGAGAACGTACGAGAAGTGCGCTCGGGTGAATGTTTCGAGGTCGCGCCGCACGCGCTCGAGCAGCGGGGTGAACGGGCGTTCGCGATCCTCTCCGAACCAAGCTTGCTCCCGCGGAACGTCCACAAACCGGTCGTACATCTTGCGCCGCTCCACGAGCCAGATCGTTCGCTCGCGAATATCCGCCAGCAGCGCGTCGGCACGCTCTCGCGAAAGCCAGCCGCGATAGAGACGGATGTCGCCGTCACCTTCGACGATCGTTTCGCACGAGCCGGCCGTTTTCAAAGGAAACAGCGACGCCTCGCGCGCGCTGCGGTACCGGATCATGGGCTTAGCGGACGGCCTCGCTGCCGGGCGAGGTCGAGGCGCGCCGAACGTACTTCTGTTTGATCGTGGGATCGTTCTCGCGGTAGCCCAGGTCGCCACGGAGCACGCGAAGCTTTTGCCGCAAGTGAATCACGGCTTGCGCATGGATCTGTGAAACGCGCGATTCCGAGACGTTGAGTACGACCTTGATTTCTTTAAGCGTCTGGCCTTCGAAATAATACAGTTCGATGACGGTGCGCTCTTGTTTCGAAAGCGCCTGGACGGCGCCCACCAGCGCCTCGCGAATCTCTCGCTGCTCGACATCGAGGCCGAGATCGCCGTCTTCTCCCTTTAACGTATCCAGCAGCGGGATGTCGTTGCCGCGATCGTTGGGCAGATGCTCTTCGAGCGACAAGACGGAGGTGCTGCGCACCTTTTGCTGGAGATGCTCGAGTTCGCGTTTGGGAATGCCCATCTTGACCGCGACTTCATCGTCTGAGGCTTGGCGGCCGAATTCCGCTTCGAGCTCGTGCTGGGTTCGCTCGAGCTCGCGAGCTTTCTGGCGGATCGCGCGAGGCACCCAATCCAGCGCCCGCAAGGCGTCGATGATTGCGCCGTGGATGCGCGTGATCGCGTACGTCTCGAACTTTACGCCGCGTTCGTCATCGTACTTTTCGATTGCATCGATCAAACCGACCACACCGTCGTTGATGAGGTCGCTGAGCTCGACGTTTGGGGGCAGATTGACAGAAATGCGCCCGGCCACATACTTCACCAAATGAATGTAGCGGTGGATGACCTCCTCGCGGGTGTAGGACGTCCCCGCGATGATATAGGCATTCTTGCGCTCGGGTCTCAACGGGATGGACATTCAACCGGGTGGGCCAAGCTACCCCCCGTAGCGGACCCGAGGGTTCGCAACGGCGTACAGGATGTCGACCAAAGCGTTGACCACAACGAAGACCGTCGCGAAGAGTAAGATGCAGCCGTTGATGAGAGGCATGTCGCGATGGCTGATCGCGTCGAACGCCAGCCGGCCGACACCCGGCCACGCGAACACGGACTCCGTGAGTACGGCGCCCCCGAGCAATAGCCCGGTCTGCAGGCCGACCACTGTGAGAATGGGGAGCAGCGCGTTCCGCAGCGCGTGGTGCACGACCACGGCGAAGGGCGCGAGCCCCTTCGCGCGTGCCGTCCGCACGTAGTCACTCTGGAGGACGTCGAGCATGCCGCTGCGGGTGATTTTGGCCACGATAGCGAGCGGAATCGTTCCCAGGGTCGCGGCGGGCAGCACGAGGTGCCAGAGCGCATCGAAAGCCGCCCGGCCGTTTCCGGCGAGCAGGGCATCGAGGATCACGAGATGCGTTCGAGCCGGTACTACGTAGTTCAACGAAATGCGCCCGGAAATCGGGAACAGATTAAGCCCCGCGTATGAGGGCAAGACGGCGAGCAGGTACACGAGCATGAAGCCCAGCCAAAAGACCGGGACCGAAACGCCGAGCAGGACTGCGCTCATCGTGAGGGCGTCGATCGCCGATCGGCGCCGCAGGGCGGCAAACACGCCGGCCGGCACGCCGAGCACCACTGCGAAGAGCAACGCACCGAGCGTGAGCTCGAGGGTCGCTGGGAAATACTGTGCGAGCTTCGTTGCGACGGGTTGCGTATCGCTGAGCGACCTTCCGAGATCGCCGTGGACGAGTTGCAGCACGTAAAGCCCGAGTTGCACGTACCAGGGCCGGTCGAGCCCGAGCGCCGCCCGCAGCGCGGCGATTTGATCGGGCGACGCGTGGTCGCCCAGGCGCAGAGCGACCGGATCGCCCGGGATGATCTGCATGAATGCGAAACTCGCGAGCGTGATCGCGACGAGCACGCCGCAGAGCCGTACGAGACGGCGCAGCAAGAACTCGGCCACCAACGCCTACACGCGCAGGGCGCGGATCGAGAACAGCGCCGCTTGTGCGTATAAGAAGGCCCATTCGCCCAGGGAAAAATCGTTACGATCGCGCTGCAGCATCGTCGCGAAACGCGGCGAGCGCGCGAGCTGCTCGAACAGCACGTCGAACCGGACCGGCCGCCGTTCGAGGAACGTCATCAGCTTGTGCCGGTGCCGCAAACGCCCGTAGAACGCGGTCTTGAGGTCCCTCGAGTACTGCAAGCCGGCCGAAGGCGTCTTGCCGCGCTTCGCGCCGGCTACGGCGCAAGCGGCGATTCGCCCCGACGTCGCCGCCTCATGAATACCCTCACCCGTGGTCGCATCGACGAGCCCCGCCGCAGTCCCGGCTACCATCACGTTGCCGTCGCTCACGGTCGGGCGCGGGGCCCCTCCGTAGAGCAGATTGCCTTCTTCGCGAACGGTATAGGCGATGCCGGGAAAGAGCCGCTCGCGGACGGTCGGCAAAAACGCCTCGAGTTCGGCGCGCAGTTCTATACCGGAGAACTTCCCGGCCACGCCGAGGCCGATCGAGAGATGATCTCGTTTGGGAAACATCCACGCGATGACGTTGCGACCCGACTTCGTTAAGTAATAATGCATCTCGAGCGTGCGATAGGTGCTCTCGATGGCCGGGCGTTCCGGGTAAACGCGATATTGATAACAGGTGATGAGACCGGCGCTCCACGCCCCGTACGCGAGCGGCGACGACTCCTCGACGCGTGCGCTCGACCCCTGGGCCAGCAGCACGGAGCGAGCGCGGATGCGCTGACGTTCTCCGGATTTTAGGTCGGCATACTCGACGATCGTGCGATCGCCGTCGGCCGCGTACTTCCGGAAGAGGCTCGAGGTGACGATCTCCGCACCTTCCGCCCGTGCGAGCGACGCGATCGTGCCGTCGAGTTCCTCGCGGGTCGTGGTGTGAGCCTCTCCGACCGTTGGAAAATCGAACCGGCGGCCCGAGGTGCCGTGCAGGGAGATCGTGGGCGGATCGCAGTGGACGATCGAGCGCGGGAGATCGAAATCCTCACAGAAACCGGGCCGCAGTCCGGCCGCGCAGACACGCTTTACGCCGACCACGGGGTCGCGCTCGAGCACGAGCGTCTCAACCCCCGCTCGGGCGGCTTCGCGAGCGGCGGTACCTCCTGCCGGCCCACATCCGACGACCAAAAATTCGACGTCTTGCATGTGGGAGGGACGCTTAGCCGTTAGCGGCGCGCGACCTTCGCAGCGTACATGCGCGAATCGGCCAAGCGCAGGGCCCCATACGGCGATCCGTCGACGTCATCGAATGGAGCGGCTCCGGTCGCGCCGGCCTCGAGAAATCCGTCATCGCAAACGTTGCCGACGGCACTATCGACGCTATCGCGCAGAAATCAGTCGCCGACTTCGTGCCCGCGGCGGTCGTTGACCCCTTGAGGGCGTCGCGCTCGAGGGCCCGGCGATTGCCGAGGCCCCTCGGTTCGTCCGTGAGCGACGAACGCGCCGCCGCTTGGCCTGCTTCGGCCGCCTACCCGGCGCGAGGACTCGCCGGCGAGCTGTACGTTCCTCCACCGCACGAATCGCAAGGCACTCTTCATAAAGAGGGCCCTTTTCGGCACCTTCACCAAACGTGGCAGTGAAAAGGACCGCGGCGATTCCCGCGCCGAATCGCTTTTTACTCTTCGCCCCGCAGTACACTTTGGGGCTTTATCATGTGCGGAGTTGTCCCACGCCTATTGGCCCGTGAGTACGGGCCCGGGGGCCATCGGGGGGCTACCCGCCCCGATCTTAAGGCTGGTACGTAATAGTGAATGCTCAACTCGCAATCGAGCTCGGCCTTGGTGCCGGGGTCCTGGCGATTCTTTACGGCGTGTTTCTCATCAGTGTCGTCATGCGGCAGCCGCCCGGAAACGCGCGCATGGTCGAAATCGCAGCCGCGATTCAAGAAGGCGCGATGGCGTTTCTCAAACGCCAATACACGACCGTCGCCGCGGTTGCGGTCGTGCTCTTCATCATCATCGGTCTGGCGCCCACACCGCTGGGATGGGAAGCCGCGTTCGGCTTCGCGATCGGCGCGCTGCTCTCGGGCGCTGCGGGATTCATCGGCATGCTCGTCTCCGTGCGCGCGAACGTGCGCACGGCCGAAGCCGCACGCGGAGGACTCGCTCCGGCGCTTTCGCTCGCGTTCCGCGGCGGCGCCGTAACCGGCCTGCTCGTGGTCGGACTCGGCCTGCTTGCCGTGAGCGGTTATTACGCGATCATGCTCAAGCTCAACGCGAACAGTACGTCGCAGGTCAGCGATTCGATCGGCGCGCTCGTGGGTCTTGCGTTCGGCTGTTCGCTGATCTCCGTCTTCGCGCGTTTAGGCGGCGGTATCTTCACGAAGGCGGCCGACGTCGGTGCCGATCTCGTCGGCAAAGTTGAAGCCGGGATCCCCGAAGACGATCCGCGCAATCCTGCGGTCATCGCCGATAACGTCGGCGACAACGTCGGCGACTGTGCCGGCATGGCGGCCGACCTCTTCGAAACCTACGTGGTTACGACGGTAGCCGCAATGTTGCTCGGGCACCTCGTGCTCGGCAAGACGCTGGAAACGGCCACGACCTTTCCCCTCGTCCTCGGGGCGGTTTCGATCGTCGCTTCGATCGTCGGCACGTTCTTCGTGCGCATGGGGAAGAATGCGAAGGGCTCGATCATGAACGCGCTCTACGCGGGCTTGGTCGTCGCCGGCGTCATCGCGGCGATCGGCTTCTATTTCGTGACGCAGCTGGAATTCGGCAGCGGCGCGACGACGTCGAGCGGCCTGCACATAACGAGCACGGGCCTCTTCATCTGCTCGCTCGTGGGACTCGCCGTGACCGGGCTTATTACGTACATCACCGAAATCTACACGGGCACGCAGTTCCCTCCCGTGCGCAATATCGCGAAAGCTTCGATCACGGGCCACGCCACGAACATCATCGCCGGGCTTGCCGTTTCGATGCAGGCTACGGCGCTGCCGGCACTCACGATCGTCGTCGGCATCCTCGTCGCCAACGGATTCGCCGGCCTGTACGGCGTCGGTATCGCCGTGATGTCGATGCTCTCGATGGCGGGCATCATCGTTGCGATCGATTCCTTCGGTCCAATCACCGATAACGCGGGCGGCATCGCCGAGATGGCCGACATGCCCGAATCCGTGCGAGCGGTAACCGATCCGCTCGATGCCGTCGGCAACACGACGAAGGCCGTCACCAAGGGCTATGCGATCGGTTCCGCGGGCCTCGCGGCTGTCGTCCTGTTCGCATCGTTCTTGCAAGAGCTCTCCGATAAGTGTCATCTCGCCGCCGCGGCGCTCTGCAACACATCGGACCCCAACCAGTTCAACTCGTTTTTCAACATCGGCGATCCCTATGTATTGACGGGCCTTCTGGTAGGCGGCTTGTGCCCGTATCTCTTCGCTTCGCTTTCGATGGAGTCGGTCGGACGGGCGGGCGGAAAGGTCGTCGAAGAAGTGCGGCGCCAGTTCCGGGAAATGCCCGGCATCATGGACGGCACGCAGAAGCCCGATTACGGCACGACCGTCGATATCGTCACGACGGCCGCGCTCAAGGAAATGATCTTACCGGCGTTGATCCCGATCGGCGTTCCGATCATCATCGTCGCGCTATCGTACGTGCTGCCGAATTTCGGCGGCGCGAAGATGATGGGCGGCGCGCTCGTCGGCACGATCGTAACGGGCCTCTTCCTCGCGCTCGCGATGACGAGCGGCGGCGGCGCCTGGGACAATGCGAAGAAGTTCATCGAAGACGGTAATTACGGCGGCAAGGGTTCGCTCGCGCACGCGGCAGCCGTTACCGGCGATACGGTCGGCGATCCCTACAAAGATACGGCCGGCCCGGCAATCAATCCGATGATCAAGGTGTTTAATATCGTCGCGCTGCTGCTCGTCGGATTTCTCGTGCACTAAAACACCGCACGCGCGGCATCTCCGAAAACAACGACGGCGAACCGGATTCCGGTGCGCCGTCGTTTTTGGTTAATGCCCGCCAGCGCCTGAACTGCCCGCGCCGCTACCCGAACTGCCGCTGGTCCCGTTCGCACCGCTGGCACCGCTCGCACCGTTCGCATTGCTCGATCCGGACACTCCGCTGCCCGCGGCATTTTGCGCCCCGCCATTCGGACCTGCCGCTCCGTTCGCGTTGCCCGAGTTCGCGCGCGGCCCGGCTTGGTCCACGTACCCGCCGTTTTGGCTATTGCCATTCTGGCCCGCGCCGTTTTGCGCGTTCGCATTCTGGTTCGCGCCGTTTGCGTTGCTGGAATTCTGTGCGGCATCATTTTGGCCGGAACCATTCTGAGCGTCACCGCCGCTTTGGTTGGCGTTGCTCGAACCGTTCGCGCCTTGGTTGCCCGCATTCTGATTATCGGACGCACCGCCGCTCGAGTCACTCGATTGTCCCGCGTTCGAATTCAAGCCCGAAGTGCTCCCCGAACTTTGCGAACCGCCGGCAGCGCCGACTGCGGACGCACCGCCGCCCGCAGCAGTGCCCTCCGAAGCGGAACCTCCGCCGGCCTGACCGCTGCCGCCCATCGACGTGCTCGGACGGCCTTGGCCGTTGGAGCCGGAGGACGCCGACTGGCCGGCGCTCGCATTTCCTTGCGCACCGGAGGTCCAAGCGGCGTGGAGAATCGCGCCGTACGCAAACAGGAAGATCATGACGACCGTGGCGACGACGCCGCGGTTTCGCGAGATATACGTCCGAACGTCTCGCCACAACCGTCGCTCTGAAGGCGATGCTTTGGGAGACGCTTGCGCCTCGGACTGAGCCGATGGGGTCCGTGGGGCGGCTTGTTCCGCGGAGCTGTTCGAGGTTTCCATGCGGGCTTCTTACCCAATGGCGCCGTGCGCGCTGCGCTCCGTTCCGACGTCGGCAACAAATTATGAGCAATCGTCGACAGGAATTCGGGACGTTCGGCTAGGTCTGGTTAGGGATGATTGGGAGCTAGCCGCCCAAGCTAAGCATCCCTTGTACCCGCTCGCTCAAAATTTCTTCGTGGTGCGGCTGAGATCTTCGTGTAGGGCTAAAGTTAACGGAAGATTGTTCGCGTTCTGTTATCGATGCAGCGTACAATGATCTCAGCTGCCGCTTCGGCAGGTCACCTCTTGGGAGCGAACTTTTGCAACGGATTTATGCCGCGGCCGCATTGGTATGCACGGCCTTCGTTTTGAGCGCATGCGGAGGCGGGACCACGACGGCCGGACTTCCCGCAATTCCCGGCTCCTCGAGCGGCACCGGCGGCGGAAGCACTGGAACTGGAACTGGAACTGGAACTGGAAGCGGGGCCGGAACCGGCGGCAGCGGCGGATCGAACCCGACGGCAGCCCCGACCGTGCGCGCGAGCACGGCGCCGGGCAGCGGCGCAACCGCGGCGCCGGGCAGCGGCGCAACCGCGACGCCGAACCCGGGCGGCAGCACGGCGCCCGTTCCAGGTAGCGTACCGGCCCCGACGCCGCCTCCCGACGCGCCCGGCGTCACGAACGTCGTGCCGCCCATCCCGGCTAGCGGACAATGTCGCGCCGGGCAGACCTACAGTATCTCGGTCACTTCCGGCCCGACCGACATCACACCGGCCGGCAGCGTCGAAGGCTTCACGATTTTCGAGCCTTCGACGATCTGCGCGGGTCACACGTATCCGCTGGTTCTCAACGGTCCCGGATTCGGCGGCGACCGCACGAGCGCGGCGGGTTCGTTTCCGCAATTCACGACCAACGGCTATGGCGTGATGAGCATGGATGAAGCGGGCGAAGGCGGCGATGGCGGAAAAATTCGCGTCATGGATCCCGATCAGGAAGGCGTCATGCTGCTCGCGGCAATGAACTGGGCGCAAGCAAAATTAGCCTGGCTCGCCTACGGTCCGACGAACGACGGCGCCGATCCGCACGAGCCCATCATGGGCAGCGACGGGGGCTCCTACGGCGGCATGTATCAATTCATGCTCGTCAACATCGACAAGCGTCATCGGATCCGTGCGATGGCACCCGACATCACGCCGCACGATCTCAACTATGCGCTCTTCCCGGGCGGCGTCATCAAAAGCGACTGGGACCTTCTGCTGACAGGCGATGGCAACGCGAACGGGTTCGAGAACGGGCATCCCCTCAATTTCGATCAGTTCGTCACCAATTCGTTCGTCACCGATTTGGCACAGGACGCCGAAGATCCGAACTTTCACGACTTCATGGCATACCACAGCGCCGACTATTTCTGCAACGGGACCTCCGTTGCGACCAACGGCGGCGCCGGTACGGCGCCCTGGTTGCCGCCCGCGACCGCGCCTCCCAAGATCAACGCGCTGATCTCGATCGGGGTTCGCGACACCCTCTTCGATTTCAACAACGGCTACTTGAATTACAAGTGCTTGCAGCAGGGCGGTGGCGACGTACGCCTGATCAGCCATCAGTCCGGCCACAACAGTGGCAGCGGGCCAAACGACTGGGTCAGCCTCGTCCCCGACCCGTATCTCCCCTACTATCCGGCCGACGACTCAACCGATAACCGCTGCGGAAAGCTCGCACAGCCTACCGCCGAACTGGCCTTCTTCAACCAGTATTTGAAAGGCCAAGCCGGCGCCGCGAGTATCGTCCCAACGGGACCCTGCATCTCGTTCGAGTTGGGTGACGGAATTACCATGCCGCAACTCCCAACCTACACCTCCGGTCCGGCGGAGACGCCGTTTAGCGTCGGTTCCGTCAGCCTCGTCAGCGGCGGGTCACCCGACGAATTGCCGACGGCGGTCACGCTGCTCACTGCGCCTGCGGCCGGACTCGTCGTCGCCGGAATTCCGCACATCGTCATGGACGTTGCGCCGACGCTCGGCGTCAGCTACGGCACCCCGATCATCTACGTCGGCTACGGCGTGAAGCACGCTTCCAACCCGACGCTGTGGGATCTGGTCGATAACCAAGTCCAGCCGCTGCGCGGCATCGGCCACTACGACGAGGATATCACGGGCGGCGGCGTGCGCTTGTTGCCCGGCGACCAGCTCGGCATCCTGTTCTTCGGCGAGAACACCCAGTTCGCAACCAACGGTTCGGTGAGCGCGCCGACGCCAACCGTCGAGCCTCTCACGGTAACCGGTACGATGTATCTCCCGGTGATGCCCAACATAGCGGCCAACATCTAGCCCACTCGGCCCCACGCGCCAACAAAAAACCCCGGTGCAGTGCACCGGGGTTTTTCACGTAGACTGGTTCGGCGTTACTTGATTTCGACCGTCGCGCCGACTTCGGCGAGCTTGGCCTTGATCTGCTCGGCTTCATCTTTGGGGATGCCGGTCTTGATCGGCTTGGGAACGCTCTCGACGAAGGCTTTCGCTTCGGTGAGTCCGAGATTTGTGATCTCGCGAACCGCCTTGATGACCTTGATCTTTTCGGCACCGAAATCGGTGAGGATCGCGTCGAACTCGGTCTTCTCGGCCACTGCAGCCGGAGCTGCGGCACCGCCGCCGCCGGCGGCCGCAACGGCGACCGGTGCTGCAGCGGAAACGCCCCACTTCTCTTCGAGGGCTTTGACGAGCTCGTTTAGCTCGAGAACGGTTAACTTCTCAACTTCTGAGATAAGATCGGCAACTGCCATGATGGTCTCCTTAGTTTAAGACGCGGACTCGGCGAGTTGCTTCTCGCGAGCGGAAAGTACGCGGACGAAGCCGCTAGGATTGGCTGCGAGCACGCCCACGAATCCGCGCATCGGACTCGATAGGAGGCCCAAGACTTTGGCTTGCAGTTCGGCCTTCGGCGGCATCGATGCAAGCGTGGAAACTTGCTGCGCATCGAGGATCGCGCCGTCGACGTACGCCGCCTTCACCGCGAGCGGCTTCACGTCGTCGTTGAAGGCCTTGAGCGCCTTGGCCGGCGCGACGGGGTCGTTGTTCGAAAAAACCACGCCCGTCGGTCCGGCCAGAAACGCTTCAAGTTTCTCCGCAAGTTCGGTGCCGGCAGCACGCGAAAACAGCGTGTTCTTCACGACCGCATAGGTCGATCCGTCCTTACGCAATTCCGTGCGGAGCTTCGTGATCTCTTCGACCGTCAGCCCGGCATAGTTCGTGAAGAACAGATACTTGGCATCGGCCAGCCGCACGCGCAGCTCTTCGATCTTCTGTTCTTTTTTAGCGGTTGGCATTGAGCTACTTTCTTTAGGGCCCGTGCCCCGGAATAAGAAAGGGCGCTCCAATCATCGCGATGAGCGCCACCGAACCGCCGCGAACGCGCCCTCGCCAAGCGAGTGCCGCCCGAAATCGTTACGTCGTCGTCCATCCTCGGTAGGCGCTTAGCGCATTACCCACCCGAAGGTGGACCTACATTCATCGGAGCCGTGGAGCAGTATACGCGACTTCCGCCCTCGCGTCAAGGCGAGGGCTAATGTGGGGGCTGTTTCAACGAGCGTCTGCATCTGTGCCATTGCGGCCCGTCCCTGAGGCGCGAGGAGCCAGGAGTATCCGTCGTCGTGTCGGCCTGGCTCGGTCCGCGACCCTAGTTGGAAGTTGCTGCCGTCGCCTTCACGCGATTCGGGTCGACCTTCACGCCTGGGCCCATGGTGCTGCTCAGGGTCACGCTGCGGACATAGGTGCCCTTTGAAGCAGAGGGTTTTGCGCGAACGATTGCGTCGAGGAGCGTCGCGACGTTCTCGACGAGTTGGGCTTCGCCGAAACTGGCCTTGCCGACGATCGTGTGAACGATGCCGGTCTTATCGAGGCGATACTCGACCTTACCGGCTTTGATGTCGCGAATCGCGTTGCCGATGTTCGGCGTCACCGTACCGGATTTGGGATTCGGCATCTTCTGCGCGAGGATACGGCCGAGGTTGGAACCGACGGCGCCCATCATATCGGGCGTCGCAACCGCGACGTCGAAATCGGAAAAGCCCGCTTTCACCTTTTCGATGAGATCCGCTTCGCCGACGAAATCCGCGCCGGCGGCTTCCGCCTCGCGCGCCTTATCGCCCTTGGCAAATGCGATCACACGCACCGTGCGCCCCGTGCCGTTCGGCAAGAGCACCGTACCGCGCACGTTCTGATCGCTCTTCTTCGGATCGACGCCGAGCCGAATATGGATTTCGACGGTTTCGTCGAACTTGGCGACCGCGTTCTTCTTCACCGTCGCGGTCGCTTCGATGATGTCGTGCAGCTTCGTGCGATCGAACGAGGCCGCGAGCGCCGTATAGCGCTTGCCGTGCTGCTTCGCCATTATGCCGTCACCTCGACGCCCATCGAGCGCGCGGTGCCTGCGATGACGAGCATTGCGTTCTCCACGTCGTTCGCGTTGAGATCCGCCATCTTGGTCTCCGCGATCTCGCGCAGTTGCTTCCGGCTGATCTTGCCGACCTTGTTCCGGTTGGGAACGGCCGAGCCCGATTCGATGCCGATCGCCTTCTTGATCAGAAAGCTCGCGGGCGGCGTCTTCGTCACGAACGTAAACGTCCGGTCTTCGTAGACGGTGATTTCGACCGGGATGATCATGCCGGCTTGCGCCTGGGTGCGCTCGTTGTACTCTTTGCAGAACGCCATGATGTTCAGCGAATACGGTCCAAGCGCCGGTCCTACCGGCGGCGCGGGGGTCGCTTTACCCGCATTGAGCTGTAAGCCGATCTTTCCGACGACTTTTTTTGCCATGTCTTACTCCTAACGAATGCCGCCGAAGCGGCAGTCTGCCCCCGATGAGAACGGTGCCGGCCCGGGGTCGGGGCGGTGGCACAACTCACAAATCATACCATGAAGAGTGAGGGGCGTCCAGAAGCGCTTCCCGGTTCCCTCGTCGAACCAGACGACAAAGCCGCGCCCACGTGCCCGGCGGCGATCCCTATCGTTCAGAGGAGGTTCCTATCAGGATGTCTTTCGTACGCTCGTCGTGTTGCTTTGCGATGGTCGCCTTGTTGCTGGCGGCACCATCCGCCCCCGTTCGCGCCGCGGGCTCCGATCTCGGCTACGATGCCGTCACGAAATTTCTCATCTCGCAAGATGCGGGCACGCCGGCGCCGGGCTCCTTTGCGGCGGACTTTGCGGCGGCTTCGGTGACGCAAAAGGCCCCGAGCGGCCACATGCCCTTCGGGCTCGGCAAAATCGTTTCGAGCATGCAGAACGTCGGCACGATGATGAAAAATGGGACGGCGCAGCGCCGTTACATCGGTTCGACGAAATTCCGCGATGACGATCTCACTACCGGCACGGGCGACCTTACCGATTGCACTGCGCGCACGATTACGCACATCGATTTCAACGCGAAGACGTATCACGTCACTTCAATGGATCAGCCCGCGCAACCGCAGCACCCCTCGAGCGGTCGTCCGGAATCTCCGGGTCCCGCACCGACCGACGACGGCACGAAGATCGCGCTGGCGATCACGAGCAAGAGCCTTGGGCCGCTGACGATCGACGGCGTGCCTACGAACGGTTACTTGATGAACATCAAGATGACGATTACGCGGCCGACCGGCGAAACTGCGACCACGAACGAAGAACTCACGTCGTACTATTCCGGCACGCCCGAACCGTTCGAAAGCTGCCCGGGCATCCATTTTTCTCTCCCCTCAGGGTCGTCCGGCGGCTCGTCGGCCGGAGCAAACAGTGCGGCGATGGCGCAGATGCGGACGGCTCTGGCGGGTCTCAGTTCCAAGGGTGATTCGCGCTTCAAGGTGACGACCTCGGGGCCGCCGGTCCCGAGCGGAAAACTCGCGCTGTGGCAAATGATGCGCATGAAAGGCGCAGACGAGAGTGCGGGCGGCTTCGGCGTCGTGACGGAGCGCGGTAACGTGCACTCGCTTTCCGATAGCGATCCTGCCTTTAGCGTGCCGGCCGGATTCTCACAGGTATAGTCGACGGCGGTACCAAGCCCGCAAGGACGATCGCAAGAACGAGCATGAGGCCGAGCGTCGCAAACGCCGGGATTTTCATTGCGATCTCGTGCAGCGTCAGCACGTTGTGCGTCAGACGCATGTGAACGCCCCAGGGCAGCGCCGAGAGGTCGCGGCCGTAACGCGTTTCGTCGAGAAACGTGGAAATCGGTGCCGCGATCGTCTTCAACGGCCATGACGGCGTGCGTTGCACGGCAATGCTCGCTGCGATAGCGGCCGCCGTAACGAGGGCCCAGGCCGCCCAGCGACGCGAGGACGGCACGATGGTGGCGATGCCGAACATTACGACGAGATACAAGGCATCGACCGCGAGCCTTATCGGCAGCGTATCGGTCAGCCGCCAAGGAAAGGCGAGCAACGCGATGGTCGCGACGGCGACGTAGCGCATCGGTCCCGTCGCGCGCGCTGCGAGTAGGAGGGTCGCAGGCCAGAGCACGATAGTCTCCGAGGAGTGAATGTACGGACCGCCGACCACGGCGACTGCTGCCGGAATCGCTACGATGAACGCTGCGTCGTCGAACCGATCGCGTAGGCGCTTCGCAAGATAGAGCGAGCCCAAAGCGAATGCGGCATACTGAACGTTCCCGAAAACGACGGCGAATCTATCGGAGGCGCCGAGCAACGTTGCGAGCAGCGTCGCGCTATATTGTTCGACGTTCCGCGATTCGGCAAGCGCTTGGAGCGGCAGCACGCGCACGAAGTATTCGATCGTAATCGCACTCCCGAATACGCCGATCGAAACGGCGAGGGCACCGGTACAAATCGCAACGATGGCGAGCCTCGAGCGCGGGATAAGCAGAAACAGGGAAAGCAGCGCCGGCAGGCACACGTGCGGCTCGGCGAGCGCGAGCGCGAGCATCGCGGCGGCGCAGCGCGGCCGCCCGGTCCGTAAGAAGTACGCGGCGCCGGATACGCCGAGAACGACGAGCATCGACAGTTGCCCGAGCCCTAAGTTCTCGAATCCGGGACCGAGGATTAGTCCACCGAAGATTGCGAACGCCGGAAAGCCGGAGAGGCGCGCCAGAAACCCGGCCGACGCTGCCGCCATTGCGATGAGCGCGACGACCCAGATAAAGAGAAAGCGTGTCGGCGGGATCGAAGATAAGGGCGCGAACGCGGCCACGACATATTCGGGCTGCGGAGCGGGCGCAATCGTTTCCACGAACAGGGCCGGAAAGGTTTGACGTTCGCACGTAGCGAGCGGCTCGAGCGCATACGGATCGCCGTGACCGACGGTTTTTCCGGCACAGTAGAAAACCGCTGCGTCAAAGAGGCCGGAGGTTCTGATAGGACCGACGCGGGCGAGCTTCGAGAGCGGTAAGAGCAGCCCCGCCCCGAGGCCGAAAACGAAAAGTGCGCAAGCGGCGATCAGCCAGTTGCGCACCGCACGATTCCCCGCCGGATCGCCTCCGACGCTCACATCCTAGACTTTTTCGATTTGGTAGAACTCCAGCTCGACCGGCGTTTCGCGACCGAAGATCGAGATGAGCGCGCGAACCTTTTCTTTTTCGGGTTGAATTTCGTCGACGATGCCGGTGAAATCGAAGAACGGTCCGCTCGTCACCTTGACGCGATCGCCCTTGGCGAAATCGATCTTGAGCTTCGGCGTTTCGATACCCATCTGCTTGAGGATCGTCTTGACTTCTTTTTCTTGCAGCGGGACGGGCTTTTCACCGGAGCCCGGCGACCCGACAAATCCCGTGACGCCCGACGTATTTCGCACGACGTACCAGGACTGATCGTCCATATCCATTTCCACGAGGACGTAGCCCGGGAAGACCTTCTTCGGAGTGATCTTGCGCTTGCCGTCCTTGAACTCGACTTCGTCTTCCATCGGAACGAGCACGCGGAAGATCTTCTCGGACATATTCATCGAATGGATGCGGCGCTCGAGGTTGGCCTTGACCTTATTCTCGTAGCCCGAGTACGTGTGAATCACGTACCACTTTCGCCGTTCGTCTTTTTTGGATACCGGAGCTGCGGTGACGACCGGTTCACTTGCATCGGTGGTGATGGTTTCTTCCAAGATGACCCCTAGTGGTGCTGTAATAGCCCGAAAATAAAACCGAAGAGTTCGTCGGCGAGGAACGTGTATGTTCCCACGACGATGACGAGCCCGATCGTCAAGACTGTTGCCGACACCCATTCGGGACGCGTCGGCCATGTGACCCGCCGCATCTCGCTGATGAGCTCGCGAACGAAGCGCTCGGCACTGCGCTGACGCGCGGCACGATCGCTCGGCGGACCGGCCGGCCGGCGCGCGGGAGTACCCGGCCGTACCGTCGTCCCGCTTCCACCACCCGTTGGCCTGTTCATCGTCTGCTTCTCCCTAAGATCGGGGCGGCACGGCCCCCCGATGGCCCCCCGGGCCCGGACTCCCGGGCCCATGGGCTTGGAATGTGCGGATCCGGTGTACGAATTCCGTCATTTTTCGGTTTTATGTGAAGATCGGAGCGG
>Ga0302326_10000581_pt1 | contig 100236 bp, 86 predicted proteins | sample Palsa_T0_3_FD_202264 | JGI IMG/M metagenome (GOLD analysis project Ga0302326, IMG submission 202264) | Peat permafrost microbial communities from Stordalen Mire near Abisko, Sweden - Palsa_T0_3 | ecosystem: Environmental > Terrestrial > Soil > Palsa > Peat permafrost | place: Sweden: Abisko... | reverse complement strand
TACGAACGCCCCGCGCCGCTGACTGTTATGGTAGTCATATTGCTCCTCATCCTCAATATTTGGTTTAGGTGATATGGACCTGAGAGTGCCTTCGGGCTGGATCTTCACTCTGCTCGGCCTCATCCTGCTGGGGATGGGAGTCTTCGCGCCGGATACGCGCGCCGCCCTCACCACTGACAACGTCAACCTCTACTCCGGCGCCGCCATGCTGGTCTTCGGACTCTTTCTGCTGCTCATGGCCTGGCGCGCCACGCATCGGGGAACCGGGAGCAATCCGTGATCGACGCCTTCCGCCGGCTCTACGGATCCGCGGATGGCGTCCGCGTTTTCCGTGCCCCTGGCCGCGTCAATCTCATCGGCGAGCACACCGACTACAACATGGGCTTCGTACTGCCCGTGGCTCTGGATCTGGCCACTTATGTCGCCACCGCGCCGGCGCCCGACGGCCAACTGCGCATCTACTCGGAAGACCGCGAGGAATCCGCCGCTTGGCCCGTCGCCGGGATTGCCGCGCTCACTCCGCGCCGCCACTGGACCGACTACCCCATCGGGGTGGCGCAGGAATTGATCCGCGCCGGCTTCCCGCTCGCCCCGGCCAACCTGCTCGTCCGCAGCACCGTGCCGGAAGGCGCGGGGCTCAGTTCTTCGGCCGCCCTGGAAGTGTCCACCGCGCTGGCACTGCTGGCCAGCCGGCGCGTGGCGCCGCTCGAATTGGCCCGTCTCTGCCAGCGCGCCGAGCGCAACTTCGTCGGCATGCCCTGCGGCATCATGGACCAGTACATCTCCCTGTTCGGCGAGGAGCGTGCCGCCATCTGCATCGATTGCCGCAGCCTGAAGCATCAGGTCGTGCGGCTTCCCGCGGGCGCCGCGTTCGTAGCGGTCAACACTATGGTCAAGCACGAACTGGCCGGCTCCGCCTACAAGGAACGCACCGAACAGTGCGCTGCCGCTGTCGGCGTCGTGCGTCGCCGGCATCCGCGCGTCGAAAGCCTGCGCGACGTCACCCCCGCCATGTTCGAGGAAGCCGAGTCCGCCATGCCGCCCACCATCGCCCGGCGCGCCCGCCACGTCGTGACTGAAAATGCCCGCGTGGTGCAGTTCGTGGCGGCCTGCCGCGAGGGCGCCGTGGAGCGCATGGGTGAGCTCTTCCAGTCATCCCACCGCAGCCTGCAGCACGATTACGAAGTAAGCTGCGACGAGCTGGATTTTCTGGTGGACGCCGCCCTGGGCATCGAAGGAGTCTACGGCGCGCGCATGACCGGCGGCGGCTTCGGCGGTTGTACCGTCAACCTCATGCCGGCCGCTGCCGTGGCCCATTTCGAGCGGGAGATCGCCCGGCTATACCACCAGCGCTTCGGCATACACCCGCGTATCTACCTCTGCCAGCCCTCCTGGGGCGCGGAAGAGGAAAAGAATTTGGAGAGGATTCCGGCCGCCGCGCAACTACAAAGTTAAGAAACTCCTCCGGACGGATAGATCCCCGTCCCAAAACGTCGTCTCGTGCGCTGAGGGGCCGGCTTCGCAACCGTCCCCTCCCTCATTCCAGTAGGACAGGCCTCCTGGCCTGTCGGCTGCCGCCCGCCCATGCTATCTTGAAAGACAAATAAGACTGGACGACCAATGAAGTTCTACCTTTCGATTTTCCTCCTTGCAGCCGGTCTCTTCGCGCAACAAAATGCAACTAAGCCGGAAGACCTGTGCGGCATCGAAGGCCAGGTGACGAACCTCGTAACCGGTGCCCCGGTCAAGAAAGCCGATTTAGTGCTGCGTCGCATGGACCTTGTGGCTAAGACGGCCGCGCAGCAAACCAATTACTCCGCTACTTCGGACGCAGGCGGAAAGTTCGCCATGCAGGGGATCGAACCAGGCAATTACCAGCTCACGGCCACCGGCAATGGATTTCTGCGCGTCACCTACGGAGCCCGCGGCCCAGGCCGGTCCGGCACTACGCTCTCGCTGGATGCCGGGCAGCAGCTTAAAGACGTGAACTTCAAACTGACGCCGCATGCCGTCATCGCCGGACGCATCGTGGATGAAGATGGCGACCCGGTCGTCGGCGCCGCGGTGCAAGCGCAAACCTATCGCCGTATAGACGGCCGAAAGCTCCTGGCTCCGGCTGGCGGAGCCAGCACCAACGACTTGGGCGAATACAGAATCTTCGGTCTCGCGCCGGGTCAGTATTACCTGACCGCCACTTACAACCAGCCGCGCACCCAGCCGGCCCTCAGAGACAGTTCCACGAAGCCGCCGCCGGAAGAAGGCTACGTGCCGACCTACTATCCCGGCAGCCTCGATATGGCGGCAGCCGCCGCCCTGGAAGTCGCTCCGGGCGCGGAACTTCGCGGGATGAATATCGCCATCGCCAAAGCCCGCACCGTGCGCATCCGCGGACATGTCAACAACCCGGGCGACCGCACCAGGCAGCCTGCCGCGGTCATTCTGAGTCCTCGCGATCAGCCGGGCGCGTTCGGCGGTCCGGGCCGGAGCGAGGTGGACGCGCAAGGCAACTTCGAAATCCGTGGTGTCCGGCCGGGCGCCTACTGGCTGGTGGCCGTGACCTACCACGGCGACCGCGCCGCAAACGCGCGGCAAGCCATCGATGTGGGCAACACCAATGTAGACGACATCGTCCTGACCCTGATCCCCGGCGTGGAACTAGCCGGACAAATCAAGGCCGAGGGTCCGGAAGGAACCAATCTGTCGAACATTTTCATAACGCTGCAAGTGCATGCGCAGGCCGGCGTCGATTACGGTCCCCAACCCAATGGCCGCGTCCAAGACGGCGGGCGATTCACGCTAACCCAGGTTTCCCAGGATCGCTACGACGTTTTCGTGAACGGCCTTCCGGATGGATACTACGTGAAGTCCATTCGCGCCGGCGATATTGAGGTGCGCGATTCCGGGTTGGATATGACCAGCGGATCACCTGGGCCTCTCACCGTAACGATCGCTCCGGGCGCGGGCCAAATCCAAGGCGTGGTCCTCAACGATAAGCAGGAGCCCGCGGCCGCCGCCTTGGTGGCGCTCATTCCGGACGATGCCCAGCGGCGGGAGCGGAGGGACTCGTACCATATCGCCGGCACCGACCAGTATGGCAAGTTCGCGCTGAAGAGCATCGATCCCGGCGAGTACAAGCTATACGCCTGGGACGATATCGAATCCGGCGCATACAGCGACCCCGATTTCGTGAAACCCTTCGAAAGCCAGGCTGTCACCATGAGTATCCGCGAGAACAGCCGCGAAACCGGGCAGTTGAAGCTGATCAAGCAGTAGGACAGGCCTCCCGGCCTGTCCCTATCGCGTCAGCCTGACCGCATCCTCGATCGCATCCAGCGTCGCCCGCGCGGTGGCTGTCCAGGAAAACGCGGCGGCGCGCCGCGGGCCTTCGGCAGCCAGCCGCGCGCGTAACGGTTCATCCCCGGCCAGCCGCGCCATCGCGCGGTAAATGGCTTCCACGTTGTCCGGCTCGAACTGCAGCGCGGCCTCGCCCGCGATCGAGGACAGCGGCTCGATGTTCGAGCACCCGGTGGGAATGCCCGCTGCCAGGGCTTCCAGCACGGGCATGCCGAATCCCTCGAACGTGGAAGGGTACAGGAACGCCCAGGCGCGCGCGTACAGATCGTAGAGTTGCGCGCGCGGAATCCAGCCGGTGAACTCCACTGCGCCGGTCAGTCCGAGATCTGCGCGCAGGCGCTCCAGAGCTTCGGCGTGGAAACCACGCAGCCCGGCGACGACCAGCCGGAAGTCCGGCCGCGCGCGGCGGAACTGCGCGAACGCTTCGAGCAAGGCATCCAGTCCTTTGTGGGGATGCAATGTCGAGACCGTCAGCAAGAGCTTCTCGGGCGCGCGCCGCAGGCCGAAGAACCCTGGGTCCACGCCCAGCCGGACCACCCGTACCTTTCCGGCCGGAAGCCGGTAGTAGCGCAGCACGTCCGCGCGCGTGGCATCGGAAGGCGTCAACAGCAGCGTGGCCCGATGCGCCGACGCAAACAGCAGCGCGCGCCAGAACGGCAAATCGAACCAGCGGAAGTGCTCCGCAAGGCGCTTGTGCTGCATGTCGTGGAACACGGTGACGGCCGCGCACCCGCAGTAGACCGGCGCGGTGAAGCCCGGATTGAGCAGCGCGTCCAAACCCAGGCGCGCAGCGGCCAGCGGCAGCGCGGTCTGCTCCCAGACAATGCGGGCCGGGCGGAATCGGGCGTGCACGCGCTGCGGCATCCGGTGAAAATTCGGCTGCGCCGGAACCAGGTCCGCCCCGGTCTCCCGATTGGTGAAAACGAAGTACTCGTTTCGCGTATCGACCTCCGCCAGCTCGCGCAACAACTCGCGCAGGTAGATCTCGGTGCCTCCCACGCCGCCCGGAATCAGGTAGAGCGCGTTGACCCCTATGCGCAGCGGCGGCATGTCAGCGAGGCGCGCGCAACTGCTGCTCCGCGTACGCCAGGCCCTCGCGCGCCGGTTGTATCAACGGATCGAGCGCCAGCGCATGCCGGTAGTCCGCCGCGGCTGCCGCAAAATCGCCGGTCTTGGCGCGCACCCCGCCGCGGTAATAATACGTTGTGGCGTAGCCGGGGTCCGCCGCCTCCGCCTGCGCCAATGCCGCCAATGCCTCCGGCCATTGCGCACGCTTGGCGTAGACCATGCCGATTTGGGAGTATACATGTGCGGTCGGATTGAGCGCCGCGGCCTGCCGCAGTTTGGCCACCGCCGCATCGGGATCGTCCGCGCAATCGTAGGCCAGGCCCCAATCGACCAGCAGGCCGTAGTCCGGCTGCTCCAGCTTGGCCGCTTCGGCATACTGCGCCAAGGCATCCCGGCACTGGCCGTGGCTGTCGTAAGTGTGCGCCAATTGAAAGTGTACGCGCTGCTTGCCGGGCGACTTGCGCGCGGCGTCTTCCCACATGGCGGTGTCGCTGGCCCAAAGTTCGTTGCGCCGGTAAGTCGCGATCCCCAGCACCAACACGATTCCGCAAAGCGCGGCCGCCAGCTTGCGGCGATCCACGCGAACGTGTTCCAGCGCCGCCGCGGCCACCAGCAGAATGCCGATCATCGGCAGATACAACCTCCGCTCGGCGATCGGATCCCTGATCGGCACAAAGGAGGATGTGGGCGCCATCAGCAGCACGTAGACCAGGAAGCCGTAAGATGCCAGTGGATAACGCCGCCGGTAGTAGATGGCCGCGGCCGCCAGCAGCAGGATCGCAGCCAGTCCGAAAATGGCGCCATGATCCATTATGTTTCGCGAGATCGGATACTCCCAATCCAGATTCTGGCCGGCCGGGAATACCAGCAGCCGCAGGTACACCCAAAATGCCCGGCACTCCGTGAAGAAGTATTGGTACCAGGTGAAGTCCTTCAGGCCGAAGCCGGCGCTCTGGGCGCCTCTCAGGATTCTCGCGAGGAACACCAGGCCGCCCGCCGCGCCCAGCGCGATGGGCACGTACAGCCGCCAGTTTCGCCGGATGCCGCTGAATGAGAAGCCCGGATTCCAGTAGTAATCCGTCAACAGCAGCAGGGCGGGCAGCACCAAAGTGTGTTCCTTGGCGCACACCGCGGCGCCGAACAACGCCAGAACTGCGATAGAGATTTTCCAGGAGACCGCCGTCGGCCGCCGGTACAGGAAGACCGCGAAAGCGGCCAGCAGAAACAAGGCGCTCAAGGATTCCGAACGGCCCGCGATGTAGGATACCGCCTCGGTCTGAATGGGATGAAAAAGGAAAATCGCCGCGGCGAAGCCGGGAAGCAGCCACTCCGGCGGGTTGCGCCGCAACAGCTTCCGGACAATGAAGAAAACCAGGAAACCGTTGAGTAGGTGGATCAGAATGTTAGTGGCGCGAAAGTCGAACGGTTCCCGGGAGAATTGATAGTTGACCCAGTAACTGAACATGAGCAACGGCCGGACACCCCCGATCCAGGCGCCCAGGGTATTGTGAAAATCCGGAGTGTGATACGGCAGGTAAGTGTCGTCGAAGATAAAGGGTCCGCTAAGCGCGGGCGCGTACACCAAATACAGCGCCACGGACGCGCACGCGGCTGCGGCAAGGTAGATCCACCAGCGCGAGCCGGGCGCCCGCTCCGCCGCCGCGGCTTTCTCCGCGGCGCGCTGCTTTCCTTTCGCGCGGTCCTTGCGATGGGTTCCGGCGCGAGAGATGCCGCGCGCCTCAGGCATGCGGCTGGCCGTCCCGCATGGTTTGCAAGTGATACTCGAGGATTGCCAGGCGCTGCGCCAGCGCGATGTTATCGTCGCGCAGCTTGGAGAGAATTACGGAAAACCGGTAAAACATGATCAGGAACACGCAGCCAACGACCAGCAACAGCGCCAGCGGCGGATCGGAAAGTCCCAGCTTGTGCGCCGCTGCTTCCAGCACGCCGCGCGAGCGCGAGACAACCAACAGAGCGGCCGCGGCCAGTAACCAGCTTACCGAATATTCGACCCGGATATGCGCGCGCCGCACCGAGGCCAGCACGAACAACAGCAGCAGGCCGCTCAAAATTGTCAGCACGTTCAAAAGGCGGTCCATCGATCTCCTCCGTTATAATTTCCCCTGTTTAATAGAACGCCCCGCGGGACGCCGCGTCCGCTGGTCGAATTTGAGCACATTCACGAATACTCCGAGCAGCACGTGCACGATGTAGTAGATCGATCGCAAGGGCGTGATCGAGGATCGGCCGGTGGTGCGCGGATGCATCTGGCAGGGCACCTCCAGAAAACGGAATTGCTTGCGCTGCAACACCACCAGCGCTTCGATTTCCGGGTATTCCAGCGGAAAGCTCTTGCTGAAGACCTGCAACGCGTTCCGGTTCACCCCCACGAAACCGGAGGTCGGATCGTGCACGCGTTGTCCCAGGATGGGCCGCAGCACCATGCGGAAAAAACGTATGCCCAGTCCGCGAACCGCGCCGGGACGCCCGCCATTTCCGTTCGCGAAGCGCGATCCGATCGCCATCTCGTACCCCGACGTGCGCAGGGCTTCGAAGACCCGCGGGATATCGCGCGCGTCATGCTGCCCGTCTCCATCCACCCGGATGACGTATTGATATCCCAACTCGAAGGCCAGCTTATACCCCGCTTGCACGCAGCCGCCCAGTCCCAAGTGGTGCGGCAGCGCCAGCACCCGCGCGCCGGCTTCGCGGGCGGCCGCCTGCGTGGCGTCCATCGAACAGTCGTCGATCACCAGCACCGGCGTTCCGGGCATGGCGGCATGAATGGCGCGCACTACGCCGCCCACGGCGCCTTCCTCGTTGTAGGCCGGAACGATGATCAGCAGCGTATTCACTTAGGTAGGACAGGCCTCCTGGCCTGTCGTTCTATTTTTCCTCATGACGCCTTTGTAACACCAACACGACAGGCCAGGAGGCCTGTCCCACTGGTCAAAGCTCGGCCACCCGCCGCGCCGAAATGGAATGCGCGCGCAGCAACCGCCGGTAGATGTGCGGCGTCAGACGCGCCGTGCGGCGGATCTCGCGGCGCTTGCGCCACAGGGCCGGCGCATTGCGCAGCAGCGCGCCGTGCGCCCGCAACACGTAAATGGGCATGCGCCAGACTGACGCGCCTTCCAGGCGAAACCGGGCCGCCGCGCCGCGTCCGCGCAGCATGAACCGCACATGCCACCAGTATCGCGCCAGCGACACAAACGGCGCGGCGGCCAGCATGCGCACCGGAAAATTCTTGGCCAGCACGAACAAGCGGTTGCGCTCCACGTAATAAGCCTTCAGCCGCGAGGCGCGTCCGGCCGAGTGCGAGTAATGGTGCTCCACCACCGCCTCCGGCACGTACAGACAGCGCCAGCCGGCCCAGCGCGCGCGCAGCCCCAGGTCGGTATCTTCGCAGTAAAGGAAGAAGTGTTCGTCGAACCCGCCGATCTGTTCCAGCATGGCCCGCCGGTAGAGCGCCGCGGAGCCGCTGGGAAACAGGACCTCTTCCGCCACCGGAAAGAATTGCGGCGGACGCGCATGGCCGCGCTGCTTGCTGCTGCCATCGCCACAAACCAGCATGCCTGCCGAATCCAGCGCGTCTTCGCCGTAGAGCCGCACCTGCGAGGCGCACATGCCCGCATCCGGCCGCGCTTCGATTGCCGACACCAGGGCCGCCAGCCAGCCCGGATGCGGCGCCGCATCGTCGTTGAGCGTGGCCAGATACCGGCTACGCGATTGGCGGCAAGCGTCGTTGATAGCCGCGCCGAAACCCACGTTGCGCGGCTCTTCGATCACCCGCGCGCCGGCCCCCGCCGCGCCGTTGCGCCGTACCGCGCCGGAGCCGCTATTATCCACGACGATCACTTCAAAATCGCGTTGCGTCTGCTTCTCCAGGGCGGCGACGCATTCCTGAAGCCTCGCATCCGCGGCCAGAGTGGGAATCACCACCGTTACCAGGGTCTCGGGCAAACTAAGATTCTACGACACAACCACCAGCCACCATCCACCAGCCACGGCGAGCCACGCTCGCCTACGCGGTGGCCGGCATGGCAAACGGCTCATCGGCGCTGCCGCCGTAGATATCCGACACGTGCGCGTTCATGGCCCTAAGGTGCATGCTCAACTGGCCGCGGTGATGCACCGTGTGCTTGATCCAGAAATCCATGTAAAGCACCAGCGGCAGATTGAACACGTTGAAGAAACTCACGGGGGCCGCGAGTTGTTCGCCGGAAAGCGTTGCAATCTTATCGGAAACCTGGGGCACGTGCTGGTCGTAATGCGCCAGAATCTCCGCTGCCGTCGCGGGCGCCGGTCCGTCGGATCCGTCCGTGTCGAAGTTGCCCGCGGCGACGCTTTCGCCGAACCATTTCTCGCTACGAACAATGTGCCACATCAATTCGCGCGTGGTGCGCCCTTTCTCGCCCAGCTTGAAATCGAGCTGCGCTTCCGGAACGGCCGCCAGCACGCGCCGCGTCGTGGGAACTTCGTTGCCCAGGCTTTGCAGGAAAACCATGGACAGTCCTTTGGCCTGATCGGGTGTAAACATGAATGCCTCCTTGCCAGGCATGGCGCTATGGTACAACGAACGATGGCCGAATCGCACGAACTGAAGCGCGGGCTGGGGTTGCTCGAAGCCACCGCCCTGAACATGAGCAACATGGTCGGGGTGGGCCCCTTCGTGACCATCCCGCTGATGATCGGCGCCATGGGCGGCCCGCAATGCATGCTGGGCTGGGCCGTGGGCGCGGTGTTGGCGCTTTGCGACGGGCTGGTGTGGGCGGAACTGGCGGCGGCCATGCCGGGCGAAGGCGGCAGCTATCTGTACCTGCGCGAGGCCTTCCGCCGCACCCGGTTGGGCGCCCTGCTGCCATTTCTGTTCATCTGGCAATTCATTTTCAGCGGGCCGCTGGAGATCTCCTCCGGCTATATCGGCTTCGCCCAATACCTGAGCTATTTCCGCAAGGGCATGGGCGCTTGGGAAATGCGTCTGGCCGTGCTGGTGGTGGGTTTGTTGGTGATCGCGCTGCTCTACCGCGGCATCCAGTCGATAGGCCGGCTGACGGTGGTGCTATGGATCGGCATGCTGGCCACCGTGGCGTGGATCGTGGCCGCCGGCTTCACGCACTTCGATGCCCGCCGCGCCTTCGATTTTCCGCCGCACGCGTTCGCCATTTCGCCGGCCTTCATGGCGGGATTGGGCGGCGCGACGCTGATCGCCATGTACAACTATCTGGGCTACTACGGCATCTGCTTCGTGGGCGGCGAGGTGCGCCGTCCGGAGCGCACCATACCGCGCTCCATCGTCATCTCGGTGTTGCTGGTGGGCGCGATGTACGCGCTGATGACGCTCGCCATCATGGCCGTGGTGCCGTGGCGGGAAGCGGCGCAATCCAAATTCGTGGCGGCCCGCTTCATGGAGACGATTTACGGGCCGTGGGCCGGCACCGCGGTGACCGTGCTGATCCTGTGGTCGGCGGTGGCTTCCGTGTTCGCTTTGCTGCTGGCCTACAGCCGCGTGCCCTACGCCGCCGCGCTCGATGGATACTTCTGGAAGCCGTTCGCGCGCCTGCACCGGAAGGGCGGTTTCCCTTACGTGTCGCTGCTGGTGATCGGCGGGCTGGCCATCGCGGGTGGGATGTTGAGCCTCGATTGGGTGGTTTCGGCGATCCTGACCGCGCGCATCCTGATTCAGTTTATCGCGCAGATTGCAGCCGTGGAGGTGCTGCGCAAATCCCGCCCGGACGTGCCGCTACCGTTCCGGATGTGGCTGTATCCTTTACCGATCGTGCTGGCGTTGATAGGTTGGGTATACGTGTTCGTCACTTCCGGTTGGACGTTCGTGCTCTGCGGGCTGGCGGTGCTAGTGAGCGGGGTGGCGGCGTTTGTGGTGTGGCGGCGCAGGGGCGGCGTGCCGGGGCCGGGCGGGGGGATAGCGTCCTGACCTCAAGGATCAGGCGGTCATCATTCGAAACAACGGAACCGTGTACTTGGCGGTCGACCCGACATACGCCGACATCTACCAGACCAGGATTCTCGCGTGTGCCCATAAGATGCTTTGGCGTCGTCGACATTCGTATCCGGTTTAGTCGTTGTTCCGAAGGTTCACTAGCAGGGCCCAAGGCATACGTATCGAGTTCCGCCTGTCGAACGACCCGCCGAGTCTTTCGGTTAGCAGTCAAGCAACAGGCGCGATCAATCCGCTAAGCTAGAATGAAGCCGAGGGATTAAAGTGAGCAAAAAGCAAATCATCGTTCAGGAATTGGAAACCGTGCCGGAGAAGGACCTCGACGCCTTACTTGGTTTCATACATTCCATTAAATCCAGGAATGCCGAAGACGCCGCACCGGTCCTTATGGCGGAATCCTCTCTGATGAAGGACTGGCTCTCGCCCGAGGAGGAGGCAGCCTGGGCGGACTTGTAAGAGGGGACGTCGTAGTCCTGCATTTTCCATTCTCCGACCTGTCCCAGACAAAGCGGCGCCCCGCACTGGTCTTGGCGACCTTGCGCGGTAACGACGTCATTCTATGCCAGATTACCAGCCAAACCAAATCCGACCAATACTCGGTCGTACTTGACGAGTCCGATTTCGACTCCGGCGGTCTGAATCAGCCAAGCCGCATCCGGCCAAATCGGCTATTCACCGCCGATTCCAGCATCATACTGTACACAACAGGGCGGGTTCGTGAGGGCAAGTTGAAAGAGGCCTCGAATGCCGTCGTCTCGATCCTGAACCAGCCGTAGCGCAAGTAGCGTGGTATCCGATCCCCGACCGGTCCGTGAAAATGCAGAACACAGCCTCCGGCGCGCAAAGGCGCGCCCCAGCGCGTCACAATATGTTGACCGCGCGCGCCGCCAACAGCGCCAGCGTGGTCAGCGATATGGTGGACTGCACCATCATCATCCCCTTCGCCCATCGCGAGAGCACCGGAACATCCGTCGGAGAAAAGGCCGTGCTGGTATTGAACGCCAGGAACAGGTAGTCCACGAAGCCGGGCAGCCAGTCGCAGTCCCGGTCGCCCAGCGTCATCTGCGGGAACAGGAATGCGCCTTCGGTGTGTTCGCCGCGCAGCTCGCGCTGGTTGGGTCCGCCGGCATCCAACCGCCAGTACCACGAGGCGAACACCAGGATGTTCGCGATCCACAGCGCCACGGCGCCACGCAGCAGGGCGCGCGGCGCTGCCTTATGGTCCAGCAGCGCGGCGATCAGCAGCGTCAGCGCGCCGATCATGGCGGCCGTGATCACGATCAACACCGTGTATCCTACTATTTGATTGAGCCGGAACTTGGACCGCCGGTACAGAACCATGCTCAATAGCGCCAGCGGCGCCGCCACCGCGAGCGCCAGCCACCCCGGTCCGGGGCTCAGGGCCTCCGGCAGCGCCCAATACAGCCCACCCACCGCCAGAACGGCTGTGAGCGCGGGCCAGCGCGGTTCGCCGCGCGGCAAGGGTGTGTCGGACATACGTTTATTGTCGCCGAAGAGCGTCCGCCACGGATGCGCAGCCCTGGAGGACTGCCCCACTTCATTCGCTGCGCAGCACGGCCATGGGATCCACTGCGCCAGCCCTCGGCGCCGGTACGTAACACGCGGCCAAGCCGATCCCGGCAAGCAACCCCGCCGCGGCCAAAAAGACCGGCGCGTCGATCGCCTTGACTCCATACAACACGCTCTTCAAGACACGCGTGAGCAGCAGCGCCGCTCCCATCCCGAGCAGCAGGCCGCTCGAGATCAGTACGGCTCCGCGCCGCAGAACCAGCGCCACCACGTCGTGAGCCGTCGCGCCGATCGCCAACCGGATCCCGAACTCCCTGACCCGCTGCTTCACCACGTACGCGATCAGCCCGTACATGCCGATGGACGTCAGCACCAGGCCGAGTCCCGCGAACCAGCCCAGGCCGATGGCGCTCAGGCGCTCCCGAAAACGCTGCTCGTCCAGGTCGCTTTCGAGCGTCCCCACATATGTGATGGGCTGCCCTGGGGCGATCTGCCAGACGGCTCTCTCGATAGTCGGCGCCAAGTCCAGGGGCGCGCCGGCAGTCCGCACCACGAAACCGATGGCGCCGGGCGGATCCTGCGTGAACGGGCGGTAGACGGTTGGCCCGGGGCTCTCGGATAACATCGGCCGGACATCGCCGGCGACACCGATCACGCTGAGCCAGCGGTCCGGCGGTTGTCCATCGATGCGCACGCGCCTGCCGATCGGATCTGCGCCGCCGAACAGCTTGCGGGCGAGTCCCGCGCTTAAGATCGCTACATCTGTCGCGCCGGCGCGATCCTGCGGGGAGAATGTGCGCCCCGCCATCAACAAAATGTCCAAAGCGCCAAAGAACTCGCCGCTCACCAGGTTGACGCCGGCCGTAGCCGCATCTTTCGGGTCTATGTTCGTCCCCTCCGCCAGAATCGCGCTCCGGCCGAACACCCCGTCGCCGGGAACCCTGTAGGCTGCCGCGGCCATCCGCACACCTGGCAGCCGCTGGATGCGGTCGAGCACGTCCCGGTAGAAGCGGCTCAGACGCTGCGGCGGCGTGTCTCGGCCGACGGGCGTGCGGAACGTGAGCACATGGTCCGCGCGAAAACCCATGTCGTGATATAACCCGTAGACACTGCGCATCGTCAGTCCCGCTCCGGTCAGCAGGAGCACCGAGACTGCCAGTTCCACCACCACGATGGCGTCCAGGAAATGCCTGTGCGCGACGCCCGGCGAAGCGGTCCGCGCACCCAGCGTCGCGGTAGCGGAGCGCATCGCGGGCGCCAATCCGAATAGCAGCACGGTGGCCATCGAGACCACCGCGGAGAAGAGCAACACCGGCATGTGGATCGCGATCTGCTCCCCCCGGGGCAGCGGGATCGGCAATTGCGTGGGCAGCAGCGTGCGCGCCAGCGGAACCAGGACCAGCGCGATCGCCACGCTGGCCGCTCCCGCGCAAAGCGCCAGCACCAGGCTTTCCGCCAGCAACTGGCGCACGATCCGCCGGCGTGTCGCGCCCAGCGCTGCCCGTATGGCCATCTCCCGTTCGCGCTCGGCCGCGCGCGCGAGCAGCAGACTGGCCACGTTGGCGCAGGCAATCAGCAGCAGGAAGCCGACCGATGCCAGCAGCACGCCCAGCGTCGGGCGGAAGAAGCGCGAGTATTGCTCGCGGAGGTCCACAATTCGCGCGCCGCGATTCTTATTCGTTGCCGGGAATTCGCTTTCCAACCGGCTGGCGATAGCGTCGAACTCCTGCTGCGCTTGGGATGCGGTCGTGCCGCGCCGCAATAAGCCGACGCCCATCAGCGGACGCGACCGCCGATCGTTCGGCCGGATATCGAGCGGCGTCCACAACGCGAACGCGCGAATGTAAAAGAAGAATTGCGGCGGGAGCACGCCCAGCACGGTATATTTGCCGTCGCCCAGCGATACCTGCCCGCCCACGATGGAGCGGTCGCCGCCGTACTGCTGCTGCCATAATCCGTAGCCGAGGACCACCACATCGGCGGGATCGCCAGGCGCGAACGTGCGTCCCAGGATAGGTTGCACGCCGACGGTGGTGAAGAAACCGGGCGTCACGCGGCCGCCGAGCACCTCGGTGGGACTCGCGCCTTGCGTGATCGAGTAGAACCCAAAGGTCAGCGCATCCAGGTGTTCGAGGGAGCGGGTCTGGCGTTGCCAGGCCGCCAGATCCGCCGGCGGGACGGTGGTAATCGGACCGAGGTTCGCGCCTGGATCCCCGCGTGCCGTGCGATCGAATTCCCAGAGCAGCGTCAGACGCTGGGCGTTGGTGTACGGCAGCGGACTGAGCAGCACGCCGTACGCAAAGCTGAAGACCACCGTGGCCGCGGCGATACCCAGGGCTAGCGTGGCGATCGCCAGGAATGAAAATCCGGGGCGGCGGGCGAGTATTCGAATGGCCGTGCGCATATTCGGATTAGACACCGCAACTCAGCATTGTGGGGCGGGCAATCCTGCCCGCAGCCGGCTTTCAGCCGGCTCTGGCCGCCCAAGGTATGCCCCAGGCGTCGACACGAGTGTCGACGCGGCACGCTGCGAGCGTGCGCCACGTCACATGGCGGCGATCACCGCATCGGTGAACTCCGCCGTGCCCGCCGTGCCGCCCACATCCCGCGTCAAATGCTTGCCCTCCGCGTAAATGCGCTCCACGGCGCCCTGTAGCTTCTGCGCGGCCACACGCTCCCCGATATGCGCCAGCATCAGCGCGGCCGATTGCATCAGCGCCGTCGGATTGGCCAGGCCTTTTCCGGCTATATCCGGCGCCGTGCCGTGCACCGCTTCGAAAACCGCGTGACGGTCGCCGATGTTCGCACCCGGCACGATGCCCAGGCCGCCCACCAGCCCCGCCGCCAAGTCCGAAACAATATCGCCATACAGGTTCGGCAGCAGCAGTACGTCGAACGTCTCCGGCCGCATCACCAGTTGCATGCAGGCATTGTCCACGATCAACTCCGTGTACTGGATCTCGCTGTATTCCCCCGCCACCGCCCGGCAGCACTTCAGGAACAGCCCGTCGCTCATCTTCATGATGTTGGCCTTGTGGATGGCGGTTACTTTCCGCCGCCGCTCCCGCCGCGCCCATTCGAAGGCCGCCCGCGCAATCCGCATGGACGCCGTCTTGGTGATGATCTTCAGGCTCTCCACCACGTCCGGAATCACTTCATGTTCGATGCCGGAGTAAAGGTCTTCGGTATTCTCGCGGAAGATCGCCAGGTCCAGCGCCAGGTCGCTAAAGCGCGTCTTCAGGCCCGGCAACATGCGTACCGGGCGGAAGTTCACGTACAGTCCCAGCTTCTTGCGCAGCGCCACGTTGATGCTCTGGTGCCCGCCGCCGATGGGTGTGGCCGTGGGACCCTTCAACCCCACGCGGGTACACTCGAGTGACGCGAACACGTCGTCCGGAAGCAACTGTCCAAGATCTTCCAGGGCCTTCGCGCCGGCCTCCACGCGCTCCCATTCCACGTCCACCCCGGTGGCTTCCACCGCGCGCGCGGTGGCCTCGGCCACCTCCGGTCCGATCCCGTCCCCTGGTATCAGGGTGATTTGGCGCGCCATTCCCGCTATTATAAGGTGGGGCACGCGTTATCGCCCAATGTCACTTAGTTTTCCATTGTGGGCGGGATGGTATCCTGCGCGCCGATTGGGAATCGGCGCAAACTGGGCCGATTAACAATCGGCCCGCAGGTTAACAACCTGCCCCACAACGTGCCACAATGATCCCCGATTGGCCCTCCGAGCGCCGGCGCATGGTGGACCGCCAGCTCCGCAAGCGCGGCATCCGCGATCCGCGCGTCCTGGGCGCCATGCTCACCATCCCGCGCGAGGAGTTCGTCCCGCACGATTGCCGCGTCTGCAGCTATCGGGACGAGCCGCTGCAAATCGGATACGGCCAGAGCATTTCGCAGCCCTACATGATCGCCCTGATGGCCGAGCTGCTGGAATTGACCGGCACGGAAACGGTGCTGGATGTGGGCGGCGGTTCGGGTTATCACGCCGCCGTGCTAGGGGCGCTGGCGGCGCGCGTCGTTTCTATCGAGATCATCCCCGCCCTGGCGCGCCAGGCCGAACAGAACCTGTCCCGCACCGGACTCGGCGGCAACATTACCGTGGTTCGCGGCGATGGATCCCAGGGATGGCCGGATGCCGCGCCGTACGCGGGCATCTCGGTGGCCGCCGCCGCGCCGGACATTCCGGAGCCTTTGCTGGCCCAATTGGGCGACCCCGGCCGCCTGGTCATCCCGGTAGGCGACAAGCGCGACCAGGAGCTGCGCGTAATTGTCAAATCGGCGGGTATCACGCAAGAGCGTGTCGCGACTTTCTGCCGCTTTGTCCCCCTGCGCGGCGATGGAGGCTTTCGGTGAGGCTAGGTCCTGGGTGCTGGGTGCTGGCCAACGCATCCCGGACCCAGGACCCTTTTCACCACCCATCACCCAGTAAGCGTTACACTGTTGATGTCCAATATGTCGAAATCCAAGACACTGCTTTGCTCCATCGCTTTGGCCGCGTCCGCACTTCTGGCACAAGCTCAGGCGCCGCCCCCCCTCATCCACCTCTACCCTGCGGCGCTCGACGAAAGCGGCCAGCCCGTGACCGACCTGACCGCCGCCGATTTCCAGATCGTGGACCAGGGCAAGCCGGAAACCATCCTCGCTTTCCGCAAGCCCGTCATCGGTCCGGCCGCCCCTCTGGGGCTGCTGGAATTCTCCAACCGGCCGGGCGGCGCGATGCCGCACTCCACGGCCATCCTCTTCGACATGATCAACCTGATCGACGCGGATCGGCTGGACACTTGGAAGGCTCTGGACAAATCGCTGCCGCAGCTCGAGTCCGGCGAGGACGTGTACCTCTACGTGCTGAACCTGAAGGGCGTCCTGGTCCCGATTCATCCGGTCGGCCCCAGGGCGCCCGACGATAAGACATGGCCCCAGGGCGTGGTCGAGGCGTTCGACAAAGCCGTTAAAGCCACCGTCAGCCGGCCCCTCCAGTTCGGCGCGGAAGAGCAAGTCAAGCAGAGTTTCAAGGCGCTCGAGGACATTGCCAACCAAATGGCGGCCTTACCGGGCCGCAAGGACATCTTGTGGGTTACTAATGGCATCACCACGGTGCCGGACCCCATGCTTCCCAACTGCAACGGCGATTGGGTGGAGTGCACGCTCTATGTGCCGCACCTGGCATTCACCCTCGAAAGGGATGGCGTCTCGGTGGACCCTTATTCGATCATCGGGGACCTGAATCCGGATACGAATTACAACGTCGACCAAATGGCGCTGATGACCGGCGGCCATGCCTACTTTCGGGACGACATTCGCGCGGTTCTAAAGCAGGTGGCCCGGGACGCCGTAAACAGTTACTCGATAGTCTACGATCCGTCGGCGCAGAACTGGGACAAAAAGTGGCACAAGATCCGCATCACCTGCGCGCGTAAGGGAGTCAAGCTGCAGGTCAGGGAGCGCTATTACGCGGTGCCGAGTACGCAGACGCCCGCCGAGAGAATGAAGGCGATCTTGATGGCGGCCTTTCAGAGCCCCTACGACACGGCCGGGATCGGCCTGCGCGCCAAAATTGCGCCCATGGAGGGAGACAAGAAGGGCGTGCATATGGATATCCGCATCGATCCGTCCGACCTCCTGCTGCGCGAGCAGGGCGGCAAGTATTCGGGCGCTGTATATTTGCTGATATCCGATCACGGCGCCGCGGGCACCCTGGGCGAGCCGGCTTTATTGAACCTCAATCCCGAGTTGACGGCGGAACAGTACAAGACGGCGATGAAGGATGGTCTCCCGTTCTCGCAGGACCACCCTACCAGCGACGCCGTGCAGCGGGTCCGTATTATCCTGCTCGATCAGAATACCGACGAGGTCGGCTCGCTAACGTTTCCGGTAAAGTAAGCCGCACCTGTCCCACCTGCGCCGCGCCACCGTGCGGGCTTATGACTTTCGAAGGCGTTAGACCGGGTAGGGCCAACATGTCGCGCTTCGCGGGGCTATGCGCCGCTCTCTCGCTGGTTGCCTCCGGGCTTTGGGCACAAGCTATCGCGCCGCCGCCTCTGGTCTGGCTGTACCCGCTCGCGCTGGATTCCAAAGAGCAGCCGGTGACGGATTTGACCGCCGCCGATTTCAAGATCGCGGATCAAGGGAAAGCGCAAACCATCTTGCTGTTCCGCCGTCCCGGCGCGAAAACGTCGGCGGCGCTGGAACCGCACGAATACACCAACCGCCCCGGCGGCCTCATGCCGCACGCTGTGGCCATCCTCTTCGACCTGCTGAACGAGGGCGACGCTAACCGGCTGGACACCTGGCACAGCCTTGCCAAATCGATTCCAGAACTCGAATCGGCCGAGCAGGTGTACTTCTACCTGCTGAATCTCGATGGCGGACTGGTTCCCATTCGGCCCATTGACCCGCGAGATGCAGGCGGCGCCGCCTGGCTGGGGAAGTTCGACAAAGAGCTGAACAAGGCCATGGAACACGCCAATCTCGCCCGGCCGGCCGGCCTGGATCGTGAGGATCGCGCGAAGAGAACATACCATCAGCTCGAAGTAGTGTCGAACCAACTCGCCACGCTGCCCGGCCGGCGTGACATCGTTTGGATCACGAACATAATGCCGGCTATCACGAATTCGACCCCTTGCGGCGGCGACTGGGTCGAATGCGGGCTTTATGTCGCGCATATGGCCGTGACGCTGGGCCACGATGGCGTCGCGGTGAATCCGTACTACTCCAGCGGAGTGGCGCAGCCGACCGTCAGCTACGACCTGGATCAGATGGCGCTGCTCACCGGCGGCCACGCCTACTATCTCCAAGACATCCGGGAGGTCGTCAAAGAGGTCGCGCGGACTGCGGGCAACTCGTACGAGATTGCCTATGCGCCATCGGCGGAAAGCTGGGATAACAAGTTCCACAAAATTCGCGTCGCTTGTGAGCGCAAGGGAGTCAAACTGCAAGTGAGGGAGCGCTACTACGCTCTGCCGGATACGCGCGCGGCTGGCGACCGGCAGAAGGAGATGTTGGATGCGGCCAACCAGAGACCTTCCGACAGCGCCGGCATCGGGCTGCGCGTGAACGTGTCCCCCGCGGCGAAAGGCATCCACCTGGGGATCCGCATGGATGTTGCGGACCTGCTGCTGCGCGAGCAGAACGGCAAGTTCGCCGGCGCGCTGACGATGGTGCTTTCGGATCTGGGCGCCTCCGCCGGGTCCGCCGCCGGCCTTCTGCCCCGCCCCATTGGCGATCCGAGTGTGTCGAACTTCAACCTGGACCTGACCAAGGAGCAGTACGGCACGATGATGGCCGAGGGCATTCCCATTTCATTCGATCACCCCATCGGTGACGCGGTGCGGCGGGTGCGGGTGGTGGTGATGGATCGCGGCACGAACCAGGTAGGCTCGGTCACGGTTCCGGTGCGGTAAGGCTGGCCTCGAAGTTGAGCGCCTTCCGTACCTGAATCAGTACCATCTCCTGGTCCGGGTCGTCCACCCGGATTACGTGTCCCGCGGGGCGCCAGCGCGCGAACATGCGCGCGCACGAGAATCCGGCGAAGACGGCGACCAGCGGGACGCCGCAAGCCCCCGCCACGTGCTGCCCGGCGGAATCGTAACCCACGTATAGCCGGCTGCGCGCGACGATCGCTGCGAAGCCCGCGAACGACCCGCTCCACCGTTCCACCTGCGCGCCGGACGCGGCGATAGCCCGCTCCACGCGTGCGGCTTCTTCGCCTCCCGCGCCTTGATCGATCGTCAGCGGCTCGCCGCTCTGCGCCAGCAGCGCCAGCAGCTCGGCTTCGAATGGGTCGGCGATTCGTTTGGCGGGATTTTCGCCCACGCCCAGGCTGATGGCGATGCCCGACGGGGACAGGCCGGAGGCCTGTCCTACCTCTACGAAGGGACGGGCGTCCGGGATGCCGAAGGTCTGCTCCGCCCAGCGGCGGGTTAGAACCGGCAGCGGATCGTCGCCATCGCCGCCATACGCGCGGCTTTCGAAGAAGTAGTAGCGCTCGTCGGGACACACCGGCAGCAGGCCGAGTTGCGTGAGGCGCGAATCGGGATCGATGACGATGCTGTCCGGCGCGCGCAGCGCCGCGCGTAGTTCCGGCCCCGCCGCCAGGCGCTCGCGCAGCGTGCCGCGCCGATAGTTCACCGGCAGATGCAGGATGCGCCGATCGCCGGCGAACAACTCCCAGTTCTTGCGCGGTCCCACCAGATAAATGGCCGCCTCAGGAAAGCGGCGCTTGGCCGCGTCCAGGATCACGCTGGTCACCGCCACGTCCGCGCCCAGCGTAACGCGCGAGAGCACGAAGATGGTTCGCGGCTCACCTGTAATGAGGCGCGGAACGCGCACGCGCTGGTAGCGTTCCACGAGTCCGGCGTCCTCGCCCGGCGCGATGGCCTCGGCGAACAGCCGGGCGTACGTATCGCACAGCGCCGGCTCGAAGCGGTCCGCCAGGCCTTCGGCGACCACCCGGAAGAGCGCATCGGAACACTCATCCTCCGCCAGCGCGCGCAATAACTCCGGCGGCCACGCCTCGCCCCGCAGGCAGCAGTCCAGCAGCCGCGCCGCGCGTTCGTTACAGGAAGTATTTGCCATGAAACCAGAAGTCAGAAGACAGAAGTCAGAAGACAGAAGTCAGAAGACGGAATTCTGACTTCTGACTCCTGGCTCCTGACTTCTGCTTTATAAATATTTCCCCACAATCAAATCCAGCTTCCGCCGCGTAACCTCCGGCACCAGTTTGCGGTCGGTGATGATGGCGTGCGCCAGCGCCGACCCGCACTTGCAGCTTCGCTCCGCGGGCATGCGGGCCACGGCGGCCGCCACCACTTTGCAGGCGTTCCCGGCGTTCTTCACCAGGTTCGCGATGATATCCGTCACCGTGACGGCGTCGTGTTCCGGATGCCAGCAATCGTAATCGGTAACCATCGCGACAGTCACATAACAGATCTCGGCCTCGCGGGCGAGCTTGGCCTCCTGCAGGTTGGTCATCCCGATGACGTCCATACCCCAGCTTCGGTACAGGTTCGATTCCGCGCGCGTGGAGAACGCGGGACCTTCCATGCACAAGTACGAGCCGCCTTTGGTGGCAGTGACTCCCGCCTCCGCGCACGCTTCACTCAGAACCTGCGCAAGCTGCGGGCAAATGGGATCGGAAAAGCCGATGTGCGCCACCAATCCTTCGCCGAAGAATGTCGAAATGCGGCCGCGGGTGCGGTCCACGAACTGATCGGGGATGACGAAGTCGAGCGGCTTGTGTTCCTCCTTGAGCGAACCCACCGCGCTCAGCGAAATGATGCGCTCCACGCCCAGCGACTTCATGGCATAGATGTTCGCGCGATAGTTCAGCTCGGTGGGCGAAAGCCGGTGCCCGCGCCCATGCCGCGCCAGAAATGCGACGTTGCGTCCCGCCAGCTTGCCGACTACCAGGTTGTCGGAAGGCGCGCCAAACGGCGTCTCCACTACGACTTCTTCCTGCGCTTCGAAACCTGGCATGGAGTAGAGACCGCTCCCGCCTATGATGCCTATTTCTACTGTCAACTTTTGACCTCCTGGAGAGTGACGCGGCGACACGGGGACGCGGCGACGCGGCGAGCTTACCGCTTGCAGTAATTCGGGAACTCCGGTTCCATCCGTGGCTATGGTTCGGATGATGGGCGGTTTGTGTCCGTCTTGCGCCAGGCTTAGGGCGCTTTGGATTTCTCTTTCCATGCGCTCGGCTCCGGGCTGGTCGGATTTATTGATCGCGAACACATCCGCGATCTCCATAATGCCCGCCTTGATGGCTTGTATGTCGTCGCCCATTCCCGGCGCCAGCACTACCACCGTGACCTGCGCCACGCCCGCAATCTCGACTTCGTCCTGACCCACCCCCACCGTTTCGATAATGACGAAGTCCTTGCCCGCCGCGTCCAGCAGCGTAGCCAGATCGCCGGTAGCCTGCGCCAGTCCGCCGGACGTTCCGCGCGTGGCCATGGAACGGATGAAGATGCCGGGATCGGCGTGGTGCCCGAGCATCCGTATGCGGTCGCCCAGGATCGCGCCGCCGGTGCGCCGGCTGCTGGGGTCCACCGCGACGATTCCGGCGCTGCGGCCCTGGCGTCGCAGCTCGCGCGCCATGGCATCCACCAGCGTGCTCTTGCCCGCGCCCGGCGGTCCCGTGATGCCGACCACCACCGCGTGCCCGGCGCGCGGCCGCAATTCGCGCAACACTTCCAGCGCCCGCGGGTCGCGATTCTCGATCCCCGTGGCGGCACGGGCCAGCGCGCGCGCATCGCCTTCCGCAATCTTGCGCGCCCAGTCCGTCATCAGCTTTTCAGAAGTTGCCGCGCGATCACCAGCCGCTGTATTTCGCTGGTGCCTTCACCGATGGTGCAAAGCTTCACGTCCCGGTAGAATTTCTCTACCGGGTAATCCTTGATGAAGCCATAGCCCCCGTGAATCTGCACGGCCTCGTCCGCCACGCGCACGGCAGCTTCGGATGCGAACAGCTTGGCCATCGCGGATTCCTTGGTGACGCGCCGGCCGTGATCCATCATCCAGGCGGCGCGATAGTTCAGCAGGCGCGCGGCATCGATCGACGTGGCCATATCCACCAGCTTGTACTGTATGGCCTGAAATTCGGAGATGGGCCGGCTGAACTGCCGCCGCAGCTTGGAGTAGCGCAGCGCGGCATCGTACGCGCCCTGCGCCATGCCGATGGCCAGCGCCGCAATCGAAATGCGGCCGCCATCCAGTACCTTCAAGCTATCTACAAAGCCCTCGCCGCGCTTGCCGAGCAACTGCGTCTGCGGAATGCGGCAATTCTCGAAGATCACTTCGCCAGTGGCGCTGGCGCGCAGTCCCAGCTTGTTCTCCTTCTTGCCGGGACGGAAGCCCGCCGTGCCCTGGTCGATAATGAACGCCGAGATGCCGTGTTGCGCGGCGCTGCGGTCGGTCACCGCCATGGCCACGCAGACGTTGGCGTAGTGCGCGTTGGTGGTGAAAGTCTTGGCGCCGTCAATCACCCAGCATTCGTTTTCGAGACGCGCCGTGGTGCGCGTGCCAGCCGCGTCCGAACCGGCTTCGGGCTCGGTCAGCGACCAGCAGCCGAGCCATTCGCCGGATGCCAGGCGCGGAATGTAGCGGCTGCGCTGCTCGTCCGTGCCCATCTTATAGATGTGGTTGCCGCACAGCGACGTGTGCGCGGCCACGATGATGCCCACCGAGCCATCCACGCGCGATAGTTCCTCGATGATGATGCTGTATTCGATGTAGCCCAGTCCGGCGCCGCCCAGATCTTCCGGAAAGATGGCGCCCATGTATCCCAATTTCCCCAGTTTGCGAATCACTTCCATGGGAAAGATCTGGTCTTCGTCCCATTCCATGACGTGCGGCGCGATTTCCGCTTCGGCGAATTCGCGCACGGATTTGCGGAGCTGGATCTGTTCGGGCGTGTATTCAAAATCCATTTTGCGGCAATGCCGTGGGGCAGGCGCTTTCGCCTGCCGTCTTGACTGCTAGACGATCTCCTCTTTGGCCGCGTCCCACCACACCGCCCGTTGCCGTAGATAGCTCTCCACCGCCATCCGGCAGGCGATCGAAACGCGGAAACCCAGCTCGAACGGGCAGTTGGGCTCCTGTCCCGAGCGGATCGAATCCAGGAAATTCCGCATGTGCGCGTTGGGTGCGGTGCGCGTGGATCCCAGCATTTCCGCGCCATCCGGGCGGTTTACCTTTTGCGGCAGATAGCGGATCTGCTGGCTCCGCGAGATGGTGCCATCGGTGCCCAACACCTCTTCCGTGCTGCCGAGCCGATTGTTGCCGAATCCGGAATCCCACGAAAACAGAATCTCTTCGTTATGTTCCAGCGTGACGTTCATGGTGTCGGGCACTTCGCGGCCGTCCTTCCACAGATACACGCCGCCCACCATGTTGGCCGTGTGCGGGATCTTCAGCCCCATCACCTTGTACCAGAAGGCCAGTTGATGACACATATTTTCGTACACGTTGCCGCCGGAATAATCCCAGAAGAGGCGCCAGTTGACGTAGCGATGGGCGTCGAAGCCGCCCGCCGGCGCATCGCCCAGGAAGGCTTTCCAGGCGATGTTCTCCGCGGTCATATCGGGAAACACCGGCCGCGTCCACTGCGGCTTGCCGTGCGGCGTATTGCGGTACATATGCGCATGGATGGCGGTGATCTTGCCCACGCCGCCGCTCTTCAGAAAGTTGACCGCGTCCCAAACCTGCCCGGACGAGCATCCCTGGTGGCCGATCTGCACCGTGCGCCGGCCGGCGCGCTCGCAAGCGGCGCGCATGCGCTTGGCATGCTCCACGCTGAACGCCATGGTCTTTTCCTGATAGACGTGCTTGCCGGCATCGAGCGCGGCCGTGAAGTGTTCGCAATGCAGGTGCTGTGGCGTGGCGATGAGCACCGCGTCGATGCTTTTGTCGTCGAGCAATTGGCGGTGATCGAGATAGGTCTTGGCGCCGGGCGCGATGGCGCCGGCGTCTTCCAGGCGCTTGGTGTAGATGTCCGCGATGCCCGCGAATTCCGTATTGGGACAGGCCAGCGCCTCGCGCATGATCTGCGTGCCGCGATCGCCGGTGCCAATAATGCCGAGGCGAATGCGGTCGCTCGCAGCCAGCACGTTGGGACCGGCGATGGCGCCGGCCAGACCGCTGGCCACTTTGCCGATAAAAATCCGGCGAGACTGCATGAAAACTCCTTAGAGAGCACACGTCACGCGCGGGCGGACGGGCGGATGGGCGCCAAGGATCAGGATAGCATTACGGGCGATCTTCGACCGCAGTGGCTGGCGTCTGGTGGTTGGTGGATCTGCCGCGCCGCCTGCTATTATACGGATAGAGGAATTGTCGACAGAAAGTCCGCCCGACGGACTTTCGGAAGGCGCTGTACCATGTCCGCCGCTTTAGTCAAACTGCAAAGGAAGGGCCAAATGGTCATCCCCCGGAGCCTGCGGGAAGAGGCGGGCGTGGCTGAAGGCACCCTGATGAAAGTCACGGTGGTTAACGGTGGCCAGTTTTTGGTCACCCCACAGGTCTCCATCGATCGACCCATCGTCACCAACCCCCGGAAGACCCGCAAACAGGTGCTTCGGGAGTTGGCTGCCACCGTTGCCGAACTGCGCCGGGAAGCCAAAGCCAAGGGCCTTGACAAGCTGTCCATGCGCGAGATCAACGCCACCGTCGCCGCTGCCAGGCAGGCTCGCCATGCGAGCAAACCCCGCGCCAAATGACCCGGGTCGTATTGGACACCAGCGTCCTCGTCTCCGCGGTGATCAGCCCGCAAGGCCCCAATGCTCGGCTTTTCGATCTGATTACCGCCGATGAGATCATGCCGTGCGTTTCCGACGCGCTTTTGGACGAATACCACCGCGTCTTTTCCTATCGCCACCTCCAACATCTTGATCCGAGCCGGATTGCGAAGCTAACCGGCCTGCTGGAAGCTGCCAGCATCAGAGTCCAGCCGCGGCATCGGCTGGAAATTTCCGGCCACGACGACGATAACCGGGTCTACGAATGTGCGGACGCCGCCCTGGCGGACTACATCGTCACCGAAAACACCAGGCACTTCAAGAAGCCCCACAAGCAAACCCGGATCGTCAATGCCCGGCAACTGCTGAAGCTACTCGCGGCAGAGTCCGAAAGAATATGACGCCGGCTAGACCGTGGCCACTTTGCCGATGAAAATCGGGCGAGACTGCATGGAAACTCCTTCGAGAGCACACGTCACGCAGGCGGACGGGCGGACGCTAAGGATCAGGACAGCACTGCCGGGAAATCGCGCCCTCGCGCGGGTAGTGGCTTTAGAGGCGGAATGCTACCTTGGAGGAGATGAGCACCGCAAAGAGGCTTTCGATTGGGCAAATCCAAATCTACTTCGATCAGCAAGGGGCCGCGCTGTTTCTCGATGGACAGAAGCGGGATCGCGTCGCCGTAGAAACGTCACTTACCGAATCGCGGGACTTTATTGATCGCTGGCTGGAAGCATCCGAAGAAACCCGGCCAAGGCACATCACGAAAGAAGAACGCGAGTTGAGAGCCAACCTGAGGCATTTAGCTCGGGATCTGTCGAGGACCTTTCCGAAGGATTTTGTAAATATGATGGTTCAGGAGGTAGCGAAACTCCTTGGCGAACGGTCCCCGAATCTGTCGCAGGCCCGGCTTGCTGGGAGCGTCGAGGATGTCATATTCACGCTATGACCCCACTACCCGCGCGCGTTTGCATTCTGGCACCCAGTGCTATAGATTAGGATTCTAAGCGGCAGGCTCATGCACCGTTTTGCCGCCGAGCCAACAAACGCTGGCGGACGCCGTCGGGACTCCAGCGCGCCTCGTTCTGTTGGCGCACTTCCAGCGACTCGCGCTGACGTCTGCGGAGGTAATCTTCCATCTCCGCGGCGTGGCGGAGGCGGTAGCCAATCAGGTGGTAAATATCAGCCAACGGAACAGAAGGGTACTGCTCGGCGATCTCTTCTGGGGTCGCGCCTTCGTTGAAGGCCAGCAGAATCGAATCCAGCGTCACCCGTGTGCCGCTTACGCGGATCACGCCATCGGCCCGGTCACCATGGGAATCGTCTCGATCGTCTCGCTGGTAGGCATCTTGTCATCTCTAGCGTAACGCAATCAGCCCTTTGACGGGAGGATGGCAAACAGTCCTGGCAGGGACTTGTTGATCCCGAAGGCGCTTCAGGCCCGCTTCCCGTCAGCCGTGGACGCTATCGGGCCTCCAAGCGTGCTTCGGCCTGCCGGGGCGGCGTCCGGTAAAAGACGGGTCGCCGACGCCAAGAGTGCGCTCACCATTGGTTGCTGCTGGTCAAGAGTAGGACCCAACCGGTTGCCTGGAGCCTGGCCCCGAGCTATATTGACGAGGACGGTGATGAGAAAGGAGCGACTCAATGACCGACGAAGCCACCTATAACAAAGTCCTCGGAGACCTCCGGGCCGCCATTGCGACACTGAAACCGGGCCAACCAATCTACGACGAAGTGGTCGCGAATCGCGACGAGGTCCTTGCCAAATACCGGCCGATCTTTTCGGTCGATCATGTTGCGAATCTGTCCAAAGAAGAATTCACGTCATTCTTGTACAGCGAAAACAACCACCACTGGAGCGGTCTCAATCGCATGGGCCTCCAGGCCGCCGCTGACATGGACACATTACGGAAAGCGCTTGCGGTCCTCTTAGACGAAAGCAGGCCAATCCAAGAGCGTCTCCCTTTGGTATTCGGCATGGTAGGCGGCATCGGCAAGGCCACGGCCACAGCCATATTGACCGTGGCTTATCCAGATGTTTACGGCGTTTGGAACAATACGTCTGAGGGTGCGCTGCGCAAGGTCGGGCTTTGGCCTCATTTCGGGAAAGGAGAGAGTGTCGGCGCGAAGTACGCTAAGGTGAATAGCCTCCTTGCCAAATTCAGGTTGGATCTGGGAACGGACTTCTGGACACTCGACTCGCTGTGGTGGTTCCTTCTAGGGCCGGTTCCCGCTCAAGACGCGACGCAAGGTTCGAGTGGAGCATTTTCTCAGGTTGGCGGCAGCTTTGGACTGGAGCGCCAGCTGGAGGAGTTCCTGCTTGAGAACTGGGACCGGACTTCACTCGCGAGCGAGTGGGCCATCTACCGCACGCCCGACGATCCGGAGGCCGGCAATCAGTTTCCGACGGATGTCGGCCCAGTCGATATTCTGGCGGTCCATAAGAGGGAACCCCGTTTCTTAGTCATAGAACTCAAGCGAAACCAAACTGCCGATCAGACCGTGGGGCAGATACTCCGTTACATGGGCTGGATGGAGAAACATCTTGCAAAAGAGACGGGAAGGACCGTGGAAGGGCTAATCATTGCGCACGCTGTCGACAAAGGCGCGCCTTATGCGCTCTCATTGCTGCCCCATGTTAGCATGATGACGTACGAAATCGAGTTTCGCTTGAAGCATTGCGAGGGCCTGCCGGAATAGTCGATAGCCGGCGGTATACCACCCGAGCGCGCGAGGAAGGACGATTCAGGCGCGCCGAAGACTCAACGCAACTCGCCCCTCGCTGCTCTGGCAGCCGGGTCTGCGCCGCAGTACCCCGGAAGGCCGCCGCCCCCATGCTATCCTGAAACACATACGAGGGCCTCGTCCAAATGCGCGCCGCTTGCTCATCCGCGGTAGTCTTGTGGCGATTTCGGTGACGGCATTGTTCGCCCTCCAGGCCACGTTCCGCGAGTTTCCCGCTTTGGAAGACGACCACGTCCCCGTGCCGCCCGACGCCTACGAAAAAACCGAGTGGGCCTTCACCCGCCTCATGTATCCGTCCGGCATCCATGCCAGCGTGTTCGGCCGGACCGGCAGTTGGCCCACCGATTACCCCAAGGCCGACCGCCAGTTTGTGCAAGGCGTGCGCCGCCTCACCCGCATCCACACCCGTTCGTCTGAACAAGTAGTGGATCTGGACAGCGACGAAGTTTTCAATTGGCCCTGGCTCTACGCGGTCGAAATGGGCCACTCGAACCTGACCGACGCCGAATGCGCCAAACTGCGCGAATATCTGCTGCGCGGCGGCTTCTTCATGTGCGACGATTTCCACGGCAGCGGCGAATGGAACGTCTTCCTGGAGAGCATCCGGCGCGTGTTCCCGGACCGCCCCATCGTCGAAATCGATAACCAGGATCCCATCTTCCACGTCTTATATGATTTGAACGATCGTATTCAAGTGCCCGGCATTCAATATTGGTACACCGGCCGTATCTGGGAAAAAGACGGCAAGACGCCCCATTGGCGCGCCATCTACGACGACGCCGGGCGGGTGCTGGTGGCTATCTGCTTCAACCAGGATAATGGCGACGCCTGGGAATGGGCCGACCATCCGCGCTACCCCGAGCGATACGCTTCGCAAGCCTACCGCATGGGGATCGACTACATCATTTACGCCATGACGCATTAAGACGCACCAGCACCCAAGGCCCAGCATGTTCGAGTTTCTCTTCAAATATCCCGGCGCGGTTTTCGAAAAGGGCCGCTTTGTGCTGCTGGCGTCCTGGCCGGTGTGGATTCTGGCGTTAGGCGTAATCGCGGCCGCCGGCTTGCTGCTGTGGCACGTGCGGCGCAACCGCGGGTCGCTCACCGGCGCGCGTCCGCTGGTGATCTGGCTGCTCGAAACCGCCATGATCGCGCTGCTGCTGTTCCTGCTCTGGCACCCGGCCATCTCGATCGCCACGCTGCGGCCGCAACAGAACGTAGTCGCCGTGCTGGTCGACGATTCGCGCAGCATGGCCATCCAGGATGGCTCCCAAACGCGCAGCGCGCAGGCCGCCGCCGTGCTCGACCGGAAACTGCTCGCCGCGCTGGGGCAGAAGTTTCAGGTGCGCCTTTATCGCTTCGGCAAGGAAGCCGAGCGCATCCAGAAAACCAGCCAGCTCACCGCATCGGAGCCGGCTACGCGCCTAGGCGATAGTTTGCAGCAGGTGCTCGCGGAATCCTCCACGTTGCCGTTGGGCGCGGTGGTGCTGCTGTCCGATGGCGCGGATAACTCCGGCGGCATCGATCTCGATACCATCTCGCAGATCCGGCAGCGAAAGATCCCCGTACATACCATCGGCTTCGGCCGCGAGAAGGCCGAAAAAGATATCGAAATCACCGACGCCGTACTGCCCGCGCACGCGCTCGCCGATTCACGTTTAAGCGCGCTGGTTACATTCCGCCAATATGGCTATACGGGCCAAAAAGCGCTGCTCTCGGTGCGTGACGCTGGCAAAGTGGTCGCCTCGCGCGAGGTGCTGTTGAAGGCCGACGGCGCGCCGCAAAGCGAGCCGCTGTTGTTCAACGCCGGCCTCGCGGGGCCCAAGACGCTGGAGATCTCCATCGATCCCCTGCCGGGCGAAGAAAACCGCAACAACAACTCGCTGCGCCGGCTGGTCAACGTGGAAACGCGCAAGCCGCGCATCCTTTATATCGAAGGCGAGCCGCGCTGGGAATTCAAATTCATCCGCCGCGCCGCGGAGGACGACCACAGCCTGCAGCTTGCCTCCATGCTGCGCACCACGCAATACCGGATCTACCGGCAGGGCTTTAACGATGAGCATGAGCTCGCGGATGGATTCCCCGCCAAGCCCGAAGAGCTGTTCGCCTTCGATGGACTGATCGTCGGCAGCGTGGAAGCCAACTACTTCACCCAATCGCAACAGGATCTGATCCGCGAATTCGCCAACCGCCGCGGCGGCGGCATTCTGTTCTTGGGCGGACGCTTCGCGCTGGCCGAAGGCGGCTACGCGCATTCGCCATTGGCCGAGCTGCTGCCCGTGCAGCTACCGGAAAACAAGGGCACCTTTCACCGCGATTTTTCGAGCCAGGAATTGACCGCCCAGGGCCGCGCCAGCCTGATCTGCCGCCTGGTGGAAGATCCCGAACGCAACGCCGCGCGTTGGAATAGCATGCCGCAGCTCGCCAATTATAACGATGTGGGCGAAGCCAAGCCCGGCGCGGTGGTGCTGATGGACGTCCTGCCCGCCGGCCGCCACCGCATGCCGCTGTTGGTCACCGAGAATTATGGGCGCGGCCGCACCGCCGTCTTCGCCACATCCGGAAGCTGGCGCTGGCGCATGTGGCAGGACCACACCGACATCACCCACGCCACCTTCTGGCAGCAGTTGATGCGCTACCTGGTTTCCGACAGCCCGGGCCGCGTGGCCGGCTCCACGCCGCGCGCCGTATTGCCGGATGAAACCAAAGTCGTGCTGCGCGCCGAGGTGCGCGACAAGGCCTTCAAACCCGTGCCGAATGCGGTGGTCGAGGCCCACATCGTAGGGCCGGACGGGGCCGCCTCCAGCGTCGAGATGACGCCGCTGCCCACGGAGGAGGGCGCCTACTCGGCCGAATGGAACGCGGAGAAACCGGGATCGTATGTGACCGAAATCGTGGCTGGACGCGACAAGGAGGAGTTGGGACGCGACATCGTGATCTTCCGCCGCGAAGATGGCGTGGCCGAAAACTTCCGCACGGCGCAGAATCGCGAGTTGCTGCAAAAGCTGGCCAGCGAGACCGGCGGCCGATATTACAGCGCGTCGAACGCCGGCCGCCTGGCGGACGAAATCTCGTACTCGGAAGCCGGCATCACCACGCGCGAAACCAAGGACCTTTGGGATATGCCCGCTGTGTTCCTGCTGGCGCTGCTGTTGCGCGGCTCGGAGTGGGTGCTGCGCCGCCGATGGGGTGTCGTATGAGGATTGTGGCGCACGCACTCATGCGTGCCGTGTCGAGACTCGTCTCGACACCTTTCCGAATTAGGCCGTGCGCCGGCACGAGTGCCGGCGCGGCACGCATGAGTGCGTGCGCCACGCTCCTCCTCCTCACCGCCGCCGCCCTCCCCGCGACCACTTACTACGTCACGATCACCGGCCTCGGTGGCGAGCCCGATTACGAACAGCACTTCGGCATGTGGGCCAAAGACATCGAGAAAGCTCTCAAAAACAGCCCCGATGCCAAAGTCGAAACCCTGGTGAACGCCACGCGCGAACAGGTGCGCGGCGCGCTCGATCGCATCGCCAAAGAAGCCAAGCCGCAGGACGCCCTCGTGGTCATGCTCATCGGCCATGGCAGCTTCGATGGTTATGAGTACAAGATCAATCTGCCGGGTCCGGATTTGACCGGCTCCGAACTGGCCACACTGCTGGACCGCATTCCAACCACCCGCCAGCTCGTCGTCGACATGACCAGCGCGAGCGGTGGCGCCATCGAATTCCTGCGCAAGCCCAACCGCGTGGTGATCGCCGCCACCAAGAGCGGCACCGAGAAGAATGCCACCATTTTCGCGCGCTATTGGGTGGAAGCCCTGAGCGATCCCGCCGCCGACAGAGATAAGAACGAAGTGGTCTCGGCCCTCGAAGCCTTCCGCTATGCGGATAAGAAGACGACGGCTTTTTACGAATCGCAGAACCGCTTGGCCACCGAGCACGCCGTGTTGGAAGACACCGGCAAGGGCGATGGCGTGCGCGCGCCCTCGCCTGAAAACGGCGAAGGGATGCTGGCCGCTCAATTCCCGCTGCTGCGCATCGGCTCCGCGGCCGCCGCCGCGAAAGATCCCGCCAAGCTGCAATTGCTGGCCAAGAAGGAAGAACTGGAACAGCAGATCGACAAGCTTAAATACGAGAAAGCCGCCATTCCGCCCGACGAGTACAAGAAGCAACTCGGTGCGCTCCTGCTGCAATTGGCGCAGACCCAGGAGGAACTCGACAAATGAAGCGGCCCGGAAATCGTGGGGCGGGCAATCCTGCCCGCAGGCGGCTTTTAGCCGGCCTGCTGCTAGCCACTGCCGCCCTCCCGGCGCAAACTCTCGATCAAGCCGAATCCCTCCGTAAACAGCACCGCTACGTCGAATCGAAAGATGTCTTCGAAGCGCTCATCAAGGCGCATCCGCGCAACGCCGAATACCGCGTCCGCTTCGGCCGGCTGTTTCTGGAACGTTTTAATGCACCCGAGGCCGCCAAGCTCTTCAACGAAGCCCTGGAAATCCAGCCGAAGCAGGCGGACGCTCTGCTGGGCCTGGCCCTGGTAGCGGCGGACGGCTTCGAAGCGCAAGCTACGCACTTCGCGCGCCAAGCATTGGACGCCGATCCGCACTTGCTGGAGGCGCAGGAACTGCTGGCCCGTCTGGCCCTCGAAGACAACGACCCCGCCAAAGCCTCCGCAGAGGCCCACAAGGCCCTGGATATGTCGGCGAATGCCATCCAAGCCAAGGCCATCCTGGCCACCATCGACTGGCTGAACGACAAGCCCGCCACGCCCTGGGATCCGCACGATGGCGCGGCTTACGAAACCGCGGCCCGCATCTTCGTCCTGAATCGCCGCTATGAAGAGGGCATCCAGCTCTTTCGCAAGGCCGTCGCCCTGCAGCCGGATTTATGGAGCGCCCACTCGCAATTAGGCATCAACCTGATGCGTCTGGGGCTGGAAGACGAAGCCCGCGTCGAACTGGAGTTGTGCTACGAGAACCAATACAGAGACGCCGCCACCGTCAACACCCTTCGGCTGTTGGATAGCTACAAGAACTTCGTCACTTACAAGACGGATAGAACCATCCTGCGGCTCCAGAAGAAGGAGGCCGCGCTCTTGCATCCTTACTTCGAAGCCGAAATGCTGCGCGCGCTCGACACTTACGATAAGAAATACGGATTCAAGCTGGATCGCCCCGTGCAAGTGGAAGTCTACCCGGACCATGAAGACTTCGCCGTGCGCACCATGGGCATGCCCGGCCTGGGCGCGCAGGGCGTGACTTTCGGCTACGTGGTGGCCATGGACAGCCCCTCGGGCCGCCCGCCGGGAACGTTTCATTGGGCCAGCACCATGTGGCACGAACTCAGCCACGTGTATGTCCTGAACATGACTAACTTCCGCGTGCCGCGCTGGTTCACCGAAGGGCTGGCGGTGCATGAGGAGACGGCCGTTTCGCCCGAATGGGGCGACCGCCTCGATCCGCCCGTCATCATGGCGATCAAGGACAAGAAGTTGCTGCCCGTGGCGGAATTGGATCGCGGCTTTGTGCGGCCCGATTATCCCAATCAGGTGATTGTGTCCTACTTCGAGGCGGGCCGCATGTGCGACTATATCGACCGCGAGTGGGGTTGGCCGAAGTTGCTGGCCATGATTCATGACTTCGCCGCCGGCGCCTCCACCCCCGAAGCCATCGAAAAAGAATTGGGCGTCAAGCCCGAAGAATTCGACAAGCGCTTCCTCGCCGCGCTGGACGCCGAGACCCGCAAGACGGTGGATGGTTTCGACCGATGGCGCACGCAATTGAAGGAGGTGGCGGCCGAGTACAAGGCCGCCGATTACGACGGCATGATTCGCGACGCCTCGGCCATTCGCGACATTTACCCGGACTACGTCGAAACCGGCAACGTCTATCAGTTTCTGGCCGACGGCTATCTGGCTAAGGGCGACAAGAAGGCTGCCATCGCGGAGCTCGAGCGCTACGCCAAAGTGGGCGGACGCAGCCCTGATACACTGAAACAATTGGCCACCCTCCTCGAAGAGGCCGGCAATCGGAAGGAAGCCGCCGAAGTGCTCGACCGGCTCAACTATATTCAGCCCATCGACGAGGACCTGCATCGCCGCTTGGGCGATTTGTGGCTCGGCCTGGGAAACACCGCCGGGGCCATCCGCGAATATCAGGCTGTACTGGCCAAGTCGCCCACCGACCCGGCGGCTTCTCACTTCAACCTGGCGAAGGCTTACCGCGCGGCCAATCGTCCGGACGCCGCCAAAGACGAATTATTGCTCTCGCTGGAGGCCGCCCCCGGATTCCGGCCGGCGCAGAGAATGTTACTGGAGTTATCCAAATGAACAAGCATGGTGGGGCGGGCGTCCACGCCTGCAGCGGGTCTCCAGACCCGCTCTTATGCACAATAACACTTTAAATATATGTCAACCATAGTCACACCCCAGTTAGAACCCGACGCTTTGCGCGGCCGCATCGCCCGCTTCCGGGAAGTGCAAGCGGAAATTGTGCGGCAGGTCCGGCGCGTCATCGTCGGACAGGAAGAGGTGTTGGAGCAGGTGATGATCGCTCTGTTTGTCGGCGGCCATTGTCTCATCACCGGCCTTCCCGGCACGGCCAAGACGCTGCTGGTCCGCACCATGGCGCAAACCCTGGGCCTCCTGTTCAAGCGCATCCAGTTCACGCCGGATTTGATGCCGTCCGATATCACCGGCACCGACATCATCGAGGAAGATCCCACCACCGGCCATCGCACCTGGACCTTCGTCAAAGGCCCCATCTTCGCCAATATCTTGCTGGCGGACGAAATCAATCGTACGCCGCCGAAGACCCAATCGGCGCTGCTGGAAGCCATGCAGGAGCTCGCTTGCACCGTGCGCGGCAACAACTACAAGCTGCCCGCGCCCTTCTTCGTGCTGGCCACCCAGAACCCCATCGAGTTGGAAGGCACCTACCCGCTGCCCGAAGCGCAGTTGGATCGCTTCCTGTTTAACACGGTGCTCGGCTATCTGACCGCGAACGAAGAGCTGCAAGTGGTCGATCTGACCACCACCACGCACGTCGCGCAGGCCGACCCGGTGACCAATGCCGAAGAGATCCTGGACTTCCAGCAACTGGTGCGCATGGTGCCCATCGGCGAATCCATCGCGCGCTATGCCATCGACCTGGTGCGCGCCAGCCGCAGCAGCGACGAAAGCGCGCCGGACTTCGTCAAAAAGTATGTGAACTACGGCGCCAGCGTGCGCGCCGCGCAGTTCCTGGTGCTGGCCGCGAAAGCCCGCGCGCTCATGAAGGGCCGCTATCACGTGACCTACGAAGACATCCGCGCGCTATACATACCGGTCCTGCGGCACCGCATCCTGCTGAACTTCCACGCGGAATCCGACCGCCTCAAACAAGACGACATACTGCAGCGCTTACTCGAGTACAAAGGAGCGCCAAGAGAATGACGGCGCAGAAGACAGAAGCCAGGAGTCAGAAGTCAGAAGCCCGAAATCCTACTTCTGTCTTCTGTCTTCTGTCTCCTGTCTTCTTTTCCCCCCCATGTTACAGCGCTTTCTAGACCCCGCGACCCTGGCCTCCATCTCCGGCCTCGACTTAGTGGCGAAGACCGTGGTGGATGGCTTTATCGCGGGCTTGCACCGCTCCCCGGATTACGGCTTCAGCCAGGAGTTCGCCGAGTATCGCGCCTACACTCCGGGCGACGATCTGCGGCGTATCGATTGGAACGTCTTCGCGCGCAGCGAGCGCCTCTACCTGAAGCGTTACCGCGGCGAAACCAACACCCAGTTGCTCATCCTGCTGGATGCCAGCGCTTCCATGTCCTTCGGCTCCCACGCCGTGAACAAACTGGACTACGCGCGCTTCCTGGCCGCTTCGCTCTGCTACCTGGCCCACGCGCAGCGCGACGCCGCCGGCCTGATCGTCTTCGCTGAAGATGTGCAGAACTATGTCGCGCCCTCCGCGCGCCAGGGCCAGTTGTTCCGCCTGTTGCACGCCATCGAGAAAGCCCAACCCGGCATCCGCACGGACTTCGCCAAGCCCTTCGTGCACTTTCTGGATTTTACGCGCCGCCGCGGCCTGGTGGTGGTGATCTCGGATTACTATGAGCGGCCGGAAACCATCGTCAAGACCGTCGAGCCGCTGCGTTTCCGCGGCAACGAAGTGATTCTGTTCCACGTCCTCGATCCGCAGGAGATTGCGCCCCAGTTCCGCGAGCCCGTGCTGCTCACCGACATGGAGACCAGCGGTACGCTGGAAGTTTCTCCCGAATATGCGCGCGGCGAATACCGCCATCGCATCGACTCCCACATCCAAGCTCTGCGCGACCAGGCCAAAGGCGCGGGCCTGGATTACTTCCTGATGGACACCGGCCGGCCTCTCGACGAAGGTCTGCGCGAGTATCTGGGCGTACGTCAGGGGAGGATGTAAATGGGATTCCTGGCGCCCTGGGCATTGGCGGGAATCGCGGCGGTGGGCCTGCCCGTGTGGCTGCACCTGCTGCGCAAACACAAAACCACCCCGCTGCCGTTCGCCTCGTTGATGTTCTTCGAACGCCGCACCCAAAGCTCCATCAAGCACCGCCGCTTGCAGTATCTGCTGCTGCTGGCGTTGCGCGCGGCGGTGATCGCGCTGTTGGCCTTCGCCTTCGCGCGCCCGTTCCTGCAATCCCGCCTGGCGGCGCTGGCCGGCGGCCCCAAGCTGACCGTGCTGGCCATCGACAATTCCTTCAGCATGCGGGATGACGATCGCCTGGCGCGCGCCAAGCGGGAAGCTGCCCAGGTAGCTTCCACTCTGCGCGATCAGGACAAGCTGGAAGTCCTGGCCTTCGGCTCGCAAGTGCATGTGATGGGCGATTCGCCGGCGGCTATCCAAACGATCGAGCCCACCGACACGCGCAGTTCTTACGCGGAGCTTTCGCGCGCGCTGCGCTCCATTGCTCAAACGGGTGCGCAAGCGGCCCGCATGCCGGTCGAGGCGCACCTTTTCTCCGACATGCAGAAGTCGTCGCTGCCCGCCAACTTCGCGGACCTGCGCTTGGGCGACGGCACGCGGCTGGTGGCGCATCCCGTGGCGGACCGGCGCGCCGCCAACTTCGCCGTCGAAAGCGTCAATGCGCCGCGCCGGGTCTATGGCTCCGGCAAGGCGCGCGTCGAGGCCACCATCGCGGGATACGGAACCGAGCAGGCCAAGCGCCGCGTCTCCCTGATGTTGAATGGCCGCGAGCTGGATTCCAAAACCCTCGACGTTCCCGCCGGTGGCCGCGCCGTCGCGGAATTCCTGCCGGCGGATCTGCCCTTCGGCCTGAATCGCGGCGAAATCCGCATCGATTCCGCCGACAACCTGCCCGACGACGATCGCTTCTACTTCTCGGTGGAACGCGCCGAAGCGCGCCGCGTCCTGTTCGTGCACGAAGCCCGCAACCAGCGCGACGCGCTGTACTTCCGCACGGCGCTCGAAGCCGCCGCCGAATCGGCCTATGCGCTGGATGCCGTCGCTGTGGAACAGAGCGCCAATCTCGACCCGCATAAGTACGCGTTCGTGGTGCTCTCGGATGTGGGGACGCTGCCCGCCAGCTTCGAAACCGCGTTGCGCGATTACGTGCGCGCGGGCGGATCGCTGCTGGTGGCGCTGGGGCGCGAATCGGCCTTGCGCAGTCGCGTGCCGGTGTTCGACGAAGCAGTCGTCGAGGCACGCTATTACGGCCGCGATGGCGCCCTCTTCCAAACCGCCGCCTGGCTGGACGCCGGCCACCCCTCCATCCACAACGCGCAACGCTGGGACGACGTGAAGTTCTATCAAGCCGTGCGCGTCAATCCCGGCGCCGCGCGCGTGGCGGCGCGTCTCGGCGACGATACGCCGCTGTTGCTCGAGAAGCAGGTTGGCGAAGGGCGCGTGCTGGTGTTCGCTTCCACTTTCGACAACATCTCCAACGATTTCCCGTTGCACGCATCCTTCGTGCCCTTCATCGAGCACACCGCGAACTATCTGGCGCGCCAGGAAGAAGGCCCCAGCAATTACCTGGTGGGATCGTACCTGGAATTGCGGCAGGCCAAGGAGCAGGGCGCGGCGGTGGAAGTCCTCGACCCCAAAGGCGCGCGCGCGCTGACCCTCGACGAGGCCACCCGCGCGCAGAATATGCCGCTCGCGATGGCCGGTTTTTACGACGTGAAGCGGCCCAATGGCCGGCATGAACTGGTAGCGGTGAATGCGGACCGCCATGAGTCCGACCTGGATGTGATCTCGGCGGACACGCTGGCGTTGTGGCAGAATACGGCCCAGGGACAGCAGAATGCAACTGCCGGAGGGGAAGCCGAAACGCCCAAGCCAATGGAGTTTTGGTGGTATGTCCTGATCGCTGTTCTGGGGCTGGCGGTAGCCGAGTCGTTGTTGGGCAACCGTCATTTAACGGTAGATCAGGCCCCATGACCTTGTGGGGCAGGTTGCCAACCTGCAGGCCGATTGTCAATCGGCCGCGCCGCCGCAGCCGACGGTAGTGGGGGAAGGTTTTGTGGAATAAATATTCATCGGCGTTTTCCGGCGCGTGGCCCGATTCTGGAGTCGCGCGTTTTGTGATAGGCTCTTGATGGAACATGCGCGCTAATCCAGGGTGGTTCGAGAAAATAAGCCGGTGGGCGGTTTCTCTATTCTCCCGGAAAGAGGTAAAGACTCCATTGTCCTTTTATTTCAGGGTTGTTGGATTCGTCAGCGTCCTCCTGGTTGTAGCGATGGTGAAGAGTCCCACTGATCTCAAATTCTTCTTTGTTGCTGGTATGGTCATAATTGGCGGTCTATCGCTACTGGTGGCTTTGTTCGCTTGGTTTAAACCCAAAAATCTGGTATACGGCGAAACTGGCCATCGTGCTGAGTCCAAATTCGAGTTTGGCACGGAGAAGCGTCAGATAACAGAGGCCGATGCTTCGTCCTTAACGGGAAGCGCCAATCCACAGCATCAAGCCATGACGGAAACCTGACCATGAATCTGTTGATAGTCACGTTCTCTTTGCGAAATACCTCACGGGACTATAGTTCCTTTTTTGTCGCTCTCCGGGGAAACGCAATCCAATGGTGGCATTTTATCGAGCAGACATGCGTCGTGACGACCTTCGACGAGGTGGCTACATTAGCCAATAAGCTTAGGCCCCACATAGAGGCGACCGATTCTCTCCTAGTCGCCAAATTGGCCCCAGAAATGTGTGATGGGTGGCTACCAAGGGAAGCGTGGGAATGGCTAAACGGCGTGCGTCCTCCGGACATCGACTTACCTAAAGTATTTCCCCCGCTCAAAGGGATTTCAGGACGCTAGAAGTCCCCCAGTTTCCACGCGTGATCGGTAACGGCGGCATTGACCGCCGGAGTCGTCTCAATCGCACATGCCGCGCGAACCACAAACCTTCCCCCACTACCCAGCCGACGCATTGCATAGGGCAGACCCCAGTTTGCACGTGTGAATTAGGCGCTATTTCATTGCTATTGAAACGTTGATCTGCTACGCTAGCGAAGTGGAGGTGGATGCTGTGGCCGTCGTTTCCCCAAGCCGTCCGGATCTGCTCGCTTACCGGGAATCCACAACGACGGCGTTTCCGAAACTGGTTCGCACACTGGCCGGCATTATCGGAAAGAAGTTGACAGCATACGTCGCTGGGGTCAAGGACGTACGCGCTCTCGATCGCTGGATGGACGGTGCGGAGCCGTACAAGGGCGCCGAAGAGCGCCTGAGGTTCACCTTTCGCATAGTCCGAACGCTGCAGACGTCCGATCACCCGGACGTCGTTCAGGCCTGGCTCACCGGATTGAACCCCGAACTCAACGACCGTGTTCCGGTCCGCCTGCTCCGGGAAGGGGATCTGGAAAAGGTAGCTCCGGACATTTTGGGCGCGGCGCGAGCCTTCCTGGCCGGGGCGTAGTATCGCACTCACCGTCGAACCCGAGGGCCCGATCTATCGAGTTGCGCGCAGGCCCGATCCGTGGCAACCGCCCGATTGGGCACTGGCTGGACCGGATGGAACTTTCGGAAGCCGCTTCGACGATCCCGAAGCCAGCTATCGCGTTCTCGACGCCTCTTGGATCAGCGCCAGTCCTGTCTGCCGTGCCAGATATGTAGGATCTCGACAACCTCATTAGCGACGCGGTACACGACAACGTAAGGCCCGGACACGAGTTCACGGGTTCCTCTTAACTCGCCGGGCCGCCCAAGATGGGGAAAGGTTTCGAGCCTGTCGATGTCGTCCATGACAGCCTGAGCAGCCTTAAGGGCGGCGGTTGGGTTGTCCTGTTGAATGTGTTGAACGATGCCTACAAGCTGGTCGGATGCCTCAGTAGTCCAGCGAATACGCATCACGACTGAAAAAGCTGGCGGATGCGGTTCTTCACCTCATCGTGGCCGATGAATTCACCGCGGTCGGCGGCGGCAATGCCCTTTTGCACTCCTGCGATAAAGCGGGCTTGGTTTTCGAGCATGCGATTCACGGCCTCTTTCACCAACTGCTCAGGGGGCGTGCCGTTATGGTTGGCGATTTGCAAAAGCTGCGCTTCCTGCTCGGGCGTGAAATGAACTTCCATACGCTCTTAGGGTAAATGCGGCGTTTGCTTCTGTCAACATGGGGTCTATCCGTCTGTCCATTACCGCTCCAGGTTCGGCCACGACCTACGCAATTGGCCGCTTTCTCGATCCGTTCAAGATCGATCCTCAGGAGTGGTAACTTAAAAGTAATGCGTGAGCGCCAATGATGAAAAGGGCCGCATGAATCCATTAACCGGATTGACCGATTATCTCCGCCGCGTGGAACGGCGCCTGCGCCTCCAAGCCTTCACCAAAGGAGCGGCCATCACCGCGGCGGCGGCGCTGATCTTCACGCTACTGGCGGTCCTGCTCGCCAACGCTTTCGCCTTCTCGAACCCCAGCGTAACTACCGCCCGCGTGCTGCTCTTCGTGGCGCTGGCGCTCGCGCTGGGCATCGGGCTGGTGGTTCCCCTGCTCCGCCTCAACCGGCGCAACGCCGCGCGCGAAACAGAGCGCAAATTCCCCGCGTTCGAAGAGCGCCTGCTCACCTTCACCGAGCGCGCCGGCGCCAATCCCGAAGATCCCTTTCTGCCCTTGCTGGCCGCCGACACGCTGGAAGTCGCGCGTCAAGCCGAGCCCGCCCGCGTGGCCGGGCGCAATCGCATTCTCAGCTTCGTCGCCGGCGCCGCGGGCTCTCTCGCGGTGCTCATTTGGCTGGGCACTTCCGGCCCCGGATTCCTGGGTTACGGCACATCCTTGCTCTGGGGCGGACTGCCCAAGGGCGAACTCGTGCCGTATTATGACATCTCGGTGGCTCCCGGCAATCACACCGTGCGCCGCCTCGCGGATCAACTGATCGCCGCGCAATTGAAGGGCTTTCAGGCGCAGCGCGTGCGCATGTTCGCCAAGTACGCCAGCTCGTCGAAATGGGAACAGGCCGATATGCGTCCGCAGCTTAGCGGACCCGGCTTTGAGTTTCTGATCGCCGGCGTGCCCGAGTCGCTCGACTACTATGTGGAAGCCGGCGGCGTCCGTTCCAAACAGTACCGGCTCAAAGTGGTCGACCTGCCCGGCGTCAAAAAACTCAAAGTCACTTACCATTTCCCAGGCTGGACTGGGATGAAAGACAAAGTCGAAGACCCAGGAGGCGATCTGCGCGCCGTCGAAGGCACCGACGCCGACGTGGCCGTCGAGACGGACCGGCCCCTGGCCAATGGCGCGCTGCTTTTGGACGATGGAACCAAGTTGCCGCTGCGCTCGGGCGTCAACGGCCTGAGCATCGCCAGCGTGCCCATCCGCAAGGACGGCATGTATCACGTCGCCGCCATCGACCAGGGCGAGGACGTGCGCCTTAGTCCGGATTATTTCATCGAAGCCGAGAAGGACGAGCCGCCCACCGTGCGCATCACCCGGCCGCAGGCCGACGCGCGCGTCAATCCCATCGAGGAAGTGACCGTGGCCGTGGAGGGCCAGGACGATTTCGGCCTCAACGAGCTGAGCCTGCATTACTCCGTCAACGGCGATGCGGAGAAAACCGTCTCGCTGCTGAAAAGCAAAGGACTGAAAAGCGCCTCCGGCTCCACCACCATCGCGCTGGAGGATTTCAAGCTTTCGCCGGGCGACCTGGTCAGCCTGTATGCCACCTCACGGGACGCCCACTCCGTTGCCCGCACCGATATGTTCTTCGTGCAGGCGGAGCCTTTCGAGCGGCGCTACTCGCAATCGCAGGAATCCGGGAATATGAGCGGCGCCGGCGGCGATCAGGAAGACAATAAGATTTCCGAACGCGAGAAAGAGATCATCGCCGCCACCTGGAACCAGATCAAAGACACGTCCGGCGATAAGGCCGCGGCGGCCGAGAACGCCGGCTTCCTCTCGGGCGTGCAGTCGAAGTTGCGCGATCAGGCGCACTCGCTGTCCGATCGCATGAAGGCTCGCCAGTTGGGCGGCGGCAGCGAGGAGTTCAAGACTTTCACCGCCGATATGGACGAGGCCGTGAAGGCCATGGCGCCGGCGGCGGATAAACTGCGCGGCTCGCAATGGCAGAACGCGCTGGCGCCTGAGCAGAAAGCGCTGCAGCATCTATTGCGCGCCGAAGCCGTGATGCGCGATATCAAGGTGGCCTTCGGGAATCGCGGGGGCGGCGGCGGGGGTGCCAACAGCGGCGCCGAGCGCGACTTGCAAAGCTTGTTCGACCTCGAGCTGGATACCGAGAAGAACCAGTACGAGAGCGGGTCGCGCTCGGCTTCCAAGGATCAGCGGCAGCGCGAAATCGACGAGGCTCTGCAAAAGCTTGAACAGCTCGCGCGCCGGCAGCAGGAACTGGCCGAGCAGCAACGCCGCAACCAGCAGGTCTCCCAGCAGCGCTGGCAGCAGGAGATGCTGCGCCGCGAGGCCGAAGAGCTGCAGCGCAAGATGGAGCAGCTCTCGCGCAATCAGCAGGGCCAGCCGCAGTCCGGCCAGCCACAATCGGGCCAGCCGCAGTCCGGGCAGTCGCAATCGGGTCAGGGCGGCCGGCAATCCAGCCAGGGCGGCCAAATGTCGTCGCAGCAGTTGCAGCGTGCCATCGAGCAGTTGCGGCAGGCCCAGCAGGATATGCGGCAATCCACCTCCACCCAGAGTGACGCCGATTCGCGGCGCGCGGCCGAGCGCTTGAAAGAGGCGCGCGACTTGCTAGCGGGCATGCGCCAGCAGCAGGCCGCGGGAAGCGTGGACGAGCTGGCGCGCCGGGCCGAAGAGCTGGCCAGCCGCCAGCAGCAGTCCAACGCCAGGATGCGGCGGGCTTTCGGTTCGCCGGGCCAGCAACAGGGACAGGGTGTCACGCCGCAACAGACGGAAGAATTGGCGCGCGAAAAAGAGCAGTTGGCCAACGACTACCAGCGGCTGGAGTCCGATATGGGTAGTACCGCCCGGGATACGCGCGCCAGCGACCGGCAGTTGTCCGGCAAGCTGCGCGAGGCGCTGGGGCAAGTGCAGCAGAACGAGGTCAACAATCGTCTGCGATTGAGCGCCGACTATTTGCGCACTGGCAAAGGCGCGGCCGCCACCATGCGCGACGCTACGACCACCCAGGCCTTGAACAACCTGCGCGACCAGTTGCGCGAAATTCAAAAGTCGGTGGGTCAGGGCCAGCAGGGAGCCGGCGATAAGGATCGCCAGACGCTCGCAGAGGCGCTGGCGCAAACCGAGCGCCTGCGCAAAGAGATGGAACGCGGGATGCGCGCGGGCGTCCCCAGCCGCGACCGTCAGGGAGCGGTTCCACAACCCGGCCAACAGGATGGCCGTGAGCCAGGCCAGCAGCCCGGCGAGCAACCAGGTCAGTCGCAGAGCGCGCAAGCGGGCGAAGGCCAGCCCGGCCAGATCGGTCCGCGCGCGAACGGCCCCCAAAACGGCCTGCTGCCGAGCCTCGGCCCGGTCTTCGGCGATGCAGGCGACTTCTTGCAGAATTACCGCCATACGCTGCGCGAGTTGGAAAACAACCCGCAGATCGGCAAAGATCTGCGCGATACCATCCAAAACCTCTACCGTCTCGATCCGCGCCAGTCTCCCGGCAATCCCGAATTGATGAACCGCATCGAGTCGCAGATGCTCAGCGGAGTCGAGCAGATCGAATTGCAGTTGCGCCGCCAGCTCGACGATCAGGGCGGCGTAGTGCGCAGCGGTTCCGCCGACCCAGTTCCGCAAGGCTACGCCGACGCCGTAGCCGAGTACTTCCGGCGGCTAAGCAAAGAAAAATAACTGCAACCGTCTTGGAGGGCGGCCAATCCTGCCCGCAGCCGGCTTTCAGCCGGCCTGGCCCCCAAAAAGGCGGCTGCGGCCAAGATTGGTAGGCGTAGCTTCGAAAACGAAGCCAAGGCCCGTGTGCCTCTTGCATCTTTTCGCTATTCATGCTAATCTCTATAGGCAATAGGGAGATTCTCTATGGCCACCCTTATCGAAGATACCCTCAGCATCCGTGAGGACTTTGAACTACAGCACGATTACCTGGTCCGCGAAGAAATCGAAACCTTCCGCGTCAAAGCCAACGCCTTCCTGGCTGGCGAAATCCCGGAAGATGAATTCCGTCCGTTCCGCCTCAAGCACGGCATCTACGGGCAACGCCAGCCCGGCGTCCAGATGGTGCGCTGCAAGGTTCCGGGCGGCCTGCTGACCGCCGCCCAGATGGAGCAACTGGCGCGCATCAGCGAGACTTTCGCCGGCGGCAAGGGCCACATCACCACCCGCCAGAACATGCAATATCACTTCGTGCCGCTGGCCCAGGTGGCCGACGTCATGCACCTGCTGGCCGATGTCGGAATGACCAATCGCGAGGCCTGCTACAACACCGTGCGCAACGTCACCACCTGCGCGCTTGCGGGCCTCAGCCGCGACGAAGTCTTCGACGTGCGGCCCTACGCCCAGCGCATCGCCTACGCGTTTCTGCGCAAGGACCTCACCGGCAATCTGCCGCGCAAGTTCAAGATCGCCTTCGATGGCTGCCGCGCCAACGATTGCATCGCGGGCGCCATCAACGATATCGGTCTGCGCGCCGTCATCCGCGATGGCCGCCGCGGCTTCCGCGTGGTGATCGCCGGCGGGCTCGGACCCCTGCCCACCGAAGCCCAACTGCTCGACGAGTTTCTGCCCGAAGAGCGCCTGATGAACCGTTGCGAAGCCGTCGTGCGCGTGTTTAACAAGTACGGCAACCGCCAGAATCGCAACAAGGCGCGCCTGAAGTTCGTGCTGCGCGAGCGCGGCATCGACTGGCTGCGCGAGCAGATCGAGCGCGAGTACGCCGATATTCTGGAAAATGGCGGCATCGCCTGGCCCGAACTGGTGCCGGAAGGCTTCGGCGGATATGCGTCGCACCCGCCGCCGCTGGGTCAAGGCGCGCTGCTGCCGGTCATTCACACGAATGGCACGGGCGATCCGCAATACGACCGGTGGCTCGAAACCAACATCGTCGAGCAGAAGCAGCCCGGCTACGCCACCGTGGTCGTGCGCGTGGACCAGGGTAATCTGACCAGTGCGCAAATGCACGGCCTCGCCCGTCTGGCGGAGGATGCCGCCGACGGCCTGCTGCGCATCGGCATCGACCAGAACATCCTGCTGGGATTCATTCCGCTGGGCAGGCTGCGCGGCCTGCATGCGGCCCTGCGCGGGCTGGGCCTTGGCGAAGCGGGCGCGAGAGAGATTGGCGATGTCGTCACCTGCCCCGGCGCATACTCCTGCAACCTGGCGCTGACCAAATCCATGAACCTGGGCGCGGCGCTGCAAGACGTCGTGCGCCACTATGACGATCCGCAGGCGCGCAAACTATCCATCAAGGTGAGCGGCTGTCCCAACTCCTGCGGCCACCACTGGACCGCCGATTTCGGCTTCTACGGCAATGCGCGCAAAATCGATGGCCACGAGGTTCCCTATTACCAGATGCTGCTGGGCGGCGGCTTCGACGACGAAGGCATCATGCGCTTCGGATTGGCTGTGCAAAGCGTGCCGGCGCGCCTGGCCCCCGAGGCCGTTTCGCGCGTGCTGGATCATTACCTCGCGCACCGCGCGCCCGGCGAGACCTTCCGCCAATATGTGATGCGCCACAAAGTGGAGACCTTCCGCGGCCTCACCGACGACCTCGCCAAGCCGGCCGAGTTGTACCCGGAGATCTATCAGGACTGGGGCGACGACACCGCCTTCTCGCTGCAGCTTGGCCGCGGCGAATGCGCCGTCTAGTGCGGCTCTAGTGGGACAGGCCTCCCGGCCTGTCCTGTGCTATCATTCTGGATGCGCGGCCAATCGCACGCTCACGGAGAGGTGGCTGAGTGGTCGAAAGCAGCGGTTTGCTAAACCGTCGTAGGGTCAAAAGCTCTACCGGGGGTTCGAATCCCCCCCTCTCCGCCATTCTCAAGCCCATACCCATAACCGGCCAGTAACTGTACCTACGCGATCCCGGAGAGAATTGCCCGCATGACTCTACAATAAGATAGAGAACTCAACCACCTCACCGTGCCCGACAACCCCCGCTCCTTCGTCTTCCACGATCCCAGCGGCAAGCGCTGGCAGCGCTTCCGCCGCGGCCTCCAGACCGGCGCCATCTTCTTCGGCATCCTGCTGGTCCTGTTCGTGCTGAGCATGGCCATCAACCCCCAAATCCCCGCCCTGGGCCTGCCGCCGGTCGAGCACCTGCCGAACCTGGGCGAAGTTCCCGCGATCATCCGCGGCGAGCGGCCCCTGCGCAACGTCCCCTTCAAGCTGCGCAAGGCCGCGCGCAACATCAAGTACGTGCGCTCCGCCTCGCCCGAGTTGCACCCCAAGACCGCCGCCCGCGTCAAAACCGACAGCCCCGTCGTATTCGGTTTCTACGTGAACTGGGACCCGGCTAGCATGGTTTCGCTGCGCATGCACCTGTCTCACCTGACCCACCTGGTTCCGGAATGGCTGATTCTGCGCAATGCCCAAGGCGACCTCGACGACCAGAGCGATCCCACCGTGATGGCCATCGCCGCGCAAGCCAAGCTGCCCATCCTGGCTCAGGTCACCAACTACCGCGATGGCTGGCAGCCCGCCGAACTCCGCCAGATCCTGCATAACGCCGCTGCCCGCGCCGCCCTCATCGAAAACATCTACCGCAACCTCACCGAACACCGCTTCGCCGGGGTCAACGTCGATTTCGAGGATCTCACGCCGCCCGACCGCCAGCCGCTGGTGGCTTTCATGGGCCAGCTCCGCGCCAAACTGCAGGCCGCCGGTCTGCTGCTTACCGCGATCGTACCGATCGAGGACCAGTCTTACGACCTCAAGCAACTGGCCCAGGTCGACGACTATCTCGTGCCCATGGTCTACGACGAGCACTATCAATCCGGCGAACCGGGACCCATCGCGTCGCAACCTTGGTTCCAAAAACAGATCGATCGCCTGGGCCGGATCGCGCCGCCCGAAAAAATCGTGATCGGGATGGGCAATTATGGTTACGACTGGACCATTGGCGGCACAGGGTCCGCCGAGACGTCATTCGGCGAGGTCATGTCCCAGGCGGCGTCCAATGGTGCGGGCGTCGCCTGGGACGCGGGCACGGCCAATCCGGTCCAACGCTACCAGTCCGGCGGCCAGCGGCACGAAGTCTGGTTCCTGGATGCGGTCACCGCCTTGAACCAGGCGCGCGGCGTGGCGGATGGCGGCTTCCGCGGCATCGCGCTGTGGCGTTTGGGCGCCGAAGATCCGGACCTGTGGAACGTACTGCCGCCTGGCGCCTGGCCCGCCGCCGATTACGATCCCCGGCAGCTATCCGTGCTGACCGCCGAAAAATCGGTGAACCAGTACGGCGACGGCGATGTCCTGCGTATCGTGCAGACGCCGCATGACGGCGGCCGCGGAGTGTGGCGCAATTCCGATGGCCGCTATGCCGAGCAATACGGACAGTTGCCGTCATACTACACCATCGAATCGAGCGGCGGCGCGCATGCCAAAGGGCCGCTTCTCTCGGATGGCAAAGTCCTGTGCCTCACTTTCGACGATGGCCCGGACCCGCGCTACACGCCGCGCGTGCTGGACATCTTGCGCAGCCACGGCGTGCGCGCCACCTTCTTCATCATCGGCGCCAATGCCGATCGGAACATCGGTCTGGTCAAGCGCGAATATTTCGAAGGCCACGACATCGGCAACCATACTTACACCCATCCCAACATTGCGCTGGTTTCCGAAGAGCGCGCCACTCTGGAATTGGGCGCCACGCAGCGCATTATCGAGAACGCGCTGGGCGTTTCCACCGTCCTGTTCCGGCCGCCTTACAACGCCGACAGCCAGCCGCAGACTCCCGAGGAGATTTTGCCGGTGCTGCGCGCGCAGAAGGCCGGCTATGTGACGGTGGGCGAGCGTATCGATCCGCGCGACTGGGTGAAAGGCGTTTCGGCGGATGGGATCGTGTCCGAAATCCGGAGCGAACTGCAGTCTGCGGACGACCCCGGCCACGTGATTCTGCTACACGATGCCGGGGGCGACCGCTCGGCCACCGTGGCGGCCCTGCCGCGCATCCTCGAGGGCTTGCAGGCGCAAGGATATCGATTCGTCCCGCTAAGCGAACTGCTCGGGCAAACCCGCGCGCAACTCATGCCGGCGCCTTCCGGCGTGGAAATGCGCTGGGCGCGCATTGAGGGCGAAGCCTTCGACTTTCAAGGAGACTTCGAAAAGGCCATCGGGATGTTGTTTCTCGGGGCCATTTACCTGACCCTGGCCCGCTCGCTGTTTTACGGAATTCTGGCGTTGGCGCAGAAGTGGCGCGTGCGGCATGCCCGTTTCGACACCGCCTTCCGGCCGCCGGTCTCCGTCATTATCGCCGCGTTTAACGAGGAAAAGGTGATTGTCCGCACCGTGGAATCGATTCTGCGCAACGGCTATGACGATCCCGAAGTGATCGTCGTCGACGATGGCTCGACCGACGCCACGCTGCAAGTCCTGCGCCAAAACTTCGGCGATCGCCTCAACGTCCGCATCCTCTCGCAGCCCAACGGCGGCAAATCCTCCGCGCTCAATAACGCCATCGCGCACGCCCGGCGCGATATCCTGATCGCGCTGGATGCGGACACCATCTTCCGCGTGGGCGCCATCGGCAAGCTGGTACGGCACTTCGCCGATGCGCAGGTGGGCGCAGTCTCCGGCAACGCGCGCGTAGGCAACCGCAAAAGCTGGATCACGCGCTTCCAGTCGATCGAGTACATTTATGGGTTCAATCTGGATCGCCGCGCCCTCGATCTGCTGAACGCCATCACAGTAGTGCCCGGCGCGGTAGGCGCATGGCGCAAAGACCTGGTTCTGAAGCTGGGCGGATTCGGCGGCGACACGCTGGCCGAAGACGCCGATCTGACCCTCAAGATCCGCCGCGCGGGCTATCGCATCCGCTACGAAGAGGAAGGCGTGGCCTTTACCGAGGCGCCCGAAGACATGCGCGGGCTGGCCAAGCAACGCTTCCGTTGGGCCTTTGGCACCTTGCAGGCCGCCTGGAAGCATCGCGACGCGCTGTTCATTCCCAAATACGGATCGCTGGGTTTCGTGGCGCTGCCCAGCATCTGGATTTTTCAGGTGCTGCTGGCGGCGCTCTCGCCGTTCGCCGAGCTGGCCATGATCGTGGCGCTGTTCGCGGGTAACTGGCGCATCGTACTGACGTTCTATCTCGCCTTCTTCGTGCTGGAGTTTCTAACCGGCCTCATGGCCTATTGGCTGGAGGGCGAGCCGCCCTGGGATCTGGCGCTGCTCTTCTTTCAGCGCATCTATTACCGCGAGCTGATGTACTATGTGGTCGCCAAGTCGCTGATCTACGCGATGCGCGGACGCGTGGTCGGCTGGGGCAAGCTGGAGCGCCGCGCGACGGTCCAGGGAATATAGCGTACAATCCGGATATGAGCACGACAACGGCGCCGATGACGATCGAGGAGTTCCTGAAGTTGCCCGAGGTGGAGGGCGAAAAGATGGAGTTGATCAACGGAGAGGTGGTTTCGATGGCGTACGCCGGATTCCTGCATGAAACCGTCAAATCCAATTTGAATGAGATCCTGGTCGTTTGGCTCAGTCAACATCGGATCGGAAAGGTATTTGTCGAAACCACGTATCGCCTGAATGGCGAAGCTCTGGCGCCCGACTTGAGCGTGCTGCGCAACGAGCGCCTCACGCCGGTCACCAAGGAACTGCCTCAGGGTGCGCCCGATCTTGCCATTGAGGTAGTGTCCTCCGAGACGGCCGCCCGTCTGCGAAACAAGATCGGACAATACCTCAAGTACGGCAGCAAAGCCGTTTGGGTAGTCTATCCCGAAGAACGGCTGGTGGAAGTTCACAGCGCGAACCGCCAGGTCACGATACTGGATCAAGATCAGGTCCTGGAAGGTCACGATGTCTTGCCCGGTTTCAGCACTCCCGTCAGCGCGATCTTCGAGGGCGGTTGTGGGGCAGGTTGATAACGTTGATAACCTGCGGGCCGATTGTCAATCGGCCCGGTTCGCGCCGATCCCCAAGGGGGCCTTAACTATTGTTACGACCCTATCCCATGATGGTGTTGAGTGCGCTTGACTTAAAAAAAATCTCGTTCAGCGCAACTTTAGGACACCACCCGCATTTATAGTAACTGCTAGTAAATTTTTGGGTACTCTGCCCCGGAGTTGAGCCAAGGCCACGGAAGCCATCTGGCTTCCGTGTTGCCGCGCGCACTCAAGGGTTAATGAGACGGAGGTAAAAGTGATGTCTTTCGTCCGCCAAGCAGTAGGATCTGGGGTACTTCTGGCGGTGCTTGCCGCCGTATCCTCCGGCACGGCTGCGTGGGCGCAATCCGCGCCGACTTTTGCCAATTTCGAGGAGGCGCAGACCAACCCCGTGCGCCTTTCCGCGGATGGCACACGCTTGTTTGCCGTGAACACGGCCAACGCGTCGCTTTCCGTGTTCGACGTAAGCACGCCTGCCAAGCCCAATTTGATTGCCCAAATTCCAGTCGGACTGGGACCGGTCTCCGTGAATCCGCGCACCGACGAGGAGGCCTGGGTGGTCAACCAGGTTTCCAACAGCGTAAGTCTAGTATCGGTTTCGAAGGGCATCGTCACGAATACTATCTACCTCAAGGCCGAGCCGATGGACGTCGTATTTGCGGGTTCCAATCAGGCCTACATCAGCGTCTCGCGCTCCAATCAGATCGTGGTGGTCAATACCGCCACGCTGGCCTTGGTCAGTGTGCTTCCGGTGTTCGGCGGCAGCCCGCGCGCGCTGGCGGTGAGCCCGGATGGGACCACGGTCTACGCAGCCTTTGCGATTTCTGGAAACGCCACCACGATTATCCCGCAGAATCTGGCGCCGGTGCAATGCGGAACGGTAGGCCAGACGGTGTTTAACGGCGGGCAGTGCGTTCCCGCTTTCAATACGGCCCTGTCGCCCCCGCCCCAGGTGGGGCTCATCGTCGCTGCTAATGACCCGGACTGGACTTCATATATCACGTTCAAAATGCCGGACAACGATGTGGTAGCCATCAAGACTGGCACAACTCCTTCCGTCGCCGGCTATTACTCCGCTGTCGGTACCATCAACCTGGGGCTGGCCGTGAACCCGGTCACTGGAGATCTGTACGTGGCCAATACGGATGCCCTAAACCTTACCAACTTCGAGCCAAACCTGCGCGGCCACTGGGTAAGTAACCGCATCACGCGCATTCAGGTGGCCACCGGGACGGTCACACCATTCGATCTCAATCCGAACATCGACTATGCTATCCTGCCCAATCCGCAAGCCTTGAGCACGGCGCTGGCGCAACCGGCCGGCGTGGTCTTCGACCCCAGCGGGAATTTCATGTACGTAGCGTCCTTCGGCACGGACCGGGTGGCGCAGGTGAGCACCAGCGGGACTGTGAACTGGTTTGTGGAAGTGAACCCGCAAAGCGTCGGCTCGAATATCAGTTCCACGACCAAACGCGGACCTAGGGGGCTAGCGCTCAACTCGGGCGCCAAGACGCTGTATTCCCTGAACCGGATTTCCAATACCATTTCAGTGATCGACATCGGCACGAAAGCCGTCACCAGCGAAATCGCGGTAGGCGCCGACCCTACGCCTGCCGCGCTCAAAGAAGGACGCGGATTTCTGTACGACGCCAAGCTTTCCGGCAACGGCACGGGGTCCTGCGCATCCTGCCATGTGGATGGAGACATGGACCACCTGGCATGGAACCTGGGCGATCCGGCCGGCAGTGAAACCAGCACCGTGCAGAACGGAGTCACCATCCTGTTTCACCCCATGAAGGGGCCCATGACCACACTGACTATGCGCGGCCTGCTGAACCTCTCGCCCTATCACTGGAGGGGGGACCGAGCCAACTTCGCGGCTTTCAACGCTACTTTCAATACGTTGATGGGCAGCTCCGAACTTTCCGACGCGAACATGGCGCTTTACACCGGCTTCGTCGACACCATCCTGTTCCAGCCCAACCCCAATCAGAACCTGGACCGCTCCCTGCCTACCTCGTTGATTGGCGGAAATCCCGTCAATGGACAGTCCGATTTCCTCACGGTCGATGGCACCGAACCCACCCAGCAGACCTGCAACTCCTGCCATACCTCCAACCCCGGCCCAGGTTCGAACCGCGTCATTGACCCGCAGTTCTCGCAGCCGCTGAAGGTGCCGGAATTGAGGAACATCTATCAGAAATTGCTGTTCGACAGGTCCGCCGCGGAGACTATCGATGGCTTTGGGCTGTCGCATGACGGCCATGACTCCGGGTTTGCGGACTTTCTCGCCGACCCGCTCTTCAGCGGTTACACCACGGCTCAAAAAGCCGATATGGGCGCATACGGTGTTTGCTTCGATACGGGCACGGCGCCCGCGGTTGGGTTCACGCTCACGCTGACGACGTCCACTGCCGGCAGTTCCACGGTCCAGACCGATTGGGCGACCCTGCAGTCGCAAGCCAGCGCTGGGAACATCGGGCTGATCGCCAGAGGCACGCTCCACGGGGTGGTGCACGGGTTGTTGTATCAACCCTCGGCAGGCAACTACATCAGCGATACCGGCGCGCTGTACACCCAAGCCCAATTACAAGCCCTGGTCGTGGGCGGCGACACTTTGAGTATCATGGGTGTGTATCCCGGCACGGCCAGCGCTTCTGCTCAGCCGTAGCTTGTGGGGCAGGTTGTCAATCGGCCCAGTTTGGGAGGAGGATCTAACGTGCCAGCCGGATTCCCCATGACGGCGCTACCGCTCCTCGCGGCCGCATCGCTTGGTGTGTTCATCTTCCCGGCGGCTCGCGCGCAGACCCCGCCAACTCTGACTACGCTCTACGCCTTCCAGGCCAAGGACGACAGTCCTACCGGACGCGTGCTGGGCGCCGGCAGTGCGCTATATGGCACGACTCTGGCCACCGTGTTTACGTTGGACCCGCCGGCATCCGCGGGCGGCGCTTGGACCGAGACAGCGTTGCAGAACGTGGAACTGCCTACCGGAATCGCTTTTGGCCCAAAAGGGGAGATATACGGCATGACCATAGAGGGCGGAGGGGCGCCGGCCTGTCCCAATGGCTGCGGCACGGTGTTTGCGTTGACCCCGCCTGCATCGCCGGGCCGGCCCTGGGCCAAGCATGTGCTCTACACCTTCACCGGCGACGGCGATGGGGCATTCCCTACCGGCGCGCCCGTCATCGGCCGGGACGGAACGCTCTATGGCACGACGCAGTATGGCGGGGCTGTGGCCGGCTGTTCCGGAATCGTGCCCGGCTGCGGCACGGTGTTCGCGTTGACCCCGCCGGCATCGCCCGGCGAACCCTGGACCGAGACGCTGCCCTACATCTTCCGCGGCGGCGGCGACGGATACAATCCCGGCGGCGGCTTGGTTATCGATGAAAACGGGAACCTCTACGGCACCACTCCGTTTGGCGGCGAATATCTCAAAGGGGCGGTTTTCGAGTTGATCCCGCCAGTGTCCGCCGGCGGCGCCTGGACGAAGGCGGTGATTTACAGCTTTACCGGCAAGGATGGCGACGGATATCAACCTTCCAGCGGTCTGGTGGCCGGCAAGGACGGAGTGCTCTACGGTGCCACCGCCCTCGGCGGGATTGCGGACGGGGGTATGGTGTTCGCCTTGTATCCGCCCGCATCGGCCGGGGCTTGGACCGAGAGGGTGCTCTACCGGTTCGAGGTTCAAGGCGGTCTCTTGCCAGTCCCCAACGGGGACCTGGCGATCGGCAAAGACGGAGCGATTTTTGGCACCACCGCACATGGAGGGATCTTTGCGCCCTTATGTTCGGATGGCTGCGGCCTGGTATTCGGGTTGTATCCGCCATCGGCCGGCGGAGCTTGGACAGCGAAAGTGCTCTATTCCTTCGGGGGCGGCAGTGACGGGGCCGGTCCCCTGGGAGGCTTGGCCATTGGCCCGGAGGGCGGGCTCTATGGCGCCACTGCTTATGGCGGAGATCTTTCGTGTAAACCGCCCATCGGATGCGGCACCGCATTCCAGCTTGTGCCCTGATGTGGGGCGGACCTCCAGGTCTGCCCTTTCCCCCAATTTCGCACGCGCTCGTACATCGTGCAGATGGCAGTTCAGTTGCACCGTGGGGCGGGCTATCCTGCCCGCAGCCGGCTTTCAGCCGGCCTTTGCAACCACGGCGAGGCGCCGTGAAAGCAGGAGCCGACTGAAAGGCGTCCCCAGAGGGGACCCCAGGCCATGATTGGCCGCCCCACGGTGCAACCGAGCTGCCAGTATTCTATAAGGGACTATCTGTACGATGTACTAGGCTTCCCACCGCGCCACCACCGCGCTCGCCAGACAATTGCCGAGCACGTTCACCGATGTGCGCGCCATGTCCATCAGCGCGTCGATGCCCAGCAGCACGGCCACCCCTTCCATCGGCAGGCGGAATGTCGAAAGCGTCCCGGCCAGGATCACCAGGGCGGCGCGCGGCACTCCCGCCACACCCTTGCTGGTCAGCATCAGGGTCAGCATCATCAGCAGTTGCTGCCCAAACGACAGGTTCACGCCCGCGGCCTGCGCTACGAAAACCGAAGCCAGCGACAGATACAGGGTGGTGCCATCCAGGTTGAAGCTGTAGCCGGTCGGAATCACGAAGGCCACGATATGTTTCGGCACGCCGAACTGTTCCATGTTCTCGATGGCCAGCGGCAGGGCGGCTTCGCTGGATGCGGTAGAGAAGGCGATCAGGAACGGCTCGCGCACGGCGCGGTAAAACGCGGCCACCGGGATGCGCACCAGCAGCACCACGGCGCCCAGCACCAACACCACGAACAACACCAAAGCCACGTACATGGTGAGGATCAGCTTGCCCAGTCCGAACAGGACGCCGAAGCCTTTGCCGCCCACGGTGACCGCGATGGCTGCGCCCACCCCCAGGGGCGCCAGGTACATCACGTAGCGCGTATAGCGGAACATGACTTCGGCCAGCGATTCGCAGAAGGCCACCACCGGCTTGGCCTTGGCGCCGATGGCCGCGCAAGCCGCGCCGAACAGGAACGCGAAGACCACGATTTCGAGCACGTCGCCGCGGGCCATGGCGTCGACGATGCTGGCGGGGAACACGTGCTCGATAATGGAGCCGGCGGCGGGCGGCTGTTGCGGCAGAGCGGCTTCGGCGGACGTCAGCGAAAGGTGCATGCCCGCGCCGGGCCGCACCAGGTTGACGGCGGCCAGCCCCAAGAATAGGGCGAACGTGGTGACGATCTCGAAGTAGACGATGGCTTTGAGTCCGATGCGGCCCATGCGCTTGAGGTCGCCGCCGCCTGCGATGCCGTACACCAGCGTGCCGAAGATCAGCGGCGCGACGATGGAGCGGATCAGCCGCAGAAAAATAGCGCTGACGGGGCCGAGTTGCCGCGCCACCCCTGGCGCGAACGCGCCCAAAGCCACCCCCGCGGCCATGCCGATGAAGATCCAGGCAGTGAGCGACAGGCGCTTCAACGCTCGCCCCACTTCAACTTCTGGCGCAGCACATCGAAGAACATCATGCGCGGCGGGCGGATCAGGTGCAGCGCGTACTGGGAGCTGCGGCAGACGACTGCATCCTCTTTTTCGAGCGGCTCGCCGATCTGGCCATCGATGGTCAAGTAGACGGAAGCGTCGCCGCGGCAGCGAACTTCGACCACACTGGTTTCCGAGACCAGCACCGGCCGATTGGTGAGCATGTGCGGGCAGATGGGCGTGAGGCAGATGGTAGGCACCGACGGGAAGATGATCGGGCCGCCGGCGGAAAGCGAATAAGCCGTCGAGCCGGTAGGCGTACAGACGATCAGCCCGTCGGCTTTGTAGGCGCACATGAATTGCTCGTCCACGAAGGCGTCCAGATCGATCATGCGCGCGATGGCGGCTTTGGTGAGGACCACGTCGTTGAGGGCTTCGTAGCGCGAGACCACCGCGCCGCCGCGGCGCACCTCGGCGTGCAGCAGCTTGCGGCGGCCGATGCGATGCTCGCCGCGAAAGGCGCGCTCCAGTTCCGGATACAACTCGTCGATGGTGATGGCCGTGAGGAAGCCGAGGCCGCCCAGGTTGACGGCGAACAGGGGGATCTGGCGGTTGCCGATGGCGCGCGCGGCGGAGAGCAGCGTGCCGTCGCCTCCCAGCACGATCACCAGGTCGCAGCCTTCGGGCACGGCCTCGCGCGGCAGGCCGTCCGCGCGCGCGGCGTAGACGGCGGTGCGTTCGTCGTAGCGCATCCGGATGCCGCGCGCTTCCAGCCACGCCAGCAACTTGGGAACCACATCGGCCGCGGCTGGAATGGCGGGCTTGGAGATGATGCCCACGGTGCCAATTGGGCGAGCCTCGCTCGCCGTGGCTGGTGGCTGGTGACTGGTGGTTGGTGGTTTAGTGGTGGGCATGGAGGAGGAACTCCCGGTTTCCTTCAGATCCCAAAATCGGACTTTCCATAAGAGCCGTCTTGAATCCTAACTGCAGCAGTGCATCGTCCACGCGGCGGCAGGCGGCTTGGTGCAATTCCGGTTCGCGCACGATTCCACCCTTGCCCACTTGTCCTTTGCCGGCTTCGAACTGGGGCTTGACAAGTATAACCATTTCGCCGCCCGGTTGTAACAGCGGGCAGACCGAGGGCACGATCAGGGTCGCCGAAATAAAGCTGACATCGCAGACCGCCAGGTCGATGGGCTCGCCCAAATCTTCGGGGCGAAGGTAGCGCGCGTTGAGTTTTTCGTGTACCACCACGCGCGGATCGTTGCGAATCTTCCAATCGAGCTGGCCGGCGCCTACGTCCACGGCATGCACCCGCGCCGCGCCGCGCTGCAGCAGGCAATCCGTGAAGCCGCCGGTGGATGCGCCGATATCCAGGCAGATGCGGTCCGTCACCTGGATGCCGAAATGCGCAATCGCGGCCTCTAGCTTGATCCCTCCGCGGCTGACGAACGGCGGCTGCGCCGCGATTTCGATGCGGCTTTCGGCATCCACCGGCTGGCCCGGTTTGGCGGCTTTGCGCCCATCCACCAGAACCGCGCCGGCCATGATCAGCGCCTGCGCTTTTTCGCGCGTGGGAGCCAGGCCGCGTTCCACCAGCAGACGGTCGAGACGCGGCTTCATGACTTGCGATGCACGATCAAATCGGCCAGCTCGTGCAGGCGTTCGGCGCGCGCGCCGAATGGGGCCAGGGTTTCGTGTGCGCGCCGGCACTCCTCACCCGCCATGCGCCGCGATTCCTCCACGCCGTAGACCGCCGGAAAGGTGATCTTGTGCTGTTGGGCATCTTTGCCGGCGGTCTTGCCCAGCGCTTCGGAAGATTCCTCGACGTCCAGGATGTCGTCCACAATTTGAAATGCCAGGCCGATGTGCTCGCCGTAGCAGGAGAGCGCCTGGTATTTCGGATCGCTGGCGCCCGCGCAGATGGCACCCAGACGCAGGCTGGCGCGCAGCAGAGCGCCGGTCTTGGCGCGATGGATGGATTCGAGCAGCGCCGCCGTGGGGGACTGGCCTTCGCCCTCCAGATCGGCCACCTGGCCGGCGATCATGCCGCCGACGGTGCCGGCTGCGGTGGCAAGCTCCGCGATCATGCGCGATTTGCGATCCGCGGGAAGGGCCGTCGTGGTGTCCATGGCGGCCAGGACTTCGAACGCCAACGTGAGCAGGGCGTCGCCCGCCAGGATGGCCATGGCGTCGCCAAAGACTTTGTGGCAAGTAAGCTTGCCGCGGCGGTAATCGTCGTTGTCAAGCGCCGGAAGATCGTCGTGGATGAGCGAATAGGTATGGATGAATTCGAGCGCGCAGGCGGCGGTGAAATGGGCGGCGCAGGGATCTTCCCCGGAGGCGCGCGCGGCCTCCAGGCAAAGAATCGGGCGGATGCGCTTGCCTCCCGCGAACAGGCTGTACCGCATGGCGCGATGGATGGTTTGCGCGGGCTGCGTTTCAGGCGGCGCCAGGCGATCCAGGTGTGCGTCGACCAGTTTCTGCTGCTGCGCGAGGTAGTCGCGAAGGTTCATGCTTTCTCGGGCGAGGGACCGTGCCGCCTAAAGGAGGAAATAAAGCCGCCTCTCTTGGCCGTCGTGGAAACGAAGATTGAGCAAGTCATAACGCCGCCCGCGGGAGTCCGGTACGGTGGACATCTGCATCTCGCAGCGCCAACTTTTTCCGTATTGATAGTAGAGGTGCCAATACTCGGCGAAGATCTTGTCGTCGCCGCAGTCGGTCACAAGCTCGATCGCAGTATCAGGGGTCCCGCCCGGCCCGCCCACGATCCGAATCGCGCGATCCTGCTGGGCTTGCCGCCAATTCGGGCAGAAAACTTCTTCCCACGTCCTCTTGAACTCAGCTTCTCCCGCCAGCCAAGCCCGGAGGAGGGCCCTCATGCCGGCCCTGCCGGCGCGGCTAAACGGCGGCTCCGACTGAATGGATTCAAAAGTTCCCTTTCGCATCGCCATCAGGGTGTTCTGAAGGGACAGATAGCTCGCCTCCAGCGAGTCTTTGGCCGGACTGCTCAGGCACTTGAAGAAGTGGCAGACCAACTCCCTGGCCTCCGCCTCGCTCAATCCTGCCTCTGCCCATCGCCCAGCCGCGACGAACCAGACGGCCAACTCAGCCAGTTCAGACTGCGAGAGTCCCTTCGGTCTTATTACGCTTGGAGTCACGGGGCGCGCCACGCTCCCCCTCGGTCGAATTCCGCGGCGGAGATCGCCTTCTTCTGGATGTTACCATTCGGCACTTCGTGTAGTGTGACCTTGTGCCCGTTGTAGACCACGCCATCATGGGTGGGCTCCTCGGAGAAGGCCAGATTTCTGCCGAAGGCCGCGAACGAGCGATCTCGCTGGAAGGCGTAATCCGCCGCGTCCCAGCCGCGCCCCGTCGCAAATTGCATGACGTAATCACCCGGCGCGACATTTGAGACGGTGACATCGCTCCGAACGCACACGTAAACGAACCGCACGGTGGAGCCGCTGCTGGCGATCTTGAGCTTCACTGCGGCGTCGGTAGCCGTGTAATTGCTGATAGTGAGCTTACACTTCCCAGTGGGGCCTAGCGGAGGCGTGATATCCGTCCCATTCGGCAGCGAAACCGGTTCGCGCGGGTCCGGCCCTAACGTTTTGGGTGCCGGCTGAAGTACGTGCCATTCCACACCCGCAGCCCCCGCTGCCCCAGCCCCGGTGGGTTCGGTATACGGTCGGAGGCCCGCGGCCTTTGCAGCCTCGGCCCAGGTGGGTGGAGTAACTGACTGACGGGCTAAGGGTACGGCCCTCCGAGTCTGCGGCGCGGCGCGCTGGATGTAGACGGGCACTGTGCCAGTCTGGGGCGCAGCCACCTGCTCTGGGGACAGCTCGACGGGCTGCGGGCTCGCTGGCTCGGCCGCCCCCACTGTCGGGGATGCTGTCACGCCACCCCGATCCCCTTCCGGTGAGGGCCCCTTTACGACGAAAAACAGAGCCCAAACCAGAAGCGCGATGGCAGGCGCGGCGATTAGCAGCCAGCGATTACGAGTCGCTGCACCGCTGAAGAGCGATTGGAACGCAGGCGTTGCGTGCGGTGCAGTACCGTGCCTCTCGTCCGAGGCTGTGCCCCAGGAGGGGCTGCCGGTCGCCGGGTGCATACTCGGCTCGCGGGGAGTCGGCCTCCGTGCGGCCCGTGGCGTCGGCGTTGCGAACCTCCGGCTCTCGGCCGCAGCGTATTGAATTTGCCTCGTGACTTCGGCTTCCAGCTTGCTGTCGTCGGGAGTGAGCGGAAGCGCCTCACCGCTGACCTTCAGTGCTTGGTCGAAGTGCCCGACGTGTATGAATCCTCCCGCGAGCGAGACAAGGCAGCGCGCCGCCGCTGTCTTCGCCTTCATAAGGACCGGGGCACTGTCCCGGCAGGAATCGCAGATTATCGCCAGCCATGGCGGGACTTGGCGCCGATATTCCGCGTATCCTTCCGTGAATGCTTCAGCCGGGTCTCCGGCGTGGGCGCCGTCCGCCTGTATCTGCTGCCAGGCCTTCGTCTCGATGGAGGCGCAGAGCTGTGCGAAGGCCTGGGCAGACCGGCAGCCGGCGTCTGCACAGGCGCCCGAGCCGGCCGTACCGCCGCACTCGGGGCAGCGGGCGTCGGTGCATGGCTGGGGTTCGCACGCGCGATCTGCCTGATTGGCAGTTACGATTTCAGTGAGAGTCTCAAGATCTCGCTCCAGGATCTCGGCCAACTCGGGCACTTCCGCGAATTCGCTGTACAGCCTGTCAGTAATTCGCAGCGCCTCTTCATGAAGGCCGAAATCATTGGCAAGCCTGATGGCCGCGCCTCGCACCTGGGTGGCAATTTCGACGCTGCCGGGGTCCCTAACGCCCCGTGACTCCATGAGTAACTGGATCGGTCGCGCCGAAGCGCCCCACTGTGTGAGGGCGAACTCCAGACAGCCGATGGCGGCCTGCACCCGTGCGATGCCGGTCGATTGGCCTTGGGCTGAGGCTTGCGCGCCCGAAAGCGCCTCCTCGCAGCACTGGGCAGCGTCCCGGGCGAAGGTGCTCAATGTCCTTTGGATCAGAATCTGGTAGCGATCAACGACGCGCGGGATGAAGTCGCACGGATCGGCCCCGTCACCATTCGCGTCACGCTGGAGCATAACGGTCAAGACTTCCCCGTGACAAGGACAGCGAACCAGGCGCTCCGCAACGAATGCCGCGGCGTTCTCCCCATGCCGCCCCAGCGCGCTAACCACTGCGGCGACATCAGTGACCCCAGGCATGCCGGCAGCCGATCGATCTGCATTGAGCGTCGCCATCAGCTCGCCGGAATCAATTCCCTTGAAGTTCTCGGTTAAGCTGTTGAGCGCAGGTTCCCACAGCTCCGCGCCAAAGTCCGAACTCGTGGCAAGCGAGTAAACGAGCATGTTGAACGCCCAGAGGCAATCCACGCCCGGCAGTTCGCCCTCGAATTTTGGAACCAGCTTCGATCCGGCCTCCACGACGGTAATGATCCGCTGGATTCTGGACGGCGCCAAGCCGGGGAACCAGGAAACCTCGGCGTCGAGGCGCTTAGCCGGACCCGTGACCCGGACGCGGCACGCATTGACTTTCTCGGGATCGGCCCGGACGTTCAGATCCTCGGCGCGCTCGATGATCTCTCGCATGCTGCTGCGAGGCGTGATGCCCAGAACGTGGAAGGGATGCTGCTCAATGCGCATCGTCGGCGCCCCAGACAATGTTCGCCGGGCGCAGCTCATCCGTCCAATCGCCCATGGCCTTGAGGGCGTAGAGCCTACCGACGACTTCTCGAAGCCGGTCGTAGTGCGCCGCTGCGAGGCACTCGCTGCCCTGTTCGAGGAGGGCAGTATAGGCCTGCTGATCCGGGAAGAGGTATGGCCGCGCGGAAAACCTCTCGAACGTTGCCGCGACGAAGGAGTCCTGCCGCCACATGACGCCCCAGGTGGTGTCGCGCATCTGGTCCAAGACGTTATCGAAATCGCCGGAAGAATCGCTGACCAGCCGCTCAGCAGTTCGCGTCATCGTGTCGAAGGCGGTTTCTTCCGCCGGTTTAGCATGCTCCCGCGCAACTTCATTAAACACCTGAACGGCCCGGTCGAGCTCGGCCTGTCGTATCTTGGGTAAGTGTTGGAGCCGGACCGCTGAGAGCGCTGTGCGGGCTCGCTGCACGTGCTGCGAGGCCTCCTTGAGCGCTTCCGGGTCGGCGGAAGGATTCTCGCAGGTGGCGTGGGCCTGGTCCAGCAATCGGCGCGCTCGTTCGAGATCACGATCCTGGACACGCAACTCAATTTGTTGGATCTTCTGCAGTGTCGCTTCGGCGTCAGCTTGGATTGCCGGCTGGCATTGCGTGAAATCCATCTGACCTTCCTGGCGGGAGTAGATGTTATTGCTGACGATAGTGCTCCCGAGGCTCGGTACGCTAACAGCACACGACACATGCCCCGAGTCCGCCACTTCGTAATCGCATACCAAGTCGTCACCGACTGCAACCATCCCGGTCTCGAAATCAAGACCGCGCAGCTTGAATGAGCCGATGAAGTGGTTGTCGGTGGGACAGTTCTCGATTTCTCCCTCGTAGAGCTTGAAGATGAGCGCCCCTGTGCTGCTTGCCGGGAGTCCCTCCGCCGCCTTAAACACCGCCCGCCCTTTCTTAGGGAGGGGATCGCCTTTGCGCACGAGCCATCGGAGCATCGTCGCCGAACTATACAACTTTTCCCTCACCTCAACCCCCACCGAGTGCGCCGCCGGAATGGCGTCAATGGAAGCCGCTGTTCGTGTAATCGTTAGCCTCTCCTCAGCCCCGGGGACAGGGTCGCCGCTGGCCGTGAACACGGAAACTCGAAAGCTGTTCGCGCCCATCACAGGCAGGTGCACGTCGCAAGCCTCCCCATCGCTAAGCTTGACCCGGCCCGACGACCACCCACTATCCAAATTGTCAATCTGGAAATACTCGCCATGCAGGTGCCGCCCGTCGCAGCGGGCAACGATCCTGGTTTTCGCCTGCGGAGTCCGCGAAGCGAACTCGAACGAGAGGCTAAGCGCAGAGGAGACCGCTACCGTGCCGCGTGCGGACTTGCGGGAGCGCGTCGAGGTGCTCCAGTCCATTGATTCGGCGAAGACGGCCGCACCTTCGGCCACAGCCGTCATTGGATCGACCTTTACGTCTGCCGGCGCGCCAATCTGAGCCGAGATGTAATCCCGAAGCGGCTTGAACTGCGTTGGACCACCGATGAAAACAATCCGGTTTACGTCGTTGCTCGTCAGCCCGGTGCGCCGCAGAGATTCCTTCGTCTCGCCGATTGTTTGGTCGAGGTGTTCGCGTATCAAGGCCTGGAAGACGGGTCGCTCGATTGGAATGTCGAGATACACTGGATTTCCGGCTTGATCCTCGAACCGGATCTCATCCTCGGAAAGCGAGAGCAGGGCCGACTGGCCGAAAGAGAGCTGGATCTTAGCGTTTTCTGCCGCATATGCGGCCAATCTCAAAACGCGCTGATACTCCCCGCCTGAAATCGATCCCTCAGGTAGTTTGAAGTGCGATTGAAGCCACGGTATTGCGATTTTCTCCACGATCAGGCGGTCGAAGTCGCGGCCGCCACATACCTTTATGCCGCCGTGGTCAAGCAGGTCAACGTGCCCGCCGCTGCTCTGGGCGACGGCTACGTCAAACGTCCCTCCGCCTAAGTCATAGACCAGGAACACGCCGTCCTGACGACTGGCCCGCATCACGCTCATTAGAGCTGCGACGGGCTCCGGCAGCAGCGCGACTCTGCCGATACCCGCCAGATCCGCCGCGGACAGCGTCGCGTCCCGCTGCATTTGGTCGAAGGCTGCGGGAACCGTGATCACCGTGCCAGTAGCCTGGGTGGCGCGAATCTCTTCTGGAAGGTAGGCGTACAAATACCGAAGGATCTCGGCGCTGCACTCCTCCGGGCTTAGCACCAACCGCGCCGCTGGAATCGCAATCGGGGTGTCGGTGCCCATGAAACGCTTGAAGTGCAGCGCCACGTTGTCGGGCGAAGAAGCCGCCCTCCGATAAGCTGGGACGCCATAATACCGGCAGCGCCGGTCAACGTAGATGGCCGACGGGGTCAACGCATAGTTCTCGGGGCTTTTGTACGACGTGACGGTGCTGCCGTCGTACGAACAGATCGCGCTATTCGTTGTCCCCAGGTCGATACCGACGTAGTTCATTTGCATCCCGCTCGCTTGACCAGCGCCTTTCCGGTCCTTACGATGCCGCTCGGGCCGATGATAGGTGGCTCGAGCATTTGCTCGATAACCAATTCGTCACCGGGAGAATACTCATCGAGGTTCAGGACGTCCGCCGCCATCCCCATGTCGTACGATTGACCCTTAAGATCGACCAATTTCAGGTCCGCCTGCGCCAGGCAAGACTCGACCCGCCGGGCGAAATAGTTCAGCTTACCGATGAACCGGGTCTGTTCATTGGCATCCATCCTGGACACCAATCGCCGATATTCGTTGGCAAAACGCCAACTCTCTACTGCGAGATCGGCCAGCACGGTCTGAAAGTCTCCACTGGTCATGGTGTCCAGCCCTTCGGCCAAGAAGTGCATTTACAGTACCACGCCCCAGCAGCCCGAAACTACTATCCTTCGGCATACCAGCCATAGCCTCCAGGCAAAGAATCGGGCGGATGCGCTTGCCTCCCGCGAACAGGCTGTACCGCATGGCGCGATGGATGGTTTGCGCGGGCTGCGTTTCAGGCGGCGCCAGGCGATCCAGGTGCGCGTCGACCAGTTTCTGCTGCTGCGCGAGGTAGTCGCGAAGGTTCATGCTTTCTCGGGACGGAAAGGCTCGGCCTGGATTTTGCCCTCTTTGCGGATCAGCATTTCGACGCGGGTTTCGGCCTCTTCCAATTGCTTGCGGCAGGTGTCGCTGAGGCGCATGCCTTTTTCAAAGAGTTCCAGGGAGCGCTCCAGAGGGAGATCGCCGCCCTCCAGTTCCTTCACGACCTTTTCCAATTCGTCGAGGCAGGTCTCGAAGGGCAGGACGGAGACGGGTGTTGCGGTGGAATCGGCCACGCAACTATTGTAACCAGTGTCCAGTGGCACAACCACCAGCCACCAACCACCAGCCACGGCGGGCGAAGCCAGCCCTGGGTCGTGCTATATTCGCCTGCAATGTTTCGATTTATTCTGCTGTTTTGCGCGGCTGCGGCGGCGGCTCAAACCGCGAAACCCCCGCTGACCCTGGACGAGTTTTTCAATTTCGTGGAAATTCGCAACGTGCGCGTATCGCCGGATGGGCATGCCGTGGCGATCGAGACGGCGCGCGCCGATTGGGAAGCCGACCGCTTCCGCAACGATTTGTGGCTGTATCGCGACGATGGGGCCGGGTCGCTGGTGCAACTCACCTGGTCGGGACACGATCGCGATCCGGAGTGGTCGCCCGATGGAAACTGGATCGCCTTTCTTTCCGATCGGGACAGCGGCTATGCGGCCGGGAAAGCGGCCGATAAAGCCGATGACGCCGGGAAGAGCGAGAAGCCCGACCAGGTCTGGGCGATCGCGCTCAACGGGGGCGAAGCTTTCGCGGTCACGCACGGCGAAGAGAAGGTACACGCATTTGCCTGGTCGGCCGATTCGCGGCAGATTTATTTCGCCACGCGCGCGCCATGGAGCAAGGAGAAGCAAGGGGCCTATAAGAAAGACTGGAAAGACGTAGTGGAGTTCCGCGAATCGGAGCGCGGCGACGCCGTCGCGCGCGTCGAGATCGCCACCGGCGCGGTCAAGCCGATTGCCGAGACGCCCTGGCGCGTGAAGCAAATGGAAGCCGCGCCGCATGGAACCACCCTCGCGTTTCTCACCGAATCCATCTCCGAGCGGCAGGAGGCCATGGATGCGTACGGCATTTACCTCGTAGATGCGCAGGGCGGGCCGCCCCGCAAGCTGGTGCAGCGCCCGGCCGTGCTCGATAGCATGCATTGGGCGCCGGACAGCCGGCATATCTTCTTCTCGTTTCTGAACGGGTCCGTGGAGGAGAGTTATCAGGATGCGCAGCCGCGTTTGTATTGGGTGGATGCGGTATCCGCCGGCGCGCGCCTCACGCGTTGGGCAAAGTTCGCGGGAGCGGTCACCGGGTACACCGTAACGCAAGAGGATGGCCTGCTGATCGCCGGACGCATGGGCACCGAGGTGCAAATCTATCGCGAGGACCCGCATGTGTTCGTCATGCAGCCGGGACGGCCGGGCACTTATGAGCATATCTCGGCGGCCGCGCACGTCGCCAAGGTGGCGTTTGTGCACTCCACGCTGACCGAGCCGGCGGAGGTCTATATCGGGGAAGGCGTGGCGAATGCGCACCCGATCACGTCGTTCAACCGGCTGTTCACGGAGCGCGCTCTGCCGCAGGGGCAGCCTTACCACTGGACCGCCGACGATGGCGTAAAGGTGGAAGGCATGCTGATTTATCCGCCCGGCAAGTTTCAGGAAAAGAATCTGCGCATGCTGACGCTGATCCACGGCGGCCCGGAGGATGCGGACGGCAACCACTTCGAGGCCGACTGGTATCAGTGGGGATCGCTGGCGGCCACCCAGGGCTGGCTGGTGTTCGAACCTAACTATCGCGGCTCGGTGGGCTATGGCGACCAGTTCGCGCTGGGCATCGTCCCGAACATTGTTTCGAAGCCGGGCAAGGACATTCTGGAAGGTGTGGAGGCGCTGGTGCAGGATGGCATCGCCGATCCGGATAACCTGACTATCGGCGGTTATAGCTATGGCGGCTACATGACTAACTGGCTGATCACGCAGACTACCCGGTTCCGTGCGGCAGTTACCGGCGCGGGCGCGGTGGAGCACGTAGCTAACTGGGGCAATGACGATACCACCTATGACGACGCTTACTTTCTGGGCGGTCTGCCCTGGGACATGATGAAGAACTACAACGACGAGGCCGCCATCTGGCAGATCAATAAGGTGAAGACTCCCACTCATATCGTCGGCGGCGCGGAAGATATACTCGAGCAGTATCTTCTGGAGCGCGCGCTGCGCGCGCAGGGCGTGCCGGTGAAGCTATTGATTTTCCCGGGCGAGGGTCATGAGCTGGATAAGAATCCCTGGCACGGGAAGATCAAGGTGCGGGAGGAGTTGAAGTGGTTGGAGACATGGGCCGCCGCGCGCTAGGTTGTGGGGCAGGATGGTATCCTGCGGGCCGATTGCGAATCGGCCCAGCTTGCCATAAGCGGGGATGCGACTCTCTGGCGAGCGGCTCTACCGACATTCGATATCATTTTATGATATCATTAAACCGTGAACAAGCACCAGCGCGTGCTGGAAGCCGTCTTCGAAAAGCGCGCCAACATCGCCTGGTCGGACATTGAATCGATGTTGTTGTACCACGGCGCGGAAATTTCGGAAGGTCGCGGTTCGCGCGTGCGAATCGCGCTCAACGGCGCGCGGGCCGTATTCCACCGCCCGCATCCGAAAAAAGACACCGGCCGTGGCGCGGTTGCCTTGATGCGGAGATTTCTCGTGGAGGCGGGTATTGGAATTGGAGGGGAATCATGACCTATAAGGGCTATCAGGCAACAGTGGATCTGGACGAAGAAGCGGGCGTGTTCCACGGAGAAGTGATCAACACGCGAGACGTGATCACCTTTCAGGGATCTTCAGTCAAAGAGTTGAAGCGAGCCTTTGAGAATTCCGTAGACGATTACCTGGACTTCTGCGCTTCCCGAGGGGAAGATCCCGAGAAGCCATTCTCCGGGAAATTTCTGGTGCGCGTGCCGCCCAAAGTGCATCGTGAAATCATGACCGAGGCCCGGCGCCAGGGCAAGAGCCTGAATGCATATGTTCTGGAAAAACTGCATTCCAAATCGGTATCCGCTGCCTCATCTTCATAGCGCCGCGGTGGTGTTGGCTATCGCGCTGGCCGCCGCATCTCAGGCGCAGGACACCGCGGAACAGCACCTGGGCAAGGGCTACGACGCGCTCCGGCAAGACCGCTACGACGCGGCCGTCGCCGAATTCCGCGCCGCTCTGCGCCTCGATCCCACCCTGGTCATGCGCGCGCGATTTCCGTTGGGCGTTGCGCTGTTCGAGCTCAAGCAATCGGTCGAAGCGCGCCGCGAGTTCGAAGCCGTGCGCCGCGAGGCGGGCGACCATCCCAACGTATCGTATTACCTGGGGCGCCTCGACCTGCTGGACCAGAACTTCGCCGGCGCCGTGCGCAATCTCGGCAAGGCCGTCGCCCAGCCGCCTTTCCCGGATACGGCTTACTATCTGGGCCTGGCGTACTTCAAACAGGGCGATCTGCCGGCGGCCGAAAAGTGGTTGCACCAAGCCGCGCAACTGAACCCGCGGGATAGCCTGGCGCGCTATCAACTGGCGATGGTGTATCGCAGTCAGGGCCGCGAAGACGAAGCCAAAAAGGCCTTCGCGGAGTCGGCGGAACTGCGCCGGCGCGACACCGATGAGAGCCAGCTCCGCACCGAGTGCGCGCAAAAATTGGACGCCGGCCCGCGCGCCGAAGCCCGCGCGCTCTGCCAGCGGTTGTACGATCCGGATGACGCCGAGCGGCTCACCGCCCTGGGTACCATCTATGGCCAGCATGGCGACCTGGAAGCCGCTCTCGACCCCTTGCGCCGGGCCGCCGAGCTAGCGCCGGAAAGGCCGCAGATGCAGTATAACCTGGCCTTCACCTACTATCGAATGGGCCGCTTCGAGGAGGCCCGCGCGCCCATCGCCCAAGCCGTACAGCGCTGGCCGGACCTCTTCCAATTGAACTTCCTCTACGGCGCGGTGCTGGCCAAGCTGGGTGAAGATCTGCCCGCTTACCAGGCGCTCAGCCGCGCGCACGAACTCAACTTGCAGGATGCCGGCGCCGCCGATCTGCTCTACCGCGCCACGCTCGGCCTGGCGCGCAAAAACCTGGCCGCCCGCCAGTATCCCGACGCGCTGCGCTACTTCGGCCAGGCGGCGAAACTGCGGCCCGGCGATCCGGAGCCGCACCAGGGCATGGCCGGGATTTACACGTTGACCGGTCATCCCGCCGAGGCAGCCGCGGAACAAAGGTTGGCTGAGGGCGTGCGCTAACTGCAAGGCCGCCCGCCGCCGCCGGCGCGACCGCGTCACTTGATTGGCGACACCGGGAGCCAGCACGGCGGTAATACCACTGCTTAAAAAGCGGCCCAGATTTTAGGCCCGCGCAGGCGAGCGATGCCGGATCATTTTCGCCTGGCCTGTTCCGAAGACAGCGCCAAGCGGACTCAAATCGTAACGGCCTTGATTGAAGGGAACAGCGTTCGGGCGACGGCCCGGATGACAGGATGCTCCAAGAACACGATTCAGAAGCTCACGCTTGAGCTTGGTGCGGCTTGTTCGGACTACCTGAGCCGCACGCTGGTAAACCTCAAGTCGGAGCGGGTGCAAATTGACGAGCTTTGGCCGTTTGTTGCGGCCAAGAAAAAGAACGTCACGCCCGCGGTTGCGGCCCGTGGCTTCGCTGGTGACGCTTGGACATTCGTAGCGATTGATGCCGATAGCAAGCTGGTGCTCAGTTGGATGGTTGGCGAGCGGGAAACTAAGACGGCCAAGACTTTTCTCGATGACGTTGCGGGCCGTCTCGATAACCGCATTCAGTTGACCACCGATGGTCACAAGATGTATTTTCTTCCGGTAGCGCAAGCCTTTAGCGGAAAGAACGTTGACTATGCCCAGATCGTGAAAGTTTACGGCCCAGACCCTGAAGGCGAGAAACGCTACCGCCCCGCAGTTGCATCGCCTGCGAAAAGAACGCCATGTTGGGCAACCCGGACCCAAGCATATTAGCACCAGTTACGTTGAACGCCAGAACCTTACAATCCGCAGCCGGGTTCCAGGCGTTAACGTCATGGCCGCCTCATCAGCCGCGCAAACCAGTTCTGCGGCGGCGGCTCAAACCCTTCCAGCATCCAGATCTGATCCGATATTTTGGCGATGGATGTGAGAGCGCGTTTGCCGTCCGGATGGATGCTGAAGCCGGCCAGCATACCAGTTGCCGGCGGAAAATCGACGGGTGTAATAAGCCTTTCCGTCCCCGTCTTCGCATTCACCGCATAAAGCTGCCACTCGGCGCCCTCGCCCGTCGTGTTGTGGAAGATACCATAAACCTGGCTGCCATCCCTCGAGAAGTTGCAGGCCAGGAACCGCCGCGTGGTGAGCGTCCGCTTCGATTTGCCGTCCGGCGAAATCAAGTCGAGTCCGCCGGCTGCCGGGTAGAGAATCCAGTCGCCCAGCGGCGACCATTGCGGCAACAAGCGATTCCAAATCTCGGCTTCGGCCAGGATCACCGGGGCGGCGCCCGGGGTGGCGCGGATTTTTGCCAGCTTGGCCGCAACTCCCTCGCGGCGGAGGTAGCAGATCCATTGCCCGTCGGGCGACCATGCCTCGCCCCAAACCGAGGCTACTTGGTCGAGCACCACGGAGCGGCCGCCGGAAACGTTGGCCAGCATCAGTTTGTCGGGCGAGGCCTTGTCCACGTAGACAAAACGCGCACCATCCGGCGACCAGCGGGGCATCTCGCCAGACTCCACCAGGCGCCGCGTAAAGCCGGAGCCGGACGCGTCCCGGTCCACGATCGCCCCCCCGACGCCGTTCTCGGTGAACAAGAAGTGCGTGCCCGAGGGCGCCCAGTCCGGATACCAGTTGGTTCCCACACCCTCGACCATGGTGTGCACGGTTCCAGCGGAAAAGCCGACTTCCACCACATCCCATTCGGCGCTGCCCGAAGAAAAGGCGATCCGCCGCCCGTCCGGCGACACTGAAGGCAACCACAGGTTGGACGGGCCGGAGTAGATGGTACGGCGGCTGCCATTGCGGACGCCGACCCGCATGAGCGCCCCTTCTTCAAAGGTCCCGGCCGCGGCGACGAGGAGAGTGCGGCTATCCGGAAACCATGCCGCGCCACGAAACTGCGGGTTTGTAGTTGGTAGCTTTCGCGGTTTGCCCGAGGGATACGGCAATATCCAAAGGCCGTTTGCAAAAACGGCCAAGGCCGAGCCGTCGGGGGCGAATCGAGGAGCGTTAAGCTCCTGAAACGCGCTGATCGGCCCTTTCCAGAATTCCCGCGGCTGGCCGCCATTGAGCGACGCGATCCAGATCTTCCCACCCCACGTAAATGCCAGCGTCTTGCCGTCCGGATGAAGGGAGGCCGCATCGGCGTTTTCGAGCACCCGGCGGGCGCTCCCGCCCGCGGCCGGAATAGACCATAGGTTGTGGGCCGCCGAGTAATAGATAAATTGGCCATCGGGCGACCAGAAAGGGCCGAAGGCGCCCGTGCTCGCGCTGGTGAGCTGCGCGGCATCCGGCGAACCGATACCGCGCGTGAAGATCTGATAGAGGCCGTGGACTCTGGCTTGGTAAGCGATGCTTTTGCCATCGGGGGACCATGCAGTTTCGCGCTCGTCGATTCCTCCCGGCGCGAGCGGCGTGAACTTGTAAGTGGAAAGATCGACGGCGGGCGTCAGACCGATGTACGCGGTGGCGATCGATGCGACGATGGCCACAGACACGGCCAGCGCCACAAGCAGCCCGAGATTGCGATTCCTGGCCGGCGGCGCAGCCATCTGGAACACGGCAGTGCTCTGCGAAAGCCGGTCGCGGATCTGTTTCAGCTCGCGAAACAGGTCCCGGGTGGAGTCGTAGCGCTCCGCGGGCTCCTTGGCCAGCAGCCGTTCGATCACCCAACCAAGCGGCGCGGGCACGCTGGCCGGCAGCGGTTCGGCATCCTCGCGGATAATGGCAGCCATCGTCTCCGGCGCGCTGGCGCGATGGAATGCGCGCTTGCCGGATGCCATCTCGTACAATACCAGACCGAAGGAAAACTGATCGGATTGCGGCGTGAGATTCGGATCGCCGCGCGCTTGCTCCGGCGACATGTAGTCCACCGTGCCGACCGCGGTACCGGGATCGGTGACAACCGTCTCGGTGGCATCCGCGGCCCGCGCGGACATCGCTGTTTTCGCCAACCCGAAGTCGAGAATCTTCACCCGCCCGTCGCGCGTAACCAGAATATTGCCCGGTTTCAGGTCGCGGTGTACGATCCCCCCCGCGTGGGCGGCGGTCAATCCGTCGGCGATCTGCACCGCCACATCCAGCAGTTTACGAACGTTGTCGACCGGCGCAACAGGCGACCCCTCGACAAACTCCATGACCAGGTAGTTCGGCCCGACGTCGTAGAGCTGGCAGATATTGGGATGATTCAGCGCGGCGATGGCGCGGGCTTCCCGCTCGAAGCGCTCGCTGAAATTCTGGTGCGAAACCTTGATGGCGACGGTGCGATCGAGGCGCGTGTCGCGCGCACGATACACCTCGCCCATACCGCCCGCGCCCACGGGCGCGGCGATCTCATAAGGCCCCAACCGAGTTCCGGGAGCCAAAGGCATGGATACTAAGCGATTTTAACCTACGCAAGATGGCGCAACGTGGATTTGTTGCCAGGGCGGGCGCGAAGGTTTGCAGCACTGCCGAAAGGTCACGGTGCAACGGCGTACCCTTGGCGAGCATACATGTACAGTCCGGGGTCTCTGACCGCCCGCGGTCACTTGACCGCGCGTCGTTACAAATCGGAGGGACCGTCCCCCTTGCCGCACGCACAATCCGCCCGGCTAGCGAATCGGCTCAACAAAGAATGACATTGGCGCGATTCGTGCAATAGCCAGCATAGGTTGATTAAACAGCGAGGCTAAGGTTGATGCGACCGTCACATCGCGCCCTCGTTGTGAGTTTACTTACAAAGGAGAAATGAAATGCTCGGCTTAGGATTGCTCGGAACGGTCATTGTGGTCGTGCTAGTTGTGTGGTTGATTCGCAGAGTGTGAACCCCTTCTCAAAGCGGCGGCCTTATGCGGGGGCCCGGCTAGGTGCGGGCTCCACGTTTCTACGCCAGGTTCATTCGCCGGAGCAGTGCGGTATAGCGCGGGTCCGAGCGGAGCGGGTCCCAAATTGGAGAGGCCTTCAACATCAACATGTTCACCCGTTGCTCGATAGCCTTCTCCACCCATTCAAAGGCGGCGTCTTTCTCTCCGAGTTGAGCGTAGATGCTGGCTACCTGCACCGGGTTGACGTAGCTGTCACGGCCGAGACCCTGCAAGTCTTCCAGCACCCGCCGGGCTTCCTCCGCGCGGCCCGTGATCGCCAAGACCAATCCCATCATCCATAGTGATCGGGGCTGCCCGCCAGAGAGTTGTACCTCTCGTTGCGCCATAGAAAGGGCTTCCTCGGACTTCCCCTGAAACGCATAAACGGTCGCGAGTACGTTCCGCGCGACTGGAAACCCGGGGTTGAGGTCGAGCCCCTTACGAATTTCCACAGCCGCCGCCTCGTACTTTCGGCCATGGAGCAAAAACAGACCCTTCGAAAAATCGGCTAACAGGTTCAATGGATCGAGTTCGAGAACGCGATCAAATCCGGCCAAAGCCTCGTCGACCCGGCCCTGAGGCGCTAACCAGAAAGTCGAGTACGGACCCCAAACGTGGAAGGACGAGGGATTCAGCTCCAAGGCGCGGAGGAAATGCCGCTCGGAAGCGGCCCAGTCGTAATCCAGAAGCGCTATGCTCGCGCCCAGCATCGCGTGCGCCTCCGCCAGGTCCGCATCCAACGCCAGCGCCCGCTCCGCCGCCGCTCTCGCTTTGAGAAGGAACGGCCTCGGCTCGACCATCCCCGATTGCCCCGGCATGATGTAGGATTGCGCCATGCCCGCATAAGCCGGCGCATATCCGGGGTCGATCGCCAGCGCCCGCCCGTAACATTCGAGCGCCTTCTGGAAGCCTTGTGGTGTGATCTTGTTCCAGTGATACTGGCCTTCGAGAAACGCCTCGTATGCCGCCACCTTGGTGGGCGCTCGCGCGGCCGCCGGCGTTTCCGCGAGGCTCACCCTGAGCTGGTCCGCAATCGCCGCGGAGATCTCATCCTGGATGGCAAAGACGTCGGTCATCTCCCGGTCGAAGCGCTGGGACCAAAGGTGCATGCCGTCGGCGGCATGGATCAATTGCGCGGTGATGCGGAGACGATTTCCGGCCCGGCGCACGCTGCCCTCCAAAACATTCGTCACCCCCAACGCCTCGGCAATCTTGCGGATATCCTCGTTCTTGCCCTTGAACGCGAAGGCGGATGTGCGGGCGATGACCTTGAGTCCGGGTACCTGGCGCGAGCGCGTTGATGATTTCCTCCGCCAGGCCGTCGCTGAAGTATTCGTCATCGGCATCGCGGCTCATGTTGGCGAAGGGCAGGACCGCAATGGAGGGCTGCGGCGCGGCGTGCTCTCCGGGGATCGACGCGAGCGCCGCTCTGATTTCCGCCATGGTCTGATAGCGCTGCCCCGGCGCCTTCGCCAGACACCGCTTCACGATCTGTTTGAGCGCCGCGGGCGCATCCAGCGGCGCGGGCTCCCGATGCATAATCGCCGCCATCGTGGAAGCGGAGCTCTCCCCTCGAAACGCCCGCCGCCCGCTGAGTAGCTCATACAGCACCACGCCAAAACTGAACACGTCCGAGCGCGCGTCCAACGGCCTGCCCTCCACCTGCTCCGGAGCCATGTAGGCGGCCGTGCCCATCGCCATGCCTTCCATCGTCGCCGTTGCCTCCGCATCGGATACTTGCTTCGCCAGCCCGAAATCCAGCAGCTTCACCGAGCCTTCCGAGGTCACCATGATATTGGCGGGCTTCAGATCCCGGTGCAGCACGCCCTTGCGGTGCGCTGAATCCAGCGCTTCTGCGATCTGCGCTGCCACGCGTACCGCCTCTTCGACAGCCAGCGGACCCTGCAGAGGCTGCCCTTCGATGTACTCCAGCACCAGGTAATCCGGCCCGATGTCGTGAATCTGGCAGATATGCGGGTGATTCAGCGCCGCAATGGCGCGCGCCTCCTGCTCAAACCGCGCGCTATGATTGTCCTTCAGCCGCTTGACTGCGACGATGCGGCTGAGGCGCGTGTCCCGCGCCTTCCACACTTCGCCCATGCCGCCTGCGCCAATCCGCGCGAGAATTTCGTAAGGGCCGAGTTTGTCGCCTGCGGAAAGCGGCATGAGCTTGAGATCAGTTTAGCCGATCGTAAAACGGAAAGCGAACGGATTACGACGCATCGAAGTTATCCACCGCACCGTGGGGCGGGCAATCCTGATCGCAGCCGCCTTTCGGCCGGGGAACGTGCCGGGCTACGCTCCAAAAGACCAGAAACAGCCTAACGGCGGCCTGACTGGAAATAAAGACTTACGAGCGCTGTTTCTGGAGGCGGCTCCTGCTTTCACGGCGCCTCGTCGTGGTCGCAAAGGGCCGGCTGAAAGCCGGCTGCGGGCAGATACTCACTTGCAGCCAGCGCGGATACGACGCATAGTAGTACAATTAGCCTGCGCCCGAAAGAAGGATCGCCGCGTCGCTCCCTCGCCGCGTCGCCCCCTTGAACATCGGCGCTTTTTGCCGATGTTGGCGAGCGCAGCTCGCCTCACTCCGGCAGAGCCCACGCATAGAGCACGCCCTGCACTCCCTCGACCACATATTGCCGGCCGTCCAGCGCATACGTCATCGGCGAGCTGAGCATGGAGCCGCCCGCGTTCACGTGCCACAGCGTCCTGCCCGTGGCCGGATCGAGCACCAGCAGGTTGCCTTGCGCATCGCCGGTGAAGAGCAGGTTGCCGGCGGTGGTCAGTATCCCGGCGACGCTCTGGTTGGGACCCAGTTCGTGATTCCAACGGATCTCGCCGGTGCTGTAATCGATGGCGCGCAGGGTAGATTCTTCCCAGATATTGTGGTCGCGCCCCGCCCAGCCCTCCGGTTTTCCGGTGGCGGTGTAATAGAAGATGCTGTAGACGCGCCGCGCCACCACGTAAAACAAACCGAGCTGCGGGTCGAAGCTAGGCGCCATCCAATTGGTGGCGCCGTCGGAACCGGGATAGACCAGCCGCCCATCGGCGTGCGGCTCTTTCTCCTTGAGCGAAATCGGGCGCCCGCGCCCGTCGATTCCCGAAGTCCAGTTCGTGTCGATGAAGGGCGCGGTCAGCAGATGCTCGCCATTGGTCCGGTCCAGCACGAAGAAGAATCCATTGCGGCTGGCCTGCGCCAGCAGCTTGCGCGGCTTGCCGCCGAAATCCGCGTCGAACAGCACCGGCGTTTCCACCGCATCCCAATCGTGAGTGTCGTGCGGCGAGGGTTGGAAGGACCACGCCAGCTTGCCCGTATCGGGATTCAGCGCCACGATGGAGCAGGTATACAGATTGTCGCCCAGCCGCGCGTCGCCCGCCAGCACCGGATTCGGATTGCCAGTGCCCCAGTAAAGCAGATGCAGCTCCGGATCGTAAGTGCCGGTCATCCAGGTCATGCCGCCGCCATGCGTGATGGCATCGCCGTTCTTGGGCCAGGTTTCCGAGCCAGGCTCGCCGGGCGTCGGCTCGGTATACCAGCGCCATTGCTGCTTGCCGGTCTCCGGGTCCACGGACTCCAGAAATCCGGGGATATCGGTAGCGTCTCCCGAGACGCCCGCGATCACGTGATTGCCCACTACCAGCGGCGCCATGGTGGCGAAGTAGCCGAGCTGCACGTCGGCCAGCACGATATCCCAACGCGCGTGGCCGTCCTTGGCGTCCAGGCAGATCAAATGCGCGTCGGGCGTTTCGAAGTACAGCCAGTTGCCCCACATGGCCACGCCGCGATGGCCGATGTGATCGCCGTCGGACTTCTTGTAGTGGTAGTGCCAGACCTGCCGGCCGGTGCGCGCGTCGATCGCCCACACCTGCTCCGGCACGGTGAAGTACAGAATGCCGTTCACTTCCAGCGGCGTCGACTTGATGGCCTGCGAGTTGGCCTGGAACGCCCAGGCCAGCGTCAACGACTTGGCGTTCGAAGAATCGATCTGCTTTAGGGGACTGTAGCGGCGGCCCGTGTAGTCGCCGTTGTAAGTCGGCCAGGTATCCGTGGGCGGTTGCAGCAGCGCGGCGGGGTCCAACCCTTGCGCCAGCGCCGCGGCCATGCTGCCATAGAGCGCCGCGCACCCTAGCATTTTTGCGAGCAGGTTCACATTCACTTCAGGGTCTCCAGATAGGCAAATAGATTATGAATATCCGCGTCCGTGTATTTCGTCAGCATGTCGTGGTGCGCCTGCAGAGGATCATGCACGCTCACCTTCACCTGGCCGCGCGGCCACGAGCGATACCAGCCGGAAGCGTCGCGCATGGAGATGGAAAATTCGTCCAGGTGGTCGAGCTTGCCGTCGATCTGCTCGCCCGAAGGCGTGGTCACGGTAACCGGGGCATGCCCCGGCGGGCGCGGCGCGAGAATGCGCTCCTCCAGGAAGAGCGGCGCGTATTTCTTCGCGATACCGGCCAGGTCGCCGGTTGGCGAATGGCAGGACGCGCACTTGCCCGCGCCGTTGAAGTAGGCGCGGCCGGCGTCCGCGTTGCCGGTGAGCAGGCGCTCCAGCGGATAATCGCCGCCCACGTGGGAGCTGCGCGCAGCCTCTCCAACGCGCATGTGCAGGAAGGCGACGATGTCCTGGATGGTGGCGTTGGACAAGGGCAGGGCGGGCATGCCCTGATCCGGACGGCCGTTGCGAATGACGGGCGCGATCAGATCGCCGCCCAAATCCTTGTTGACCAACGGCGAGCGCACCAGGTCCGGCCCGCGCGAACCGGTGGCATCGTCGCCATGGCAGAAGCCGCAAGACTGTCCGAACTCTTTCTGGCCGCGGACCGGCGCGCGCTGCTGCGCGAAGGCCGCCAGAGCGGCGCAAAAGCAGACGATGAAGCGGATCATGGAATCACCTTTATGTTGCCACAACCGCCGCTCCTCTGCGAACATGGGCAGATGCGGATAAATGGCGTGGTGCTTGGGCTGGTGCTGTTTCTGGCGATGGCGCCGGGCGCGCAGCTCGACGATGCCACGCGCACACTCTCCCACGATATCTTTCGACAGTTGATTGAAATCAACACCACCGACTCGGTGGGCAGCACCACCCTTGCCGCCGAAGCCATGCGCCAGCGCCTGCTCGACGCGGGGTTCGCCCCGGCCGATGCCCAGGTTCTGGGCCCCAACGCGCGCAAGGGAAACCTGGTGGCGCGCTTTCACGGCAGCGGCGCGCACAAGCCGATCCTGATCATCGGCCACATCGACGTGGTGGAAGCGCGCCGCGAAGACTGGACCACCAACCCCTTCGAGTTCGTGGAAAAGGACGGCTACTATTACGGTCGCGGCACGCAGGATATGAAGGTCTCGGACGCCGCCGCGATCACCACGTTCATCCGCTTCAAGCGGGAAGGCTACCGTCCCGATCGCGACATCATCCTGGCCCTCACCGCCGACGAGGAGGGGGGCAAATCCAATGGCGTGGATTGGCTGTTGCGCAACCATCGCGATCTGGTGGATGCCGAATTCGCGCTCAACCCCGATGGCGGCGGAGTCACCTCGGTCAAGGGCAAAGTGGTGGACCTGGATATCGAGGCCAGCGAGAAGCTTTACGCCGACTTCCAGTTGACTGCGACCAATCCGGGCGGCCATAGTTCCCTGCCCGTTCCGGACAATGCCATCTACCACATCGCGGATGCGCTCTCGCGCCTGGAGCGCTCGCCCTTCCCCTTCGAGCTGAACGAAGTGACCCGCACTTACTTTGAACGCCGCGCCAATCTCGAAAGCGGGCAAATCGCCGACGACATGCGGGCCATCTTCCGCACGCCCCCGGACGAAGCCGCCATCGCCCGCCTTTCCAAGGATGCGCGCTACAATTCCACCATACGCACCACCTGCATCGCCACGCGGCTGAGCGCGGGACATGCCAATAATGCCTTGCCGCAACTGGCGCAGGCCAATGTAAACTGCCGCATCCTGCCCGGCCACTCGGCGGAGGAGATTCGGCAGAAGCTGATCGCCATCTTCGCCGACCCCCAAGTCACGGTCCGTTACGTGGACGACGCGTACAATGTTTTCGACCGCGCTCCCGACAAGACGGCGTTTCCGCCCATCTTGCCCAAGCCCGAGATACTGCGGCCGCTGGAACGGGTAGCCGCGCAGATGTGGCCGGGGACGCCGGTGATTCCGGACATGGAAACGGGCGCCTCGGACAGCATTTACACTATCGCGGCGGGGATCCCGACTTATGGCGTGAACGGCGTCGCCATCGATCAGGACGATATTCGCGCGCACGGCAAGGATGAGCGGGTGCGCACGATCGCGTTCTACGACGGCGTCGAGTTCTTCTACCGCTACTTGAAAGAATTGACCGGGGGATCGATTCGATAACCTGTGGGGCAGGATGGTATCCTGCGCGCCGATTGGGAATCGGCGCAAACTGGGCCGATTAACAATCGGCCCGCAGGTTGGCAACGGTTGGCAACCTGCCCCACAACGGCTTATTCCAGATCGAAATCGGCGGTGCGCATCTTGGAGTTCCCCAGCGCATCCATGGCCTTCACCTCGGCGGTATAAGCGCCCGGACTCAGCTTATCGAGGAGTATCTTGAGTCCCACCGGAATCACCGGATTACCGGCGCGAATCTCCTTACTCACGGCGAACATTCCGGAGTCCTGCCTGGCTTCTTTAGTCTTGCGGTCCAGCACGCGAATTTGAATCCCCACGATGGGCGGAGTCTTATCCGCCGCATGGGGCTCGTAGATCTCCGTGTATACGGCGACCTGATCCGTCTTCTGGAAGCGGTAAGCGGCGGCGGGCGTGAACTGGTATCCTTGCGCGACCAAGGGGGTGTGCCCCTCGAGCAAGACCGCGTCCAGGTCCGCGCCGGCGTCGGCGGCCCGGTGCAGGTCCTTACTGATCGCCAAACCGCCCAGGCCGAATTCCTTGCTGTCGTAGGGATCGATCCCGAGCGGCATCTCCAGTTTGCCGAAACTGGCGCCGCCCGAACTGAAGGCCGCTTTCAAGGTGTATTGGCCGGAGGCGATGTCGAACTGGCCGTCATAGTAATATGGCCGCTCGGTAAAGGCCTGCAGGTCCTTTTTGTTCTCCACTTCGATCTTCTTGTTGTCGCTGAAGCGCGCCGCCACGCTTCCGTCGGGGCGGTAGGCGATGGCCAGGATATTCACATCCGCATGGAATTTTCCATGGGCCTTCTCGAACTTGATGCTCTGCGATGGAATATCGAGCGCCACATCCACGCGGGCCGTGTTGTTGGACGAGTAGAAGTACGGCGCTTCCATGCTGGCGCCGGGCACTCCGGGCGCCGAGCCGGCCACGCGATTCTCCAAATCCTTCTCCACCGGATTCCCCGCCAGCACGTCCACGGGCTTAGTGTTGCAATAGCCGTTGCGGAAGCGAACCGAGGTTCCCGGGCGGTCCAGTTTCACTTTCAGGAAATGGCAGCTTCCCTCCTCCGACTCAGGTGGCGTGTAGCCGAGCAGGTAGAACTGGTCTTGCTCTTTGCTGATCTTTTCCAATCCCCCCAACAGGTCGTTGGTGTTGAGGATCACGAAACCGCCGGTGCCATCCGCCAGCTCATAGAGGACCTGCTGATTGGTCGAGGCAGTGACCGGGAATTGCGGAATCAGATTGCGGGACTGGTTGTACGGATTGAGGGTGTTGTTTTGGTTGAGCGCGGAGTTGTTGTTGTTCGTGGTGGTGCCGCCGCCCTTGCCGCCGGAACCGGTGCCGGTGGAGCCTCCCTTACCGCCGCTTGTACCGCCCCCGGTAGTGCCACCACCTTTACCGCCGCCGGCCCCCGCGCCTGCGCCGGCGCCAGCCCCAGCTCCCGCGCCGCCTCCCGCGCCGCCGCCGGCATGCTGGAAGAAGGCCATGGCCATCGCATTCGCCGGGCTGAACGAAGCGGGAATGATACGCACCTGTTGGGAACTCGAGGGGGACCACAGGCTGGCGCCGCTCGGTCCTGCCGGGGTGCCACCCACCAGACCGCGCACGTCGATGGGGTAGATGGCCACGTCCGCGCGATTGCATTCCGAAATCACAGCGGTCAGCTCCGACATATTCTCGGGGGACACCCGGAAGCCGGAGGTCAGGAACACTACCATCTTGCGGCCAGGTATGGGCGCCAAGAGCTTGGCCATGCTGCGCAAGGCCAGCAGTTCGTCCCATAAGCCGAATGCCGCTTCGGCTTTGCCTATATTCGGCATCCCCGTGGAGGCTACCTCCACCGGCGCGTTGGGGGAAACCGGAGAGAACTTGACGCCGCCGACCACCTGCTTCAGCCGGTTGGCGTCCGCCGTGAAGTTCTGTGCGACATTGATACTCCCGGCGTAATTGAGAATGGCCATCAGGCGGTTCGGACCCGCGTTGGCGTCGATGAACTGCGACGCGGCCTGGCGCGCGCGCATCTGGTCGCCCACATCCATGGTGGCATTATCGAAGAGCAGCACCATGTAGTGTTTCTGATTATTATTGGGCGAGTTAGGATCGGCTTCGAAGGAAAAACTGGTGATCTGCTGTTCCTTGTTGTCTTCATAAACGCGAAAGTTCTTCTGTTCGAGATCCCGAACGTATTGTCCTTTCTTGTCGGTAACGACCGCGTCCACCAAAACCACGCGCGTCTCCGCCTTGATCACCGGCAGGGAGCCGGAAGCCTGGGCATTGGAGTCCTGAGCCCGCGCCACCGCGCCCGCTGCGCCGATCGCGGCTGCCAGAAGTAACATGCTGCGAAGCTGCATCTTGCACCTCAATTCATGGGAATATCGACAGTGCCATTGGCGGCTGCCATCTCTTGTCCTTCGGAATCCCGGATCACCAGCCGGATCATGTAACTGCCCGGCTTCACGTCAAAGCTGCTTTTCACGGTGATCCCCGCGTTCAGCCTGCTTTCCAGAGTCTGGTCCTTCAGGCGCATCTCGACGGTCTTTGAGTTTCCCGTAACCAGTTTTCCGTTCCGGTCAAAAAGCCCGGAAACGACGGTCAGGTCGTCCCGGTTGCGTCCATTCTCCTTGCGGAAACGCAGATGTTTCACATCCACGCGAGCCAGCACCGCAAGCTTCGCGTTTTCCGTGCTCGATTTGAAAAACTGCGTGTGCATCACGATCGGGATGTCGCGCAGCTCCTCGCGCGAGAACAGGGCGTCCTGCATTTCCTCCTTGGCGGTCTGCAGCGGGTCGGCCAGATGCTGGGGAGCGTAGTAGCCGCTACGCGCCTGCACGTCCAGCTTGCCGGAGTTCCTGACGGTAATCTTCAAACCGTGAAGCCGGCCGTCAAGCTTTAGATTTTGCGGCGAGAAACCCAGCACGTAAACGAATTCCGGCCGCGCGGCCACGCGCTTGAATCCCTCCACCAGGTCGTTGTTGTTGTGGAAGAATACGCCGCCGGTCCCATAGGCGAATTCGGCGAGCACATCCTCCTCGGCGAGGGCGCTGTCCGCCAGATATTTGGACCGCATGATTCCCCCGAGGGTACTCTGGGGATTTGGCATGCTGACATCGCCGCCTGGAACCACGGTGTACAGACCGCGCGCGTTTAGCGCGCTGATGATGACGTTGGAGCGTATGGCGTGGTCGATGATCTCGTTCTTGTCCTGTTGCAGATCGAAGACCGTGAGGAATCCCGGAGAAGCCAGGATGATGCTGCGCTGCCCCGGCATGGCCGAAAGACGGCGGACCGCATCGCGGAGCGCACGAAGCGCGGCTCGGCTTTCCGATTCGCCGGTGTTGAGAACCTCCGAAGCCGTCGAACGGGCCACCGATTGCGCGGTTTGCACGGAACTTGGGTCGGTAGGGTCCAGGGTCATGCAGGCGATGGCGTTCTGCACGGCGGCTTGCAGGGCGCCTGGATCGTTGTCGTCGATAATTAAGTCGGCCTGGTAGTAGCTGACCTCCGGGCACAACTGACTCGTAGCGCGGGCGATGGGGTGCGGATTGATGCGGAGAAGAGTCGCATGCAGCTTGGCGCGGTCGTCCGTGAAATCGAGCGTGGTCCGGCCGGAGGTGGTGAAGATGGCGGCCCGGTCGGTGGGCACCAGCGATTCGTCCACGTTGCGCTCGGCAGCGGCGCGGACCTGCATCAGATCCGTTTGCGAGATATGCACGTCGTCGAACAGGTATATGACGAAGCGTTTCGGAACGTCGGCCGGATTGACTGTCGCGGGCGCTTCCATGCCAGCCACCGCCGCGGGAGCCGTCTCTGTCTTCACCGCCTCGGCGGTCTGGCTGGCGAGCGTTTCGACGGAAAAGGAGGAGATGGTCTGCGGTTTGCCTTTATCGAAGAGCTGGAAATCTTCCTTGCGCAGATCGCCGACCGCGCGCCCTTGCTTGTCGCGGACGACCACCGGCACCAGCACGAGATTGACTTTGGTGCGAAAAGTCGCAGGGGTATCGTGGGTACTGACCTCGTCGTTCTGCTTCGGCGGTGGTTGCTGGGTTTGGCCATCCGCGCCCCCCCATAGAGCCGGAAGGAGCCAGAGGCAGAGACACGGCCAAGCGGCGAGTCTTAGCATGGATCAATTCTACTCCTTTAGGGCGCGCTTTGCGCGGGCGCCGGGTTCCGGGTGCTGGGTTCCGGTCCGCCGGAATTGGCGCGTTTGCGGCTTGCCGTGTAACAAAACACCGGCAGTGTCGTACCACAGGTATATTTTGGCGTAATACTGCTCTTGCGAAAGCCGGGTTTCAAGGTCATCATGGTCCCGTGAACCTCATGCATCGCTGGTTATGTAGCTCGGCGCGCTGGAAAAAAGTTGTCGAAACCTACGTTCTGCCTTGGACACTCGAGGGTCTGGATCTGGGATCGAATGTCCTGGAAGTGGGGCCCGGCCCTGGGGTGACGACGGACCTGTTGCGGAGCCGCGTGGCCTGTTTGACCTGCGTGGAAGTGAATCGCGCGCTGGCGGATGCGCTTCGCCACCGGCAGCTCAACCGGAACGTCCGTGTGGTATGCGAGGATGCCACGTCAATGTCGTTCCCCGGCCAGACCTTCGACGCGGCAGTTTGTTTCACCATGCTCCACCACGTGCCGTCCACCGCCCTCCAAAACCGGCTGTTGAGCGAGGTGGCCAGGGTCCTGCGGCCCGGCGCAATCTTCGCCGGGACTGACAGCTTGTACAGCCGTTCGTTCCGGCTGCTCCACCTTTGGGACACCATGGTGGTGGTTGACCCGCTTACGTTTCCCGCGCGATTAAAGGCCGCGGGTTTCGACGATGTCCATGTGGATGTGATGAAACCCTACGCGTTCCGATTCCGGGCGCGGAAGCCTACTTGACCAGCGTGTACACGGCGCGGGTGGCGGATTCGCGGGCCACCTGGAAAGTAATCTCGTTGTGCTTGCCGGTTTCGAGAGTCTCGGCAGGCAGGGGCGTATTCTGCTCCACGGCGATCCTGGCTTCGGCGCCGGCCAGGCGCACGGTCCGTTTCCAGTCTTTGCCGGTGAATTCGAGCGCTCCGCCGCCGGCGTGCACTTCCACCGGACCCGCGCCGGCGAATGCGCCGCTCTCCGGCAGCACGTTCAGGCCGTTGGGCGCGGAGTCTTTCCAGACGAATTCCAGCCATCGGCCGCCATCCTGGGCCGAAAACACCGCGCGCGCCTTCTGGTTTTCCAGTATCCATTCGGGTGAGCCGTCGCCATCCAGATCCGCGGACCAGGCCACCGCCTGGCCGCGCGGGAGGGCCAGGAATCGGGCGGGAATATCGAGCTTCGCTCCGCCGGAGAACCGCAGCACCCAATCGTGCAGGCCGGGAGCCGCGCCATCGGGGAAGATACGCAGCGCAAGCACGCGATCCATGACGGCGCCGGAATTCAGCTCCGTTTTGGGCGGCAGGAATTGAAAACCCTCGCCTGAAGGCTCGATGGCGTATGTTTGGATTTCCGGAGAGTTGTTGCGGACATTGACGTCCACCGTGCGGCCGGCCGTGGCGTCGATAGGGATGATGGGCGGCTCCACGACCAGATCCGCGGCGGCGCCGAAATGCAGCCGGATGGCTTCGGCGAGATGCACCGATGCGGGCCGGAACAGTTGCAGGTGCGCGCGGCCGAGCGGCACGCCATCGCCCTCGATGGCCAGATCGGCCCAGTCGCCGTGTAGCGCGTCGGCCGGCACATCCACCGCATAATCGATTTCCAGTGGAGACTTCTTGGTGGGCGTGGCGGTAAAGCCGGCCGGCAGGCGCAGGCGCGAGCGATCGGCAAGCTGCTCGGATGAGTAGGAAGTGGAGATGGTGTTTGCGCGGCCGATGATGAGGCGCTTGGCATCCTCGAAGAAGGCGGAATGTTCCGGCGGCTCGATGGCCAGCGCCACGCGAACTTGGCTGGCGGGTCCTTTGCCTTGCGGGATCTTCAGACGGACGCGCAGGGTCTTCTCGTCGAAATCGACATCCGCGAGATGGCCGCCAGCCAAATAGGGTCCGCTGGGGCGGCGCGCGAGCTGCAGCACGGCCTCCGCCGGAGCGGGCGCGGCGAACTCCATGGCCAGCGTGCCATTTTCGAATTCGATGGTCTGCAGTTCGGCCGTCGCATATACGATGTGTTCGGCGCTGGAAAACGCGGAGCATTCGCGGCACAGCCCCACGCCACCCAACGAGACGTTCACGGGCAGCCACAGCGTTTCGTGCGGCGCGAGATGCACGTTTTCGATTTCTATGGAGCGCTTGGCGAAAGGATCCCACGCGCGCACCGTATTTTGGAACGGCTGGCGGCTTTGGTTGACCAGGCTGACCGCGGAAGCCACGCCCGGCTCGCGCGAAACGAGTTCCATGGCGGTGACTCCGGTCGGGAGCCGGCCGGCTGCGAGCCGCACCGGGTGCGCGCGTTCCGGTTTCATGCTGGGCAGCAACGGCGCCCAATGCCGCAAGAGGGCCGCGTTGCGGCGCAGGGCCGAGACCGTGGGCCGTTCGTCGCCATCGAGGGAGACCGCGCCGGCGCGGTAGAGCGGACCACCCGGCCGTTCCCATCCGGCGGGGTACAGGGCATCCTCGACGTCTTCCCAGAGCAGTGCGCCGCCCGCGGCGAGAGCCTGCCGGCTGCGGGTCAAGGCCGCCGGATCATGCGCCGAGACTAGAGTCACAGGCAGAGGCGGCGCGGGCACGTCCAAAATGCCCGCGGCCCCTTCCACAAAGGCGATGGGGCCGCCGTGCTTTTCGGTCTGGGGCGCCAGCAGGTTCTCCAACTCGTGCAGCCAGGGGCGGGTGCTGCTCCGATCTTGCCGATAGCCGTGCCGATAGCCGCGCGGATAGCCGTTGTCGACCCAACCCTTCACCGGCGGCAGGGGACGGATCCAGGCGCGCATTTCCAGGCGGCGCAGCAGACGGATGAAGCCCAGCAGGTCGCGGCGCGGGCTGGTGGCGCCGGTGAAGTCGTAAGCGCCCCCGTCCATTTGGTGCCAGTTCCACGGGATGGAGAATTCCACGGTGCGGATGCCCACTGTTTTCAGCCAGACCAGCTCGCGCTCCCACAGTGTCCGCGGATAGAGGTAATAGGGGAACTCGACGGCCTGCACGAACTCGGGCGGCGCGGCCGGTTCGGGAGCGGGCAGGGCCGCCGCGAAAGCCAGCAGCAACAGGACGAGGCGCATCAAACGGACCTGCGCAATCGGTAATCCTCGACCAGGGGCATGCGCACAACCTTGCACATTTCAAATAGACGCGAGCGGGCGCGCGATCCGATACGATCCGCGAGAGAAGTTTTGTAATCCGGCTTACCCAGCGCCGTGGACCGGTCGATCATGACGCTGCCGGCGTCGGGGTCGGGGAGGTTGGTGGTGGCGATCAGCGGCTTCTTGTTATTGCAGCGGTAGGTGATGATGCTGGTGACGGTGTCTTCGACCCAGTCGGTGACGCGGTGCGCGCCCAGATCGTCGAGCAGGAGCGTTTCGGTATCGAGCGCGAAGCGGTAAGCCTCGCGGTCGGCGGAGCCGGAGGCCTGGTTGTAGCCGGCGCGAATGCGGTCGAGCAGGTTCTGATAATCGAAGAAGAGGCCCTCGAATCCGCGGGAAATGAGCATGCGGAGGGCGGCCACGGCGAGGTGCGTCTTGCCGGTGCCGGGTTCGCCGACGAGCAGGAGACCCAGGTATTTGCCGGTGGGAAATTCGCGGGAGAAGGATTTTACGGTGAGCAGCACATTGGCCAGTTCGCGATGGCCGATGGGGTTGTCGCGGGGCAGCACGAAATTGTCGAAAGACGCGTTGCGGTAGAGCGGCGGGATGGCGGCATTTTCTTCCAGGCGGCGGGCGCGCTCGCCGAAGACGCAGTCGCAGCGTTCGGCGCCGGAAAGATCGGCGCGCTCGATGATTTTCCAGCCACTGCCGCCGCAAGCGGGGCAGACGGTTTCGGTGGGCATGATTTTCTATTATCGCGCGGCGGTGGGCGAGCTGCGCTCGCCAACATCGGCCAAACACGCCGATGTTCGAGGGGGCGACACGGCGAGGGGCCGACGCGGCGATTCCTTTGTGGGGTGCGCCGGCATCACCGCGCGTCGTAGGTAAAGACAGGCTTACCGGACGTGTTGATCCAGGCGAACGTTTTCGATCTTGCGCTCAGTTCGACATGCGCGAGTCCATAGGTAAATGACGTGGCTGCAGCGAAACGTCCGGGAAACGCCGCCTTGCCGGTTCTGTCTATATATCGATCGCTCCACGTTCCATCGCCGTTGCTTTTCGAAACCACCGCACGCCCGTCTGAGAAGCTGTCCGCGGACTCAAACTGAGGCGGGATGACGAAGGCGCCGGAATGGTTAACGAATCCGGTCTTCCCGTTTTGAACGACGGCCGCGAGGCCTTCCGAGAAGGGCTCGGCCGAATCGAACTCTGGCGCAATTGCGATGCGGCCGGATCTGTCGACATAACCCCACACGCTCCCAAGGCGCACGGGCGCCAGTCCTTCGGCGAAGTCCTTCGCATTGTCGAAACGGAGGCCGGAGACGGGCTTGCCGCTTCTGTCGATGAGGGCGTAGCGGCAATCGTAAGTGGCCGGCTGTTTTGTGGGTCGGAATTCGGCCCCGAAGCAGGAGCCGCCGCCGGTGACCACACAAGGTCCGTCGACGATGGCGGCGGCGCGCCCCTCGTGAAAGCTGGAACCGTAGCTCAGAAGCAGAGGGATGACGACCCTTCCGTCACCGTCGATGTAACCTGTACCCTCCACTTCGCCCGAAGCGGACACTCGCGCCAGTCCTTCAGAGAAGGCATCCACCGAGGCATACCGCGGAGGGATGGCGAAATGTCCGGTGCGATCGATAAAGCCCCACATTGGCGGGACCTTGAGGTCGGGCGCTAGAGCGGGAGCCAGCCCTTCTGAAAAGTCGAGAGCAAGCAAGACATCGGCCTGGAACGCAACCGCCCCGGAGCGGTCCAGGTATCGGTAGGGCTGGCGGCCTCCGACGGCAAGCAGGCCTTCATGAAACTCGCCAAAGAAATTGTAGTCAGCGGGGAGGATCGGTTGAATGACTATATTTCCAGACAAATCGATGTATCCGGCTTTTCCGTTTCGCACAAAGCGGAAAAGCGGATCGGCAGGCTTGGTTCGAATTCCCCAGATGAGATAATCGATGGAGCAGGCACGCGCAACAGGTATGGAAGCCAAGGCGGCTGCTATGAACCAGGGGATCATGCGGCGCATGTGAGCAGGTTCTATGGCGAGGCTCATACGCACACCATGATAAATCAGCCGCTAGTGTTGCGGTACAGGCGGACAGAGGCGGGCGGCGGCGCTAGAATGCAGACATGCACAACGGATTCACGGCTATCGTCGAACAGCATGGCCCATGGTACGTTGCATACTGCGCCGAGGCGCCGGGCGCCAACGGGCAAGGGAAGACACGCGAAGAATGCCTGGCGAACCTGCGCGAGGCGATTACCCTCATTCTCGATTACAGGCGGGAGGAATCCCTGCGCGCCCTGCCTCCCGATGCGCGGCAGGAACTGAAGCGCGAGGGACTTCTGCGACATCTTCGCCGTCATGGCTGCGTATTGCGGCGAGAGGGCAAAGAGCACACCCTTTGGGAGAATCCGCAGACGGGCCATGCCGAGGCCGTTCCTTCGGTACGATCATGGAAACGCGTGGGGAGGTAGCATAGAGAGATGGGCCTTTCGGAGATTCAGAACGCGATCGAGACGCTGTCGCCTGAACAGCAAACAGCCCTTTTGGACTGGCTTGCGGATCGGGATCGCCGCCACTGGGACGGCCAAATCGAGTGCGATTTTTCGCCCGGCGGCGCGGGGATGGACCTTCTCGACCGAGTCAAAGCGCAGGTCCGCCGGGGTGAATCCGTGCCGATGGACAAGGGCTCGTACCGTCGGTGAGCTTCCGGTCTTTCGCCCTGCCTGAGTTTTGGAAGTGCTAGAGTCGCTGCCGAAGGGCGCCCGAGCGTTGGCCGACGCCAAATTCGCCCTTTGCGAAGGGGATCCGTTTCACCCTTCACTGGCGCTCAAGGCGAAAGGTGAAGTCTGGACGGCCGATGTTGGGCGTTCCTATCGTGCCATCGCGCACCGGGACGGCAACGACTTTCATTGGTTCTGGATCGGCACTCACGAAGCCTACAACAAGCTGCTCTCTCGAATTAAGTAGCTATGCTCCGTCGGCCAGCCGGGCTCACCCTTCAGGCGCCAGCGCCGGCTAAAAGCCGGCTGCGGGCAGGATTGCCCGCCCTCCAACCGGATTTCATCAATCCTGACAGACTTGGAGGTCCGGCCTACCAGTCTACTCGATCGCCACCAGCACCTCGCCCGCCGCCACCGTGGCGCCTGCGCGCGCAGTCAGAGTAACTACCCGTCCAGCCTTCGGCGCTTTCATTTCGTTCTGCATCTTCATGGCTTCCACCACTAGCAAGCCCTGGCCGGCTTCCACCGTATCGCCCTCCGCCACCAACAGGCGCACGATTTTGCCGGGCATGGGCGCGGTTACATGTAGCCGCCCTGCGATGCCCGGCTTGCCGGGGTGCCGCGACCAGCGGCGCGGGTCTTGGATCTCGACTTCGAACCGATGGCCATCGATGAAGACGACGAGGCAGCCGTCGGACTGCTCGACGCGCGCTTCGTAGCTGCGGCCGTCCACCAGGACCGAATAGACGCCGGGCTCGACCGCTTCGATCTGGTTCATCGCAGCGCCTCGTCGCGGCCGATATCGAGCCACCGGCTGCGCTGCGGTTGGGCGGTCTCCGCGCGCGGGGCGCTGCGCTTCGCATGAAATGCGGCCACCAATGCCGCGATGGACTCCAGTTCCGGCGGCGGATCGAAGGGCTTGCGGCGCTCCGGAAATTCGTCCACAAACTGCGTATGCAATCGGCCTGCACGGAATTCTTCGTCTTCCAGAATCTGGCGGAAGAAGGCGATGTTCGTATGGATGCCGGCCACCTCGTATTCGCGCAGTGCGCGCAGCATGCGGGCAATGGCAGTCTCCCGCGTGGCATTCCACACGGCCAGCTTGGCTAGCAGCGGATCGTAGTCGATGGGCACGGTCCAGCCTTCGTAGACACAGCCATCCAGGCGCACTCCAGGCCCGTGAGGAAGAGCCAGGCGCGTGATTTTGCCGGGCGACGGGAAGAAGTTGTTGTCGGGATCTTCGGCGTAGATGCGGCACTCGATGGCCGAGCCGCGCCAGGCGATGTCTTCCTGCCGCAGGCGCAGTTTTTCGCCCGCGGCCACCTCAAGTTGCAGGCGCACCAGGTCGTGGCCGGTCACCAGTTCGGTGATGGGATGCTCCACCTGCAACCGCGTGTTCATCTCCAGAAAGTAAAAATCGCCGCGGGCGTCCACCAGGAATTCGACCGTGCCGGCGTTGCAGTAGCCCGCGCTGCGCGCTACGCGGATGGCCGCCTCACCCATAGCTTCGCGCAGGCCGGGGCGCGCGGCCACCAGCGGCGACGGGCACTCTTCCACGATCTTCTGATGCCGCCGCTGGATGGAGCATTCGCGCTCGCCGAAGTGGACCATGTGGCCGTAGCGGTCGCCCAACAACTGAATTTCGATGTGGCGCGGGCGCTCGATCAGCTTTTCGACGTACAAATCGGGGTTCTTGAAGGAGCGCTCGGCTTCGCTCGACGCATCGCGAAACGCGGCGTCCAGTTCGGCGTCCGAGTTCACGCGGCGCATGCCCTTGCCGCCGCCTCCGGCGACCGCTTTCAGCAGCAGTGGATAGCCGAATTGCCCGGCGAACGCGCGGGCATCGGCGGGGCCGCTGAGTGCTTCGTGTGCGCCGGGCACCACTGGCGCGCCTGCGGCGACGGCCATCTGGCGTGCAGCGGTCTTCGACCCCATGCGGCGGATGGACTCGGCGGGCGGGCCGATGAAGACGATACCGGCAGCTTCGCAGGCGGCGGCGAAATCCGCATTTTCGCTGAGGAAGCCGTAGCCGGGATGGATGGCTTCCGCGCCATGCCGGCGGGCGGCGTCCAGGATGCGGTCGATGCGCAGATAGCTTTCGGTGGAGGGGGATGGTCCCACCCATTCGGCTTCGTCGGCCATGCGCACGTGCAGCGAGGCGCGGTCGGCATCGGAGAAAACGGCCACCGAGGCGATTTGCATTTCGCGCAGGGTGCGGATGACGCGCACGGCGATCTCCCCGCGGTTGGCGATCAGGACCTTGCGGAACATTCTGTGAATTGTAGCAGGCGGAGCGCGGAACAGGGTATTGCGCACAGAGCATATATATGTCACGATGCTTATATGCGGAGAACCACCGTCTTTCTACCGGAGCCGCTGCACGAGAACCTGCGGCAGGAGGCCTTCCGTACGCGCGTTAGCATGGCCGAGATTATTCGGCTGCGGCTGGAACAGGGAACCCGCCCGCCGGGCAAGCCGCGCCGCGATCCACTGGCGAAGGCCGAGGGCGCCGTACGCCACGGCCGGCTGAGCCAGGATATCGATGAAGCCCTCTACGGCGATTGAGCGCCCGCTCCTGTTCGTGGATACCTGGGGTTGGATAGTGCTGGCGGACGCCTGCGATCCCCGCCATGATGAAGTCGTGGCCCTGCGGCGCAAGCATACCGCAAACGGAATCCTAGTGACTACCGATTACGTGCTGGACGAAGCCTTCACTCGCCTGTTCGGCGGCAGCCCGTTTGACGAAGCGGAACGATTTTGCTCGGCGGTACTGCGCGCGCGGGATAGCGGCATGGTGCTGGTGGAACCCATTACCGCGGAGCGCTTCACGCGGGCGTACCGTTTGCGGTTGCGGTATCGCGACAAACCCCGGATTTCGTTCACGGATCTGACCAGTTTCGTGGTGATGGCCGAGTTGGGGATCCGCGATGTGTTGACCGCGGACGCTCACTTTGCGGTTGCCCTTGGCGCGCCAACAGGCGGGTCTGGAGACCCGCCGCAGGCGTGGACGCCCGCCCCACGGGCAGCTCACAGGTCCAGGCGAGCGCGGGCGTAGGTCAGGCTTTTCTTTACGTTGTCTTCTTCCAATTGCAACTGCGCGTCGCGCGAGAGGCCGCTCACTACCGGCAGGGACCTTTCGCGCACCATGCGCAACGTGCGCGCCAGGTACACTCCGTTGCGCTGGGGAAACGTGGCCCAATAGGCGTCCGTCAGGCAGGGCACCTTCAGCGGGTCGCGCGTGATCATTTCGAGCGTCAGGCGCGTTTCCGGCCGGGCGCGGCGAACGGTGTCCACGATCCGGCGCATGTCCAGCATGCCTTCGCCCAGCGGCATTTCCGAGAGCAGGAATCCGTCCGGATATGGCGCGACCGCCATATCCTTGATGTGCGTGGAAATAGCGTATGGCGCTAGCGCTTCCACCAATGCCATGGGGTCGTCCAGGAGCGCGATGTTGTTGCCGGTATCCAGGCAAACGCCCAGCCAGCGGCCCGCCTTTTCTTGCATCAGCGCGACCATTTCGTCCGCGGTCCAGTCCTTGTGATTCTCGATGGCCAGCGGGACCTGGTGCTTCTCCACGATGCGCAACGCAGCGTCGATATTACGGCGGCTCTGATCCACCGCCTTGCTCCAATCCGCGAGATTGGTGAAGTTCTCGTAGCGCCGGCCGGGCAGGCAGTTGACGCGTATCGCGAGCGCGCCGGCTTGCTTGGCGGCGGCTACCGTGCTTTCGAACGCCGCAGTGTCATTTTGCGCAGGCAAGGCGGCGATAGCCTCGAAGTACATGCCCAGTTGTTCGGCGCGGGTGCGGAGTTTGCGGATATAGTCCGGCTCGCGCGAGGTCAACGGCATCTGGATGCCGCCGGCTCCCAGCGCGTTGGCATGTTCCAGGAATTCGAGATTATCCTTGGGGCGGCCGAAGCTCAGGTAGGAGGTGACCGCGATCCCCATCTTCGAGCGCGGCTCGGCGGCCGCGGCGGCGAACGCCCCGGACGCGGCGGCGGTTGCCAAAAACGTTCGGCGATTCATAAATGGAAGCCGCGCAGCACTTCGTCCCAAGGTTGGCGATAGGGGCGCACCAGCATCGCGGAAGCCTCCCGATCGCCGATGATTTCTTCCTTCTCGGCGTCCCAGCGGATCTTGCGGCCGAGCCGCAGCGACATGTTCGCCAGGTGGCAGGCGACCGCGGTGCGGTGTCCACCCTCGACATCCGAGATGGGCAGTTGGCGGCTCTTGATGCAGTCCAGGAAATTGCGCGCATGCAGGTCGAATTGCTGCGGCGAGGAGCCCGGCTCTTTGCGCGCCTCGATCCAGGGCTCCGGCTTGGCCGCCGAGTGCTGCGGGCCTCCGGCGGGCTGGCCTTCGAAGACCGGGATGGCGTTGGAGGGGTCGATTTTCATATCGGGAAACACTTCGTATCCCCCGCGCGTGACCGTCATGCTGCCCTTGGTCCCGAAGAATTCCAAGCCGTAGCCGGCACGGCGTCCGGCGCTGGCCTCGCGCAGCGAATGCACGGCGGTGAAGCCAGGGTATTCGAAGACGGAGTCCTGCGTGTCGGGAGTTTCGCCGTTGTCCTGAAGCGCGAAGCGCCCGCCGCTGGAGGAAACCGCCAGCGGCCCCTTGACCCCCATGCACCATTGCACGATGTCGATATCGTGCGCGCCCAGGTTGGTCATCTGGCCGCCGGAATAGTCCCAGAACCAGCGGAAATGATACAGCGCGCGATGCGGATTATAGGGCCGCTTGGGCGCGGGTCCCAGCCACATGTCGTAGTCCAGATCGGGCGGCGCCGGCCCGTCGGGCGGGTTGCCGAAGCCGGGCATGACGTTGCGATAAGCGCCCATGCGCGCGCTGAGGACTTTGCCGAAATAGTCCGCTTGGACCAGTTCGCGGGCCTTCTGGTAATGCGGCCCGGAGCGCTGCTGGGTGCCCACCTGGACGATGCGCTCGAAACGACGTGCGGCCGTGGTCATCCAGCGGCCTTCCTTGACGAAGAGCGTGAGCGGCTTCTCCACGTAGACGTCTTTGCCGGCGGCGCAGGCCATGATGGTGAGCAGCGCGTGCCAGTGGTCGGGCGTGCAGACGACGACCGCCTGAATGTCTTTGTCGTCGAGCAGTTTGCGGAAGTCCTGATAGGGTTTGGCGTCCGGCCCGCACGCCGCCAGTCCCTCTTCAAGGCGCGGCTGGCATACCTCGCACATGGCGGCGAGGTCCGCGTCCTTCTGGTTCTTGAAATCGTGGACGTGCTGGCGGCCGATCAGGCCATAGCCGATGAAGCCGACTTGGATGCGGTCGTTGGCGCCCAACAGCCGTTTGTAGGATGCAGCGGTGACCGCTCCCAGGAAAACGCGCCGCGACGAGGGCATTGGCTGGATTTTAGCAGGTGGCGGCGGAGGGCGGGGGGCAATGGGCGAAAAATGGCCGCGAGGCCCGGTTATGGGCCTGCCTTGGTTGACAGGCGGAAGCGCCTGCCCAGAAGGAGGAAATTGTGCAAGGCGCGCTGGTAGTGGAGGTTGTGGATGGGCCGGGCCTGTGGAGGCGAAACCTTCAGAAGGTTTCTCCCCCACGCCCCCTCTTCCAACGCGCCCACAACCCCGAGCCGTTGTCCACGCGCCGACCCCACGGAAAAGCCGTAGCCCGCCGTTTTGATTGGCTGGGGCCGGCATGAAATCGAAATAACGCGCCTATCTGCATGAAAAATATAATAATAATGTCAATTTGGGTTCGTTTTGCAAATCGCGATGATCCTACATCTCCGCGCTACAAACTACAATAATAGTAATAGATTTAAAGCGCTATCGTTCGTTATATAATAGTAGTGTGAGTTTTTGTACAAACCTTCCGCCGACCCGTCGCTGAGCTGTCAGCAACAGTTTGCGTCGGAGTCCAAATAAATGCTCTCCGAAGGGCATGACAGGTTCCCGCCCGTACCTATACCTGTGATGGTCCGCGGTTGGAACCGAGCAGGAGTCATATGAACGCAAGAAACGCACCCACAGAATCCGGCAATTCCCGTGCCGATAAGCTGCCGCCCCGCCGCACTCGGCGCCCCAGGTGCCGCCCCGATGAGCAAGATCCCGACACCCTATCGAGCCAGCCGGCCAGCCACCCGCCCGAAAACAGTACCTGGAGGAGTAAACTCCCTGCCGAATTCCGGAACGCCAGCCGGGAGGAATTGCTGGCGATGGTCGAGACCAATTTATGCGGAGTCGTGGGCGTTGATGACCCGGATGTGGCGAAGAGAATCCTTGGGCAATCGTTCCTTATGCGGACATTCGGAGAACCCCATGGCTTCAATCTAGGAAAACCGGACGTAGAGGCCGCGGGATTGCTGGGCGAGTTCGCGCCAAGAAACATCATGGAATCCATGCTCGTCGTACAGATGTCCGGAGTGCACGAAGCCGCGTTGGCATTCCTGAAGGCCGCCGGGGGGCCCGGCTTGAGTCAGAGGCAACGCGATGCGGAAATGGGCAGGGCGACGGAGCTCATGCACCTGTTCTATTCGCAGCTAGCGACCATGATGAAGCTGAAGAATCAGGAATGGGATAGACGAGGACCGGCCGGCAGGGCGCTCTCGAAATAGCTGATTAAACGGAGCCGCACATGCCTACTCGAAAACAAATCGCCGCCAACCGAAAGAACGCCAAGCAGGCCACCGGACCCAAAACCATCGCGGGGAAGAGCGCCTCTTCGCGCAATGCCATTAAGTTTGGGATCCTGTGTCGGAACCTCTTCCGATTACCCTGGGAGGATCCCATGGAATTCCGCTCGATGAGTGTTTGCTTGTTCGACGAATTGCAGCCGCAGGGGCCGAGGGAGCACTTTCTGGTCGAGCATATCTTCAGCCTGGTGTGGCGTTTGCGGCGGGCAGCCATCGCGGACGCCGGGATCCTTTTGTATCGTGTAAGGGACATCAAAGGGCTCGGGCCAAAACCGTATGCGAAGATCATTCCAACCCTAAAACTGCCGGATGACAGCGGTGACGGGACCGCCAGCGAAGTTGATTGGGATCCACGCGGCCCGGGGGCTGAAGAGCCACGTTGGGCTGAAGCGCCGCCGCCCCGGCCAAGCATAGCCGATATTGGTCAAGCGCATATCCTTGACGTTCAGGAAGGCGATGTTTTGTCCAAAGTGCGCCGTCATGAGACTTCCCTTGAAAACAGCCTGAACCGCGCTGTGCGCGAGCTGGAACGGCTCCAGGAGAAGCGAATCGCGTCCATGACACCAGCTTGTTCAGAGTCCTCGGACCCCTCGGCGCCCGACGAACCTACTCAGACTGGTTCGGACGAGAAGGCGGCATAGTCTTCTGGTTGGGGATTGCGCGCGTATTGGTGCATGTGCTGGGTATTCCGGGGCCGCGGCTTTGCGGCCGGTCTCCTGACGGCTGTTCATTGATGAGGGTGCCGGTTTGCCGCCGAAAGGAACCACTGGTCGTACTTGGACATTGGTGGTTTGAGGTGGCGGTGCGGTGGGGCCGGGCCAGGGACGTCTCTGCCAACAGCCCGCGCGCTGACCCCACGCCCCACCGACCTGATAGAATGATTGCCGGGAGTTCGGTGATGGGCTCGGGTGCCTTTACCGCTTCTTCCCCACAGTGCGGCGGCTTTGCGGGCGATTTCCACGCGGCGCTTGGGACTCAAATCCTGAGCACGAGCTTCAGCGGCTACACGGGCGCTCTCGCTGCGTTCTTCCGCGGTGAGAGTTGCGGCGGCGGATCACGGAATCCGGCACCGCCTCTTTTCTGCTGAATCTTTCGCTGCTGCGACTCCGCATGGACCGGTCTCCCGGCGAATACGGAGTCCTCAGGCGATCTCGCGTGTTAGCGCCGGATTAAGAGAGCAGCGATTCCGCCGGTTTTGACGCCAGGTCAGAGCCCCAGATCCGATGACCGCAGACACAAATGCGCGAACCGGCGTGGACAAGACGCGCCGGCTTGAGGGTCGAGTTCAGGAAAACGCGTCGGTCAGTTCACTTCCGCACCCTCCGCGCCGTCAGCAGGATTAGGAGCTGTGGAACACCGCTGGCGCTTCGTGTCCAGGCGGATGGATTCGACGACGAGGTGAAGTGTGCCGGCGCTATCGAGAATGTCCGCTACGCATTGAGGCCACTCCGGGCCGGACGAGCTGGACTGTGCCGAAGGCTTGGAGCCAGTAAACGACCTACGTATCGCGACCCGCATGAGGAGCACGGCGCCCAGCGGTCATTCCGTCCGCGACAGATCGACCAGTTGGCGCACGCCCAATCGTAGCGCGACCACCTGGGTTCAGCCAAGGAGAATTTAGAATCTCGTATAGAGTGGATACCGCATCCTGGCCGATGGTTGGTTTTCTTTGACTACAAGACCGGCGGAATTGCGGTCGTTTTATCCCGGCGCTGACAACGGAGGATCGCGCCTTCGGCGCAGATGATGTTGCTGGCGCCTTCTACCCCGGTCAAAGACTCAAAACACTACGTTTTCTGTGACCGACAACAGTCTACGACCGGGCGACGAACGCAGACGAAAACTGATACAAAGAGCTGCATCAGACAGACAAGACGTGGGATAATAGAGTGATGCGTGAGCGCGTGATTATGACTCGATTAGTGCGAGGCCGGGCGCCCGGACGCGAGTTCGATATTGCCTTCTGGCAGGCGTTGGGCCCAAACCGGATTTTCGAAGCCGCTTGGGATCTGGTGGTAACGGCGGCCGCCACGCGAGGCGTGCATGAAGATCAACTCCGACTTCAAAGATCTGTTACGAGACTTGAACGCGGCCGGCGTCCGCTACCTGATCGTGGGAGGCTACGCGGTGATGGTACACACGGAACCGCGCTACACGAAGGATCTGGACCTTTGGATTGAACCGGTCGAACCTAACGCGCAAAAGCTCTTCCGTGCACTAGCTGAGTTTGGCGCGCCGACCAAGGACATCCGCCCAAGCGATTTTATCGACCCGGACGTGTTCTTTCAAATTGGCATTGAGCCTGTTCGGATTGACATCATGACGTCCGTTTCTGGGCTCGACTTTGTCTCGGCCTGGAAACGGAAGGTGATAGTTGACTTCGGCGGCGAGTCCGCGCCCGTACTCTGCCGCGCAGACGTGCTTAAGTCGAAAATTGCCGCTGGGAGAGTTCGCGACCGCCGAGATGCCCAAAGACTGGCCCGCCCCAACTCGTAACCCAAACGAAAGGCGGCTACGAAGGAGAGCGAGAAGCTCTTTCACCGCCAGTTGAGCCGCAGATTCGGCAACATGGGAGCGGTAGCACGGCGGAAGCTGCGGATGATGGACGACGCGGAGAAACTGGAGGACCTGGCGGCAGTTCCAGGAAACCGGCTTGAGGCTTTGGGCGGCGACAGGAAGGGTCAACATAATATCCGGATCAACGATCAATGGCGAATCTGCTTCCTCTGGCGCGAAGGCGCGGCGGAAAGGGTCGAGATCGTCGATTATCATCAGCGAGGTGCATACGAGTATGGCCAACAATGATCGGTTTCCACCGATTCATCCCGGAGAAATCCTCCGCGAAGAGTCTCTGTCTCCTCTCGGCATGTCGGCGCACCAGTTGGCTTTGGCGCTGCGGGTGCCTGCGACGCGCTTCAACGACATCGTCAATGAGAAGCGCGGTATCACGGCGGACACGCCCTGCGTCTGTCACGCTACTTCGGCACGACGCCCAGGTTCTGGATGAACAGGCAGGCCTCCTGGGAGTTGGAGGTGGCGGAAGATCAACTGGGCAATGCGTTACAACTTGAGGTGCTGCCCAGGCCCGCCTGACATCTCCGAGTTCTGACACGAGTCCAATCCGGCGTCCATAACGTGCCAGGTCCGCTGTGACTTTGAAAAACGCAGCCAGCTTCCCGGCCTGCTCCTTACTTATGGAACGCTTGCCGCTCAAGACCTCGGCCCCGCGTGGCAAAGATGGGCAGTAGGTCCTTGGTTGTCCGGCCGCTGGTTTCCATCAGGTATCCCAGCGTCTCGTGCGGCGGCACAGGTGCCATCTTGTGGTGGCGGTCGTCATACGCCTGAATCAGAATAGCCATGGTCTCCAACAATGCCGATTCCTCCGGGGACAGACGATCTTCGCCTTTGTTCATCAACTCCTCTACGGCGGCAACCATTCCGTCATATTCCTCTTCACGTGAAACAGTCGTTCAACACCGCCGATTTCGTCCCGCACTACGTGGTCTTCGATATTGGTGGCAACAAGTATCGGCTCATCGCGAAGATCAACTTCAGCCGTAGAGTCCTGTTCATTCGCGGCATTATGACGCACGCCGAGTATATGAAAGGAGCGTGGAAGGAGTCATGAGCACTGCGCTAACCGTCGACCGGAAGAAATACGTTCGCCTAGCCAATCGCATCGTGGTGAAGGCTATCGAGTCCCGGGCACGTTTTACCCGTGAATTCGGCTCGTATTGCGTACCCTTCACCTAAGCCAGTTGCAGCCGCTTCAGCTTGAACCGGTCGGCGTGAACGTGCGCAAGGTCGTACTGCGCTTGCTGAATAAGCCAGCTTTCGGCGCTGCCGCCGAACACCTTGGACAGCCGCACGGCCATTTCCGGCGAGATGCCGCGCTTCTCGTTCACTAGTTCGGATAGCGTGGTGCGCGTGACGCCAAGAGCGGCGGCGGCTTCCGTGATGCTCAAGCCCAAAGGCTCAATGCACTGACGGAGTACAAAGCCTCCGGGGTGGGGTGGGTTCTTCATCGGCATGGGTTCAGTCTCCTTTTCAGTGGTAGTCCACGTAATCAACGTCGAAAGCGTCATGGTCGGCAAAGCGGAAAATGACCCGCCAGTTTGCCCGAACCGTTACCGCCCAAAACCCTTTCTCTCGACCTTTGAGCGGGTGTAGCCTTAAACCCGGCACGTCCATATCGGCTTCGGTTAGAACAGCGTCGAGCCTCGCGAGGATATCGCGGAGCTTGTCCGCGTGTTCGGCGATGACGCCGCGCGGGTCATCGTCTTCGTGAAGGCGCTTCAGCCCCTTATGGCTTATCGTCCGTTATCATCCAGATACCGTAACCCGTTACGTGACGCAGGTCAACAACAATGGTAGCAAGATTGTTGCTTTTTTTGATCCGACCGGCCGGTCTCTTTTTTGTTCGCTTTGGAAAAGGGGGTTTGGGGGAGAAACCTTTGGAAGGTTTCGCTCCCAAGGAAGGCGCCGGTCAGGAAGGCTGACATGAATTGGGGCTTCTTCCCCCACCGGGCCGCGGCGGCTTTGTGGGCGATCTGCTCTTTGGTGAGGGGCGGCTGGAGCGCCGGGCTGTATTTCCGTGTGGGTGGTATAGGGTTTTGGGTCAGGGAATAATTCTGGGGCTGGGCCAGGGGGGGGGGGGGGGGGCGAAAAT